>WBZY01000558.1_pt2 | contig 26693 bp, 19 predicted proteins | sample 5204191 | NCBI WGS metagenome assembly WBZY01 (sample SAMN12344363, study PRJNA552823) | activated sludge metagenome | biome: Activated sludge suspended growth; feature: Anammox Sidestream; material: Wastewater; isolation source: activated sludge from anammox sidestream of wastewater treatment...
CAGTCGCTCACCGAGATCGTCGCCGCACGCCTGTTGCAGGGCGCATTCGGTGCCGCCCTCGTGCCGCTCTCCCAGGCCGTGCTGCTCGACACCTGGCCACGCGAGCGGCATGCCTCCGCGATGGCCTGGTGGGGCGTGGGCGTGATGCTCGGCCCGGTCATCGGTCCGACGCTCGGCGGCTTCCTGACCGAGTACTACAGCTGGCGATGGGTGTTCTACATCAACGTGCCGATCGGCGTCCTCGCGTGGATCGGCGTGACGGTGTTCGTGCCGGAAACGCCGATCGCACGCGAGCGGCGCTTCGACCTCTTCGGCTTCGGGCTGCTCGCCGTCGCGATCGGCGCCCTGCAGCTGTGCCTCGATCGCGGCGAGACGCTCGGCTGGTTCGACTCGACGGAGATCGTCATCGAGGCGAGCGTCGCGGCCCTCTGCTGCTACATGTTCATCGTGCACATGTTCACGCACGACGAGCCGTTCCTCGAGCCGGCGATCTTTCGCGACCGCAGCTTCGTGGCGGGATCGGCGTTCGCGCTCGTCGTCGGGCTCGTGCTGCTCGCGACGATTGCGCTGCTGCCGCCCTACCTGCAGACGCTGCTCGGCTACCCCGTGCGCGACGTCGGCGTGCTGCTCGCGGCGCGCGGCTGCGGCACGATGCTCGGCATGCTGCTGGTCGGCCGGATCGGTGACCGTGTCCATCCGCTGCGCCTGATCTTCCCCGGCATGCTGCTGAATGGCGGCGCGCTCTACTGGATGAGCCTCTTCAGCCTCGACACGACCCCGGCGATGATCTTCGGTTCGGGCCTCGTGCAGGGTGTGGGCATCGGCCTCATTTTCGTGCCGCTGAGTGCGCTTACGTTCTCGACGCTCGCGCCACAGCTGCGCAACGAAGGCACCGCGTTCTATTCGCTCACGCGCAACATCGGAAGCAGTGTCGGCGTCTCGGCCGTCACGAGCCTCCTCGCGCAACATGCGCAGTCGAATCACGCCGCCCTCGTGCAGTACGCGTCACCGCTCAACGTCGTGACGCGCTTGCCTGGCTACCCTGCGGAATGGAGCCTGCTATCGACCGGAACCATCGCGGCCCTCGAGCACGAGATCACGCGCCAGTCACTGCTGCTCGCCTACGTGCAGGACTTCAGGCTCATGCTGTGGCTCTGCGTGCTCGCGACGCCGCTGCTGCTGATGTTTTCGCGCCGCGGCCGCACGCCGCCGGCACCGACCGGCATCGAGTGACCGGCGCAGGGTGCCTGCGTGGTTCGCAGGCGTTCGTCGCACCGGCCGGGTTCGGACCCGCACGCGCAAAGGCGCTAGAGTAGCGGCCCCGACAGCGGAGGCCAGCCCATGCTTCGACGCATCCTGCCGAGCGCAGTGCTCGCGCTCATCGTTCTCGCCCTCGCGCCCGGTGCACAGGCCCGCACACAGAAGCCGCCGCTGCACGGTGCGCATTGGGTCGCCATCACCGGCAAGCCGCTCGCGGCGACCGCGGGCGCACGGGTATTCGAGCGCGGCGGCAATGCGATCGACGCGGCCTGCGCGATGCTCGCCGCCACGTCGACGATGTGGGACACGTTGTCCTGGGGCGGCGAAACGCAGGCGCTCATATTCAACCCGCACACCGGCAAGGTGATCGGCGTCAATGCGCTCGGCGTCGCACCGACCGGTGCGACCGCCGCGTTCTTCCGTGACAAGGGCATGACGTATCCACCGGACGTCGGCCCGCTCGCGGCGGTGACGCCCGGCACACCGGGCGGCCTCATGATGATGCTGGCCGAGTACGGCACACTGAGCCTCGCCGATGTGCTCGCCCCGGCGATCGAGCTCGCCGACGGCTATCCGATCGAAGCGGAGACGGCCAACCGGATCGAGTCGGTGAAGGCGCAGCTGAAGCAGTGGCCAGATTCGCGACGCGTGATGCTGCCGCACGCCGGCTCGGCGCGCGAAGCGCCCGAGCCCGGCGAGATGTTCCGCCAACCGGACCTCGCCGCAACGCTGCGCAAGCTCGTCGCCGCCGAGCGCGCCGCACTCGCGGCGGGCAAGGACCGGAAGGCCGCGATCCTCGCCGCCTACGACCGCTTCTATCGCGGCGACATCGCCGCGGAAATCGTCGCGGGCACGCGAGCCGTCGGCGGTCTCTTCACGCGCGACGACCTCGCGAACTGGCGGGTGCGCTTCGAGGAACCGGTGCACGTCGACTATCGCGGCATCGACGTCTACAAGCTCACGACCTGGGTGCAGGGCCCGGCGATGCTCCAGGCGCTCAACATCCTCGAGAACTTCGACCTGAAGGGCATGGGCTACAACAGTGCCCGCTATATCCATACGCTCTACCAGGCGATGAGCCTCGCGTTCGCCGACCGCGACTTCTACTACGGCGACCCGTACTTTCCGCCCGAGGAGCCCGTCGCGGGCCTGCTGTCGAAGGATTACGCCCGCGCACGCGCGCAGCTGATCCGCCCGGACCGCAACGATCCCGACATCCGCCCCGGGGACCCGTATCCATTCCAGGGCGCGGTGAATCCGTTCAAGTCGAGCCTCGCGAAGTGGCACACGGTGCCGTCTGCCACGATCTCGGCGCCGCCGACCGCTGCGAGGCTCGAGGCGCTCGAGCGCGAGTTCACGCGCGGCACGACCTCGGTGATTGCGGCGGACCAGGCCGGCTGGGTCGTCTCGGTCACGCCGAGCGGCGGCTGGCTGCCCGCAGTGATCGCGGGGCGCACCGGCATCGGGCTCTCCCAGCGCATGCAGAGCTTCGTGCTCGACGCGGACGAGAACCCGTTCAATGTCGTTGCGCCCGGCAAGCGCCCGCGCGCCACGCTCACGCCGACGCTCGCGCTGAAGGACGGCAAGCCGCTCATGGCCTTCGCGGTGCAGGGCGGCGACACGCAGGACCAGAACCTGCTGCAGTTCTTCCTCGACATGGTCGAGTTCGACATGACCGTGCAGGAGGCGACCGAGGCCGCGAACATCAACAGCTACCAGATGCGTGCCTCGTTCGGCGGCCACGAATCGCAACCCGGCCGCGTGCTGCTCGCCACCTCGATTCCTCCCTGGGTGCGCGAGCAGCTGAAGCGCATGGGCTACACGATGCAATTCGAGGAGCGCACCTCGGGACCGATCAACGCGGTCTGGTTCGACGCCGCCCACGGCACGATGTGGGGCGGCTCGAGCAACCACGGCGAGGATTACGGCATCGCGTGGTGAGGGTCGTACGCTGCCGGCAGCGCCGGGCGGGCTAGCAGCGAAGGCAGCCGGACGGGTCGCCCCGCATACCGGCTGTTCGCCGCTCGCCGCGCACCGTGCGCATCGTCACTAGAACTTCCATTTCGCCGTGATGCCGAACTGCCGCTTGTTCGCGAGCGGGTAGAAGAAGGCCCGTTCGAGTGTCGTCGTGCCCGGCACGTTGTTCTGTGCGGGGTTCGCGTTGACGTGCTGCGGCACATTCAGGTTCAGCTGGTCCACATAACGCGTAACCGACGATGGCGTGCGGTCATCCGTCAGGTTGTTCACGAAGAACGTGACGGCCCAATGGTCGTTCTCGACACCGGCGCTCATGTTCAGCAGCACCTGCTCGCCCGTGTGCGCGAGATCGAAGATCTGGTCGAACTTGCGGTCCGTGTAGGAAATGTCGCCGCGCACGAACCCCGACTTGTCGGTACCCACCGGGAACCTGACCCTGCCATAGGCACTCGCCTGCTGCTCCGGGACACCCGCCGGCATCTTGCCGACGAGCGACGTGTTGCCGAACAGCTGGCCCGCCTCGGCGTCGAACAGCTCCTTGAACTTCGCGTCCGTGAGCGACCAGGTGAAGCCCGCGGTGAACTGGTCGGTCACCGCGGCCTCGAGCTCGAGTTCCGCGCCCTTGATCTCCGTCTTGCCAGCATTGCGGATATACGACTGGGTCCCCCCGGTCGGGAACGTGTAGCTCGCCGTCAGCTGCTGGTCTTTCCAGTCGATGTAGTAGAGGGCGAGGTTGGCCATCAAGCGGCCACCGAGGAAGCGGTTCTTCGTCCCGACCTCGTAGTTCCAGCTCGATTCCTCGTCGGCGTAGCGGATATCGGGCGGGAAGCGCGGGTCCGCATTGATCACGCCCGGCTTGTTGCCCTTGGCGATGTTGGCGTACACCATGTTGTCCTGCGTGAGCTTGAACGTCGTCGTCACGCGCGGCGACACGGAGTCGAACGTGTTCTCGATCAGCGGCGCCGCCGGACGCGCGATGGCGTTGTAGTTGCCGATCGTGTCTTCGGCGTACCGCAGTTCGGCAGTGGCTTCCCAGCGGTCCGTGATGTCGAATCCGAGCGATCCGAAGATCGCCTGGTTGTCGATACGCGATTCGCCCGAAAATACGGTCGGCGCGGTCGGCAGGAAATGCCGCTCCTCCAGCGAGCGGCGGCTCTCGTAGTAGTACGCGCCCAGCATGTAACGGAAGCGGCCTGCGGGGTCGGACTGCAGACGCAGCTCGGTCGACCACTCGTCGCGGTCGGTCACTTCATTGCGCAGCACGCCGCCGGTGCGCACCGGATCGGTCGGGGCGCGCGTATACCCCGGTGCATTCGGCACCGTCGTGATGCCGAACGCCGTCGCCCCCTGATAGGTCGAGTCGTAGCCGTACTCCATCTCGGTATTGAAGAGGCCCGAGTTCGACACCAGCGTGAGCCCCGCGGGCAGGTCGAACGTGAGCTGCAGCGACAGGCGCGTGGAGTCGCGATGCAGGCCGTCGGTGCCCTGCAGGCCGGCACGATCGAGCGTTGCCTCGCGCGCTTCCTGCACTTCGCCGCAATAGTACTGGCGCGCGACATTCAGGTAACAGTTGTTCGCGAAGCGGTCCTGCAGCGTGATCGCCGCGAGATCGTCACGGTCGCGCGTGTAGCCGCCCGACAGGATCGCCGCGATGCCTTCGGTCGGGCGCCATTCGAGCGAGGCGTTGAAATTGGTCGACTGCTCGCCGCCGATCCGGTCCCTGTCGAGCGTGTTCCGGTACATGCCGTCCATCGAGTAGTAGCGGCCGTGCACCATGTAGAAGAGCTTGTCCGGGACCACCGCGCCGCGCGACAGCAGGTTCACCTCTGTGTCGCCGTACTCGGCGAGCCGCGCGCTCACGGTATGTTCCGGTTCGTTGCTGCCCTTCTTCGTGATCAGGTTGATCGCGCCGGAGAAGGTCGCGCGGCCGAACAAGGCCGCCTGCGGCCCCTTGATCACCTCGACCCGGTCGACGATGTCGAACGGGAACGAGAGGATCGAGTCGGAATACAGGATGCCGTCGACGAACACCGACGCATTGCCCTCGCCGAGTATGTTCGACATGCCGCGGATCACGGGCCGGCTCACGCCGCCCTGTACCCCGTAGCGGTTGACTTTCTCGAACGAGAAGCCCGGCGTGAAGTGCGAGACATCGAACATGTCCCGCGCGCCACGCTCTTCGAGCTGTTCGTTCGAGAACGCGGCGACCGCGATCGGCACGTCCTGCAGGCGCTCCTCCTGCTTGCGTGCCGTCACGACGATTTCCTCGAGCTGTGACCAGGCCGGCGGACTCGCGAGTGCGAGTGCCGCGACGGCGAGCGGCAAGGCCGTCAGGCGGCGTAGAGTGATGAAAGTCATATATCCCCCTTTCATGAAGCAGTGCGTTCCGCGAGCCGATCGCGCAGTTCGTCGATCAGCAGTCGCTCATAGAAATCCCGCGCATCGGCGGCCGCCGCCTCGAGCAACTGCCCGATCTCGGTGGCCGACGCCTGCACGGGGCAGGTCGCGAAGCGTCCCCGGAAGACGCTCCGTACATAGATCACGCGTGCGGCCTGGCGCCCGGCGCGCGCGGCCCTGAGCCAGTAGTCCTCGGCGACGCAGATGTCCGTCGGTGCATCCGGGCGACCACGATCGACAAAGAGGCCGTACACGAACGCGGCCTGGCGGTAACCTTCGTCCGCCGCGCGCTTCATCTCGGCGGACGCGCGGCGGCCGTCACCGCTGTAGGCGAGCACGCGCGCGTACTGGTACCGCTGGCGCGGATCGTCGGGATGCCTCGCGACCTCGGCAGCGCACGCGGCGAGCGCCGTCGCAACGTCGACCCTGGAGCCGGGCACCCCCGGTGCGACCCGATCCGGGTCCTCCGGATGCGAGGCGAGACGGTCGCACTCGGTCGCCACCGGCTGCACGGGCGGCTTCGCCGCAGGCTTCGCGTACAGCGGCGGGGGCGCGTGTGCCGTCGCACGCGCCGCGAGTCGCGCCGCGAGGCCCGCAATCAGCAGGCGGTCGTAGTAGTCGCCGGAATCGCGGGCCGCCGCCTCGAGAAAGCCCTGCATCTCCGCCGGGGTTGCCTGGATACGGCAGGCATCGAAACGGCCATTCAGCACATGCCGCACGTAGCTCACGCGTGCGGCCTCGCGGCCGGCGCGCGCCGAGCGCAGCCAGTAGCTCTCGATGAGACACGGATCGGCGGGGGCGCCGGGGCGATGCCGATCGATCAGCAGGCCGTAGACGAACTGCGCCTGACGGTAACCCTCGTCCGCCGCGCGCTTCATCTCGGCGTTGGCACGCGCGCCCTGGCCGTCGTAGGCGAGCACGCGCGACAGCTGGTAGCGCGCGCGCACGTTGTCCGGATGCAGCGCGACCTCGGCCTCGCACGCCGCGATCGCCCTCGGCAGGTCCACGCTCGCCCGAGGCACCGGCGGCGCGATCACGTCCTGGTCCTCGGGATTCGCCGCGAGCCGGTCGCATTCGGTGGCGGGATAGTCGCGCGCCAGGGCCGCCGCGCTCGTCGCGAGCGCCACGCAGGCAAGGAGCACGTTCCTCATGGCCATCAGCCCTCCCTCACCAGCACGACGCGACGCCCGGCACCTCGCCGCGCGCGACCTCGAGCTCGGGCGGCAGGACGGCGTCGTATTCGGGCCACCAGCGAAAGGGCCTCTGCGGCGCGACATAGGTCGTCGTCAGCAAACCGCCCTTGGTACGGAAAAAGTACAGGTTGCCGGTCAGCGTACCGAACGGACCGTGCGGCACCGCCGGCGGGCGCCAGAAATAGGCACCGGGACGCATCACGCCGTGGTCGCCGTGCACCTCGCCCGACAGCAGGTACATCTCCTCCACGGTCGGGTGCACTTCGGCGCGCTCCGCCCACCGCATCGGCATCGTGCCGAGCACCCACGTCGTGTCGTGCGTGCCCGGGTCCTGGTAGAGCATCTTGCGTCCCGCTCCCGGCGGGAACTCGGGATGGAAGTTGCCCGTGTACGGCACGTCGAAGAGGCTCCTGCGACGCACGAGCCGCTGCTCGTCCCAGGCGAGGGGTCCGCGCACCGCGAGTGGCGCCCCGGAGTGGAACTCGAGCACGACCGCCCCTGCCGCGCTCGCGACCTCGCCCGCGTCGAACCCGGCCGGGTGGTGCGCATAGGTCATCGCCGGAAACGCTTCGCCGCCGATCGTCAGCTCGCCCTCGAGTACCAGAAACTCGTGGTCGGCCCGGATGGCACGACCGGGGCGCGTGTAGCCCGGGCGGTAGCGCACGACGAGACTGCACGCCGTCGTTTCGCGGTCTTCGCTCAGGAGGCGCACCTCGACGCCCGGACACTGCGCACCGAGCGTGTCCACGCGCCACGGTATGCGCTGCGACTGCACGAATTCGATGCGCGGACGGGACATCAGCACTCTCCCCTCGCGTCCCGCCGAGGCATGTTCACCGGGCCTCCGAGGCGGTCATGACCGCCATGAGCCCTGCCATCGCCTCCTCGAGCGCGGCCTGTGCCCGCCGGCGCAATTCCGGGTCGTCGGCGAGCGCGTCGAGCGCCGCCGGCGTGGGCGCCTCGCCGCGCGCGAGGGCGAGTTCGAGCGCGATGCGGCGCACCCGCTCGGCGTGCAGTTGCGAGGCGAGTTCGAGGATGAGCGCAGTGAGCGCGGCGTTGTCCGGTGCCACCGTGCAGTCGCAAGGCACATCGCCGCTCATGCCGGCTTCTCCGCCTCGAGCACGGCCCACGGGAAGTGCCACTCGCTGCGCGCGGGCCAGGCGAGCTCGCCGAGGCGGCCGTCCCCGCGCTCGTCGAAGGCCACCCAGCGCGCGTCGACGAGGCCGGCACGCCGGGCCATTGCGGCGAGATCCGCCGCCATCATCGGGGGCATGAACGGCTCGTTGTTGCGGCTGCCGTGCTCGGCCATCGCAAAGTCGCGAAAGACGTCCCCGGTGCGCTGGAAATCGAGGAAGCGCAGCAACCCGCCGGGCGCCAGCACACGGGCGGCCTCCACGAACAGGCGCTCGAGCTCGGCGACCGGCATCTCGTGAACGAGCATCGTCGACGTGACGAGATCGGTGCTGCCGGATTCGAGCCCGCTCGCGACGGCATTGGCCTGCCGGAAATGCACTGCGAGGCCCCGCTCGCCCGCACGCCGCGCCGCGAGGCGCACGCAGGGTGCCGACAGGTCGATGCCGATCACGTCCGCCGCCGGGAACGCGGCCTTGAAAGGCCAGGTCGACTTGCCGAAGCCGCAGCCGAAATCGACGATCCGCCGGTACGGGCGCTGCGGCACCGCGGTCGCGACGAACAGCCGGTGAAACGCGTAGTCGTCGTTCTCGCCGAGCATCACGAGTCTTGCGCCGAGCTCGTAGACGAGCGCGGAGGCGTCATCGCGCCACACGCCGCCCGGCTGCACATGGATGTCGCAGCCCGTGTACCAGCCGGGCAGCTCGAGCGACGGATCGAGGGTTGCCGTCGCAGGCCCGGACGGCGCCGGTATGCGCGCCCCACCTGCCGCGATCGCATTGCCGACCGCGCGCCAGAGCATCCGCTGCGAACCCCGCTCGAGCCACGCGAACCAGGGGTAGGTAGGCAGGTCGGCCACGCGCGCTCCCGGCGTCGCGTCGTACTCGCGGCGAAGCTGCGGATAGACCGTGTCCGCCCAGCGCCGCCGCAGCGCCAGCACGAAATCGAGTGCGGCTTGCCGGCCGATCGCGCCGGTCGACGCCGCGTGCGGCGCCTCAGTCCCCATGATTCGCCCCCACGAGGCGGATGCGCTCGCCCGCCGCGCCACGCAGCAGCGCCGATCCGACCCGATCCGCGACTTCGAAGCTGACCACGGCCATCCCCGGCGGCAGGCAGCCGGGGGCCTCCGCGCGCGGGGTCGCGCCGCGCGGATACTCGTCGAGTTCGATCAGCGAGCCGCAGCCGAGCTTGACGAGGCCATGGGCGTGCAGCGTGTCGGCGGGCAAGGCATGCGCATCCGAGATCACCTGCACGCGCGTGCTCACGGGCGGATCGATCTCGTTCGCGAAGGATGCGTACGTGTCGAACATGCGCCGCACGTCGGGTCCGCCCGCGACGACGATGAATACGCGCCCGACCGGCGCCTGCGCACGCGCGAGATCGAGGCCGCTGCCTGCGCCGACTTCCGTGAAGTAGAGGCATTCGCCGGCAGGCCCCACGGCCTGCATCGCCCGGATCATCGGAAAGCGGCCGAGGCTCGCCGGGCCGCCGATGATGCGAAAGGGCGAACCGGCGAGCTGCCCGGCGAGCATATCGACGCGCTCGACGACGATTTCGCTGACATTCCAGCCGAATGTCGTGAGCGCGCGCCAACCCGCGGCGAGCGGCTCCGCGACGAATCGCAGCGACACGCTCTCGCCGACCCGCGGCGCGAGCACGAGCTGCGGCCGCCCGACGAGGGCCGGCGCATCCCAGTCGCGCGCGAGGGCATCGCCGACGGCGCCGCGCTCGACGACGCGGTAGCCGAGCCAGCGCGTGTAGGCCGCCTCGATGGCCTCGAGGTCCGGCACGGTGTAGGTCACTTCGAGGATGCGCCCGAGACGGGGTGCCGTGCGTACGTCACGCATGTGCGGGCCTCCCCGGAGCAATCAGCCCGTCCACCTCGACGACACAGCGCCGGAAGCGCGCAAGACCGAGCGCGACGAGCGCGAGTGCGACGCACCCGATCACCGTGGCTTCGATGGCCATCGCGTATCTCAGCCGCGCGGGATCGCCAAAGAGATCCGTCATCCACCCGACCGGAGGCGGGCCGAGCAACTGGCCGAACACGCCGATGCACAGGTAGTAGAGCGCGGTGGCCTGCGACTTGATCTGGCCCGGTGCGATCAGCGTGATCGACGCGGGCCCCGCGGCGGCCGCCATCGCCTGACCGGTGAACGCGAAGAGCTGCATGCCGACTGCGAGCTCGGCGCTCGGCATGAGCGGGTACAGGGCGAAGCCCGGCACGGCGATGGCGAGGCCGGTCCACAGCGCGCGGAGTGTCGCATCCTTGCGCCCGGCGGCGATCCCCCTGCGCGTGAGTCGGATGCCGAGCAGCGTGCCGATCGGTCCGCCGACGAAAAACAGCAGGCCGGTCGCGATGCCGACGTCGCGCACGCTCCAGCCCCACGTGCGTCCGAAGAGCGCCACGTTCCAGAACGACAGCGACCCCATGGTCACCACGGCCGCGGAGCCGACGAACAGTGCACCGAACGCCTGCCAGCGCTTGCGCATGAAACGCAGCGCCGCGCCGAGCGACGCACGCCCCGTGGCGTCGGCATCGAGCTCGCGGCGCGCGAGATCCTGGCGATCCGGCTCGCGAATCGTGAACATCAGCGCCGCGAGCACGAGACCCGGCAGGCCGACGATCACGAACGCGAGCTGCCAGCTGCGCAGGTCCCCGAGCACGGGCACCTGCACGGATGGCAGCTCGGTGATGTAGTGCACGAGCGGGCCGCCGAACAGGAACGCCGTGCCGGCGCCGAGAAACGTGCCCGCCATGAAAAGGCTGAGTGGCGGCGTGCGCCGCTCGCGCGGAAAGTAGTCGCTGATCAGCGAGACGCTGCACGGCGCGACAGTCGCCTCGCCGAGCCCGACGCCCATGCGGGTCAGGAAGAGCGGCACGAAGCTGCGCGTGAGCCCCGCGGTCGCCGTCATGGCACACCAGAGCGCGACACCGGTCGCGAGAATCGCGCGGCGGCTGCAGCGATCCGCGAGCCAGCCGATCGGCACGCCGACGAACACGTAGAAGAGCCCGAATGCCGGTCCCATCAGGAGCCCGACCTGCAGGTCGCTGAGCGCGAGATCACGCTTGATCGCCTCGAGCAGCAGGCTCGGCAGGAAACGGTCGACGTAGGAAACGACCTGCGTCGCGGTCAGGAGGAGCACGACGTACCACGCGTAGCGCTCCACCGCCGCGCTCGCGCCCGACGCCATGGTTCGCGTCATCGTGAGATCAGCCCCCAATGATCCCGTCCCCCTCGAATCACTGCGGGCAGCGTCGGCCGAAGCCGCGACCATGGCAAACGATATGTATTCGCCCGTTCTGTGAAAAATTGTCACAATACGCCCATGCGACGCCTGCCCTCCATGCAGACGCTGCGCGCCTTCGAAGCGGCGGCACGCCTCGAGAGCTATTCGGGCGCGGCGCAGGAGCTCGACGTGACGCACGGCGCCATCAGCCACCGCATCCGCGAACTCGAGGCCCAGCTCGGCATCACGCTCTTTCGTCGCGCGGGGCGCAACATGATCCCGACACGCGAGGCCGTCACGCTGTTCGCGCAGGTCCGCGAATCGCTCGGCCTGCTGCAGCGCGTCTTCCCCGACGTGACCCACACGACGCCGGGCCGACTCGTCATCAGCGTGCACCCCTCGTTCGCCACCCGCTGGCTCGTGCCGCGGATCGGTTCATTCCTGCGGACCGTGCCGGGCCTGTCCGTCGAAGTGCGCTCGGTCGCGGATCTCGGCGACTTCCTGAGCCATGGCGTCGACGTCGCGATCCGTTATGGCACCGGCACCTGGGCCAACGCGACAGGTGAGCGGATCGCCGGAGAGGTGCTGTTTCCGGTCTGTACCCCGGCCTACCGCGATGCACACCGCATCCGCACGCCGGGCGACCTGCGGCGCTGCCGCCTGCTGCGCCACGCATGGCAGCCCTGGCAACCCTGGTTGCGTGCGGCGCGGCTGCGGCTCAAGGAGCCCGCCAGCGATCTCACCGTGTCCGACACGTCGATGCTGCTCGAAGCCGCGGCGGCGGGTGAAGGAGTCGCGCTCGCGCGCAGCCTCTTTGCGCTCGACGACCTGGCGCGTGGCCGGCTCGTGCGGCTGTTCGATATCGCAGCCGAGGACGCATTCGCCTATTACCTGACCTGGCACCTCGGCGCACCGTTGTCGCCGGCCGGCGCGACGTTTCGCGACTGGCTGCGTGCCGAACTTGCGGCACCGCGAAGCAGCATCGCCGACGCTGGCATATCTCGCGCGAAGCGAGCATAGTGCTCAATCCTGCTGAGTACGGGGGCACTCAATATGGGAGTACCCGCGATCGATCACGCCCGCCTGATGCGGGCGTCTGGGGAACGGATCGAAGCGGTGGCGCGCGAGGGAACTGCGCGGCAGCAGATCGTTGCGCGCCGGTTGATCGAAGACCCGGCCGCGTGGCGCCTCTGGGAGCGTGAGCACGACCAGCTGATGCGCAAGGTCGCCGCGGCGCAGCGCGGCGGCCAGAGCGCCGCACTGAAGTCCACCGCGTTCGCGCTGATCCAGCGCAAGGCTCTCTTCGAGTACCTCTCAGAGCACCGGCTGCGCGGCGAGGCCCGCCGGCGCGCAATCGCGATGTTCTACGGCGCGCGCGCCTACACCGACGCGATGATCGCGGAACACGGCAACTTCGTCCGTTCGGCCTGCAGCCATCTCTGCTCGAACCACATCGGCACGGTCGTGATGCTCGACGGTGCATTCCAGGAACCGATGGCGCGCTACGAGGAACTCTTCCGCGAATATTTCCGCACCTTCTGCGACGTGTCGCTTCACGAGCGCGACGAGACGGAGTCGCTGCGCGCGCTGCTGCCTTATCTGAAGCACCAGCTGACCGAACTGCGCACCGCGATCCTCGCGATGCCGCGCACGTTGCCCGACCTCTTTTACGAGGCCCGGATCCGCCGGCCGACCGGCGACACCGTGCGCATGCCGAGACCGCGGTAGGGTAGGATGGGCGGGCTGCAGCGCTGCGCCCATAACTACCCGAATGAACGACGAGCGCCGATCCGTACTGCACAGCTGGTGCGTGCAGGCCGACTGGAATGCGCCGACCGTCACCGGCGGCGAAGGCGCACACCTGCACCTCGCGGACGGTCGCTCGATCCTCGACTTCAGCAGCCTCGCCGAGTGCAGCAACCTCGGCCACCAGCACCCGAGGCTCGTCGCGGCGATCCGCGCCCAGGCCGAACGCCTGTGTTTCGTGACGAATGCGTGGGGCGCCGCGCCGCGCGCCGAACTGGCAACCCGGCTGCTCGAGCGCACCGGATTCGCGGGCGGGCGCGTGTTCTTCACGTCGGGCGGCGCCGAGGCCAACGAGCACGCGGTGAAGATCGTGCGCCAGGCACTGCGGCGGCCACGGGGCGTCATCGTGGCGCGCGACCGTTCGTACCACGGCGCCACGCATCTCGCGATGGCGTTGTCCGGCGACGCGCGCACGTCGGCCCTCGTCGACGCCACGGCTTTCGGCGTCACGCACGTGCCGGCGCCCTATGCCTATCGCTGCCCCTGGGGCAGCGCGACGCCTGCCGCATGTGCCGACCGCGCCGCGACGGCGGTCGGCGAGCGGATCGACGCGCTCGGGGCGGAGCACGTCGCCGGCGTGCTGATCGAGCCTGATGCGGGCTCGAACGGCATCGTCGCACCCGACAACTACTGGCCGGCCGTCAGGCGCGAGACCGCCGCGCGCGGTGTGCCGCTGATCGCGGACGAGGTGATGAGCGCGTTCGGGCGTTGCGGCGAGTGGTTCGCGTGGCAGCGCCACGGCGAGCCGGGCCGGCCGGACGCGATCACGCTCGCCAAGGGACTGACCGGCGCCGCATTGCCGCTCGGCGCCGTCATCCTGTCGGCTGACCTCGCGGCGAGGCTCGAATCCGTCGCGCTGCAGACGGGGCTCACGTACTGCGGCCACCCGCTCGCGTGCGCGGCGGGGCTCGCGGCCCTCGCCGCCTACGAGGACGAGGGGCTCATCGCACGCTCCCGCCGGCTCGGCGCCGACCTCCTCGCCGCGGCGCGGGCGCTCGAGGCGCGCCATGCCGTCATCGGCGACGTGCGCGGCGGCCACGGACCCTTTGTCGTCGTCGAGCTCGTGGCCGATCGTGCCTCGCGCGCGCCGCTCGCGCCCTGGCCGACGACGCCCGCGGGCCTCGCGGCGCTCACGACGGCGGCGATGGACGAAGGCGTCTCGTTCGCAACCCGCGGCAACCTGTTGCTGCTCGCACCACCTCTCGTGATACGGGAACACGACATGGCAGATGCGCTCGCGCTGCTCGATCGCCTGCTCGCGCGGTTCTTCCCGTCGCCCGCGAGGCACGACGCATGAGTTTCCGGCTCACGTACGCGACGATGTTCGATCCGCCGGAAGCGCTGCACGAGCGCTTCGACGCGGCGCTCGCCAGTGTGCGGGCCGGCCTCGGCGCCCGGCACGATCTCTTCATCGACGGAGCCGACCGGCCTGCACGCCACCATGCACGGCGCTCCTCGCCGATCGATCGCGACCTCGTGCTCGGGGATTTTGCGCTCGCCGAGGCCGCCGACGTCGAGGCCGCGATGCGGGCAGCCCGGCGTGCGTGGCCGGCCTGGCGCGCACTTCCGGCGAGGGAGCGCGCGGAACACGTGCGACGCATCGGCGCCTTGCTCGCCGAGCGCGTATATCCGATCGCGGCGTCACTCGTGCTCGAAGTCGGCAAGAACCGCATGGAGGCGCTCGGCGAGGCCCAGGAGACCGTCGACTTCTTCTCGCACTACGCCGACGACTACGAAGCCCACGCCGGCTACGAAGTGGCGCTGCCGAATGATCCGCTCGCGCAATCGGTGTCCCGCAACCGCAGCGTGATGCGGCCCTACGGTGTCTGGGTCGTCATCGCCCCGTTCAATTTTCCGCTCGCGCTCGCGGGCGGGCCAGTCGCCGCAGCGCTCGTCACCGGCAACACCGTGGTCGTCAAGGGCGCGTCCGACACTCCGTGGGCCGGCCGCCTGCTCGCCGATTGCGTGCGCGATGCCGGGCTGCCGCCCGGTGTCTTCAACTACCTGAGCGGCCCGGGCACGGCCGTCGGCGACGCGCTCGTCGCGCACACGGCTACCGCGGGCATCACGTTCACCGGCTCGGCGGCGGTCGGCAGGCAACTGCTGCAGCGCATGGCCGCGGGCCCGTGGCCCCGGCCGTGCATCGCGGAAATGGGCGGCAAAAACCCGTGCATCGTGACGGCACGCGCCGACCTCGATCGCGCGGCTGCCGGCATCGTGCGTTCGGCTTACGGCATGGGCGGACAGAAATGCTCGGCCCTGTCGCGGCTCTACGTCGATGCGCGCGTCGCGGACGCGCTGCTCGAACGCCTCGGGCGCTCCATCGATGCGATCAGGGTCGGTGATCCCTGCCGGCGCGAGAACTGGCTCGGCCCGGTCGTGAACGCGGCCGCCTGTGCCCGCTACGCGGCAGACGTCGCGGCTCTGCGTACCGGTGGCGCGCAGCTGCTGCGCGGCGGCAGCACCCTGACGGACGGGGATCTCGCACGTGGCCGCTACGTGTCGCCGGTGCTCGCGGAGGCGCCGCCCGATCATCCGCTCTGGCGCCGGGAAATGTTCCTGCCGATCCTGATGCTGCACCGCTGTGGCGACCGGGAAGAAGCGATGCGCCTCGCAAACGACACGGACATGGGCCTCACGGCCGGCTTCTACGGCGGCGCCGACGAAGTGCCCTGGTTCCATGAGCACATCGAAGCGGGTGTCACGTATGCGAACCGTCCGCAGGGTGCGACGACCGGCGCCTGGCCCGGCTATCAGCCGTTTGCCGGCTGGAAGGGTTCGGGCTCGACCGGCAAGGCGATCGCCTCGTTCTACTACCTCGCGCAGTACCAGCGCGAGCAGTCGCGCACCGTCGTGGAGTGACGGTTCATGCCGGTCCTCTCGCTGTGCACCGCGATCGAACAGTACGTACCCGACGGCTGCTGCGCCGCGCTCGAAGGCTTCACGCACCTGATTCCCTTTGCGGCGGGTCACGAAATCATCCGTCAGCGCAGGCGCGACCTCCACCTCGTGCGCATGACGCCCGACCTCGTGTACGACCAGATGATCGGCATGGGCTGCGCGAGCCGCCTCACATTCTCCTGGGGTGGCAATCCGGGCGTCGGTTCGCTGCACCGCCTGCGCGACGCGGTCGAGCGCGGCTGGCCGCTGCCGCTCGCGCTCGACGAGCACACCCACGCCGGGATGGCCGCTGCCTACGCGGCGGGCGCCGCTCGGCTGCCGTTCGGGGTGCTGCGCGGCTATGTCGGCTCGGACCTGCCGAACGTGAACCCGCGCATCCGCAGCGTGCGCTGCCCTTACACCGGCGAGTCGCTCGCGACAGTGCCGGCGATCAATCCCGACGTCACGATCCTGCACGCGCAGCGCGCCGATCGCGCGGGCAACGTCGCGCTGCAAGGCATCGTCGGTGCGCAGCGGGAGGCGGCGCTCGCCGCGAAGGCGCTCGTCGTCACGGTCGAGGAGATCGTCGACCGGTTCCCGCCGATGATGAATTCGGTCCTGCTGCCGCACTGGGTCGTGAGCGCGGTCGTGCTCGCGCCCCGCGGTGCCTGGCCGTCCTATGCCCACGGCTACTATGCGCGCGACAACGCGTTCTATGTGCGCTGGGATGCCATTGCGCGCGACCGGGACAGCTTCCTCGCCTGGATGCGCGAGCATGTGCTCGCGGGGAGCGTGGCATGAGCCGCGCAGCCGCCGCCGCGGACTGGACGCGCGAGGAGATGATGACGATCGCCGCCTCACGCCTGCTGTGGAACGGCTGTGTCTGCTTCGTCGGCATCGGCCTGCCGGGTGCGGCATGCAATCTCGCGCGCCTGACGCATGCGCCGGACCTCGTGCTCGTCTACGAGTCGGGCACGCTCGGCACGAAGCCGGACGTGCTGCCGCTGTCGATCGGCGACGGAGAGCTCGCCACGACCGCCGCCTGCGTGATTCCGCTCCCCGAAGTGTTCGCGTGGTACCTGCAGGCCGGGCGCATCGATGTGGGATTCCTCGGCGCCGCGCAGATCGACCCCTACGGCAATCTGAACAGCACGGTGATCGGGCCTTACGATGCGCCGACGACGCGGCTCCCGGGCGCCGGAGGCGCGACGGAGATCGCGGCACACGCGCGTCGAACATACGTCCTGCTGAAGGCCTCGCCACGCAGTTGCGTCGCGCGGCTCGATTTCCGGACGAGCGGGTGTGACGCGGGCGCTCGCAGCGCGGGCGGACGCGGACCCCGGGCGGTCATCACCGATTTCGGCGTGCTCACGCCGGATGCTGCCCGCGGCGAGCTGATGCTCGATGCGCTGTATCCGGGTGCAACGGTCGAGGAGGCGCGCTCGTGCGTCGCCTGGCCGCTCGCGGTCGCGGGCACGGTGCGCATCATCGACCCACCACGCACCGAGGAGCTCGCGGCCCTGCGCGCATTGCAGGCACGTACGCGGGCGGCGCATGGTGCAACAAGCGCAGGAGGCAGGTAACGACATGGCACATATCAGGACCGAACTGCCGGGACCGAAGGCCCGCGCCCTGATCGCGCGCGACGCGGCCGTCACGACGCCATCCTATCCGCGCGACTACCCGTTCGTGATGTCGCACGGGCGCGGCACCGAAGTCTGGGACGTCGACGGCAACCGCTTCCTCGACTTCGAGGCGGGCATCGCGGTGTGCGCAACCGGCCACGCGCACCCGGCCGTGGTGGCGGCGGTCAAGGCGGCGGCGGACGATTTCCTCCACATTTCGAGCGATTTCTGGCACGAACGCATGACTGCGCTCGCCGAGCGCCTCGTGCGGCTCGCGCCGCTGGGCGAACCGGCGCTCGCGTTCCTGTGCCAGTCGGGCACCGAAGCCGTCGAAGGCGCGCTCAAGCTCGCGCGCTACGTGACGCGCCGCCCGCGCTTCATCGGCTTCCTCGGCGCTTTCCACGGCCGCACGATGGGCTCGCTCGCATTCACGTCGAGCAAGTACACGCAGCAGCTCGGCTTTGCGCCGACGATGCCCGGTGTCACGCACGTGCCCTACCCGAATCCCTATCGCCCGTTGTTCGCCGGCGCCGACCAGGGCAAGGCCGTGCTCGACTACATGCGCCTCCTCTTCGAGCGCAGCGTGCCGCCCTCCGAGGTTGCGGCCATCGTCGTCGAGCCGATCCAGGGCGAGGGCGGCTATCTCGTGCCGCCGGAGGGCTTTCTCGCCGGACTGCGCGCGCTCGCCGACGAGCACGGCATCCTGCTCGTCTTCGACGAAGTACAGTGTGGCGCCGGGCGCACGGGCCGGATGTTCGCCTGCGAACACTGGGGCGTGCATCCCGACATCGTGACGCTCGCGAAAGGCCTCGGGTCTGGCGTGCCGATCGGCGCTGTCATCGCGAAGCGTCGCCTCATGGAGCAGTGGAAACGCGGCGCACACGGCAACACCTTCGGCGGCAATCCGCTCGCGTGCGCCGCGGCGATTGCCACCCTCGATCTCGTCGAGCGCGAGTACGCGGCGCTCGCCGCAAAGAATGGCGCGTACTTCAAGGAACGGCTGCAGACGCTCGCCCGACGCTTTCCCTGCATCGGCGAAGTGCGCGGCAAGGGGTTGATGATCGGCATGGAGCTGATCGTGCCGGGGCCGGAGCGCGCACCCGCAAAGGCCCTGTGCGATGCGCTCGTGACGCGCGCGTTCCACAACGGCCTGCTGCTCCTCTCGTGCGGCACGAGCACTGTACGCTTCATGCCGCCGCTCAATGTCAGTGTGGCAGAGATCGACGAGGCGCTCGCGTTGCTGGAACGCAGCCTCGGCGAAGCGCTGCAGGGTTCACACGCGTGATGCCGGATCGCCCGGTCCTCGCTGCACTGTGCTTCGCCTCGCTGGCGTGCGCAGCGGGCGGCGCGCTGATGGCAGGCGGACGCGAGCCCGTGCTGGCGCAGGTCATGTTGCCGCACAGCTATTATTGGCGCGAACTGTACCTTCCACAGCTGACGACGGGTCCCTCTGCCGTCGCCTTCACGCCCGACGGTGCCAGCCTCGTGTACAGCCAGGCGGGCTCACTGTGGCAACAGCCGATCGATTCGGGCGAAGCGCGCGAGCTGACACACGCGCGCGGCGCCTACGACCATCAACCCGACGTCTCGCCCGACGGTGGGCGCATTGTCTTCAGCCGCTACGACGGCCGGGCGATGGAACTTTGGCTTCTCGAACTCGCAAGCGGGCGCGAGACGCGCCTCACTTCGGGCGGTGCGGTCAACGTCGAGCCGCGCTTCTCGCCCGACGGCCGCCGACTCGCATGGATCTCGACGAGCGCCGGCGGGCACTTCAAGCTTTTCGTCGCCGACCTCGGGGCGGGGCCGGCCCCGCAGCTCGCGCAAGCGCACGCGCTGCTCCCGGCGCGCCGCAGCCGCGTCGAGCGCTATTACTACTCCGCCTGGGACCATGAACTGAACCCTTCGTGGTCGCCCGACGGGCGCACGCTCTACTACGTCGCCAATCCCGAGGTCGCGCTCGGCACGGGCGACCTGTGGTCCGTCGAAGTCGACCGGCCGGAATCGCCACGACGCCTCCTCGCCGAAGAGACCAGCTGGAGCGCGCGTCCGGAGCGCGCGCCCTTCGGGCCGCGCATTCTCTACAGCAGTTACCGGGGCCGCGACACGCACCAGCTGTGGCTGACCACGACCGACGGCGCCCCGCCCTTGCCGCTCACCTTCGGCGATTTCGACCTGCGCGGGGCCCGCTGGTCGCCCGATGCACGGCGCATCGCCGCGATCAGCAACGAAGGCGGCAACACGTCGCTCGTGCTGATCGAGGCCGTCGGCGGCGCGCGCCGCACGATCGCTGCCACGACGCGCCGCTTCCTCCTGCCCCGCGCGCGAGTCACGCTCGACATCGTCGATGAACGCGGCGAGCGGGTGCCCGCACGCGTCGCCGTCCTCGCGAGCGACCAGCGTGCCTATGCACCCGATGATGCGTGGCTGCGCGCCGACGACGGCTTCGACCGGACGCTGCAGGCGACCGAGACGCATTACTTCCATTGCGCGCCGCCCTGCAACCTCGAGCTGCCGCCCGGGCGCGCACGCATCCGCGTGCAGCGCGGCTTTGCGCACTTGCCCTGGGAACGCGAAATCGACATCGCAACAGACGGCACGACCGGCGTGCGGGCCGTGCTCCCCGCGAATGCGCTGCCGGCGGAGTTCGGTGCACCTGTCAGCGCCGACCTGCACGTGCACATGAACTACGGCGGCACCTATCGCCACACGACCGCGTCGCTCGCGCGCGAGGCCGATGCGGAGGACCTCGATGTCGTGTACAACCTGATCGTCAACAAGGAGGAGCGCGTGCCGGACATGGCGCGCTTTGGCCGGGGCACCGATCCTGCGGCGGCGGCGCGCGCGACGATCCTGCACGCGCAGGAATTCCACACGAGCTACTGGGGCCATCTCGGCCTCCTGCATCTCGACGATCACGTGATCACACCGGATTTCGCGGCGTACGCGCACACGGCACTCGCGAGCGCATGGCCGCACAATGGCGTCATCGCGGATCTCGCGCACGCGCAAGGCGCGCTCGTCGGCTACGTGCATCCCTTCGACTGGCGCATCGATCCGGCAAGGGAAACGGCGCTCACGAACGCGCTGCCTGCCGACGTGTACGCCGGCAAGGTGGATTACATCGAAATCGTCGGGTTCTCGGACCACAAGGCGACGGCCGAGGTGTGGTATCGCCTCCTGAACCTCGGCTTTCGACTGCCCGCCGGCGCCGGCACCGATGCGATGGCCAACTACGCCTCGCTGCGCGGCCCGGTCGGTCTGAACCGCGTCTTCCTCGACACCGGCGGCGGGCGCGACGCGGCGTCGTTGCGTGCGGCGCTGCGCGGGGGCCGCACGTTCGCGACGAATGGCCCCCTCCTCGCGCTGCGCATCGGGACCGCCGCACCGGGCGACACCGTCACGCGCAGCGGCCCCGGGCCCGAACCCTTTCGGGTCGCGTTACGCTCGCCCGTGCCGGTCGATCATCTCGAGCTCGTGATGAACGGCCGTGTCGTGAAATCCTTTGCGCTGCGGGGTGATCGCCGCCGCTTCGACGCGAATGGTGCGATCGACATTCCGAGTGGCGGCTGGCTGCTGCTGCGCGCGTGGAACGACGGCGCCGATCCGCGCGTCCTCGATCTCTACCCCTACGCGACGACGAGCCCGGTCTGGCTCGCGCTGCCGGGCGGTGCGCCGGCCTCGCCCGGTGACGCCGCGTACTTCGCCGCGTGGCTCGAACGTGTGATGGCCGCGGCGGGAGCGCGCGCGGACTACAACGATGCCGCGGAGCGACGTGAGACGATCGCCTACCTGACGCGTGCGCTCACGGGCTTTCGCGCGCTGGCGCGAGGCGACCGTACTGCTTCAGGAGGCGAATGAGGTCCGCATGCGGCAGCGCCTTTGCATAGTGGCCATCCTGCCCGCGCATGTCGTGCGCCGCGACGAGCGCGTTCGTGATGGCCTCTTCCGTCGTCTGCACAGTCGCGTCGAACAGCGGATCGAGCGCATCGTTGCCGAGGAATTCCGCGCGCGCAAGGACCGCGCCGCCGAGCGCCACCGCATTCGCGGTCGAGAATGCGACGAAAATGTCGCCCGAGCCGTTGCCTGCCGTGCCACCCATGCGCGCCATCCCGAGTGGCGCACGGCGCGCGAGCCGTTTCAGCTGGTGCGGCAGGAGCGGCGCATCGGTCGCTATGACGACGATGATCGAACCGGTCTCGCCGCCGGGCCCGCTGTCGCTGTAGACGCGATGGTCCCGCAGGTGCTGCCCAATCGGCACGCCGGCGATGCGCAGGCTGTCGCGCAGGCCGTAGTTTGCCTGCACGAGCGCGCCGAGCAGATAGTCGCGCCCGCCGATCGCGACCCGGCGCGACGCCGTACCGATGCCGCATTTGAACTCGTGGCAGATCATGCCGGTGCCACCGCCCACATTGCCCTCGGCAACCGCGCCGCCGCGCGCCGTTTCGATGGCCCGGGTGGCGTCGCCGGCCTGCACGTGGAAGCCGTTGATGTCGTTCAGGTAGCCATCCCAGGTTTCCGCGACCACGGGCAGCGACCACCAATAGCCGCTCGCATCGGCGCCTCCTGCGCGCACGCGCCAGGCGATCACCGCATCGCGCACGACACCGACACTGTGCGTATTGGTGATCATGACGGGCCCCTCGAGTTGGCCCGATTCCTCGAGCCAGGTGGTGCCGGTCATCTCGCCATTGCCATTGAGCGCGAACCAGCCGCCGAAAACCGGTGTGGTCGCCGTCGTCGCGCCGCGCGGCAGCACGGCCGTGACCCCGGTGCGCACTGCGCGCCCGCCGTCGAGATCCTCGTTCAGCGTGACATGGCCCACAGTCACGCCGGCGACGTCTGTAATCGCATTGAGCGGCCCGGGCGTGCCCTCGAACGGCACGCCGAGATCACGGGCACGAGGGTCGGCGGCGAGCGCACTCGCCGACAGCAGGATGCAAAGGCCAGTCAATCGGAGGCGTTCCATGCCGGCAGACCCTAGCACGATGCCGAAGCGCGAGCTCGGCTTCTGGATGTGCACCGCACTCGTCGTCGGCAACACGATCGGCATCGGCATCTTCATGATGCCCGCGGCGCTCGCGCCCTATGGCCTCAACGCGCTGACCGGCTGGATCATCACCGCCATCGGCTGCCTCTTCCTTGCGCGCGTGTTTGCGCGGCTTGCCCGGCTCTACCCGGCGGCCGACGGTCCTTACGCGTACATCCGCTCGACGCTCGGTCACTGGCCGGCCTACCTGTCGATGTGGAGCTACTGGGTCTCGAACTGGATCACGAATGCGACGCTCGCGGTGAGCGTCGTCGGCTATCTCTATGCGGTCGTGCCGGCGCTCGCGGCCTGGCCGCCGGCCCTGTTTGCGCTCGCGTTCATCTGGCTGTTCGTGGCGGTCAACGTGCTCGGCACCCGGGCGGGCGGCCGCGTGCAGGTCGCGTGCACGGCGCTCAAGCTGCTGCCGATGGCGGCGGTGATCGGGCTCGGCGCCTTCGTGCTGCTGACGGAACCCGCCGCCTACACGCGCTCGGTGCCCGCGACACCGCTCACGTTTGCGCAGACCATGGCCGCCTCGACGATCGCGCTCTTTGCCATGCTCGGCCTCGAATCGGCGAGCATCCCCGCCGGGCGCGTGCGGGACCCGGGCCGGAACATTCCGCGCGCCACGCTGGTCGGCACGCTGCTCACGGCCGTGATCTACGTCCTCGTGTCGACCGTGCCGCTCCTCCTCATCCCGCAGGCGGAGCTCGCGCAGTCCGGTGCACCGTTCGTCGCACTGCTCGATCACGAACTCGGCGCGGGCAACGGTCGCTGGCTCGCACTCTTCGTCGTCGTGAGCGGTCTCGGCGCGCTGAACGGCTGGACCCTGATCGTCGGCAACCTCACGGCAACGATGGCCACCCAGGGCGATTTCCCGGCCGCGTTCGCGCGTCTCAACCGACACGGCGCACCCGGTCGCGCCCTCGTGATCACCGGGCTCCTCGCGAGTGCGATGGTGCTGATGAATTACAGCAGGTCGCTCGTCGACGGTTTCGTGTTCCTGAGCACCATCGTGACCGCGGCGAACCTGCCGCTCTACCTGTGCTCCTCGCTGGCGCTCGTCGTGCTGTGGCGGCGCGGCGAGCGGGCAGCGGGTGGTGACCTGCGCACGCTCGGCACGCTCGGCGCGGCCTACGTCGTGCTCGCCTTCATCGGCGTCGGCCACGTGCCCTTCCTGTGGGCGCTCGCGCTCGCCGCCGCGGGCGTGCCGGTCGCGCTCTGGGCGCGGCGCGGTCAGCGCGCGCTGAGCGCGGCTTCGTAGCGCTCGTTCAGGAAGCGCAGGGCCTCCTGCCGCACCGGCGGGTGCACGGAGATTTCGGGCGACAAGTCGAGCAGCCGGTCGGTCCGCCGGTCGTAACGCGGCCACTCGGGCAGGCCCGGCCCGTTCGGGTTGCCGTGCTTTGCGAAATTCACCCAGTAGCCCGTGACGATCGCGGCCATGCGGCGATCCTCGGCGGTGGGCGGCGCCTCGCCCCCCCGCCATCGGGCGCGCATCCCGAGGTCGCCGAACACGTACGCGACATCATCGCTGTGCGCCGCGCCGGGCACCTTCCCGCGACGGCCCTCGTCGACGTAGCCGAAGTCGTACAGCCACGCAGGCTGGCCGACGCTTTTCATCTCGCCCGCGAGGAAGCGCGCGGGGCCGCGGAAGAGGAAATCCTCGAACCACGTGTTCACGAGTGCGCGGCCGTCGAGACCGGCATAGACGCGTCGCACGGGCGCGGGATCGGCGCCGAGCATCAGGTCCTCGAGCTTGAACGGATAGGGCCCGAGCAGCGACGCCTCGTAGCTCGTCGTGCCGGTCATGAAGGGGACAGGCTGCTGCCTGCCGGCGCGGAATATCCGGGAAATGTCGTCGGGCAGCAACCGCCCGTCGACGACCGGGTTCATCGAGTTCGGAATCTCCTTCGCCGAGTACGCGAGGATGTCCGCGACCGGCAGCGCGCGCAGCTTCGCCGGCGCCGCCGCGTCGTTCGCGATGCCGAAGTGCGCCGCCATTTTCAGGCCGTCCGCCTCGAGCGATTCGTAAGGTCCGCGCGTACCGCGCAGTTCGCGGTCACCCTCGATCCGCGAGGCACCACTTTGCGCAATCGCTCCGCGGAAGAGTCCGCGCGCCGACGGCACTGCCATCAGTGTCGTCACCGAGACGCCGCCCGCCGACTGCCCGAAGATGGTCACGCGATCGGGATCGCCGCCGAACGCCGCGATGTTGCCCTGTATCCAGCGCAGCGCCGCGAGCTGGTCCATCAGCGCATAGTTCGCGATCGGCTCGTCCGGCATCGACGCCGACAGCGCCGGGTGCGCAAAGAGCCCGAGGCGGTCGAGCCGGTAATTGATCGTGACGACCACGAGCCCCTTGTGCGCGAGTGCGAACGGCTCGCCGCCGGGCCAGGAACCCGCACCCCAGCGAAAGCTTCCGCCGTGGATCCACACCATCACGGGCAGGCGCTCACCGCCATCGAATGCCTCGACGGGCGCATAGATGTTGAGGTTGAGGCAATCGTCGCTCATCGCGAGGCCCGCAAGCTGCGGCGACGCGCGCCGGAACTGCGGGCACACCGCGCCGAACGACTCGGCCGCGAACACGCCGGCACGCTGCAGTGCGGGCTGCGTCGGGCGCCAGCGCAGCTCGCCGGTCGGCGCCGCGGCGTACGGCACACCGCGAAACACCGCGATCCCGCCCTGCCGCAGGCCGGAAACGTCGCCTTCGGCCGTGTGCACGGGACGGGTGGGCACGGGCGGCGCAGCCGCCAGCGGTGCCGCGCCGGCGAGGCACAGCAACAGCACGCAGAACCGGGGTGTCGCGTTCATGTCAGAACCGGTAGGTCGCCGTGAGCCCGTAGGTGCGCAGCTTCGGGTAGGACGCGGTTGTCCGGTTCAGGAACAGCGCGAGCTGGCCATTCACATTGTTGTTGAGCCAGGCATCGCGGAAGGCGCCAGTCGGGGTCGCGTCGTCGGTGAGGTTCTCGCCCCACAACTCGAAGCGCCAGTGATCCGACTCGAGCCCGAGGCGCGCGTTCACGCGCTCGATGGCCGCGATCTCGGTGAGCCCGTCGGACATCGCATCCTGGCCCGCCTTGTACGAATAGTCCGCGCGGCCGAAGAAGTCGAAGCCCGCGAAGGCCGCGCGCCGGTAGTCGAGCGCCAGGTTCCACTGCGTGGGCGAGGTGCGCGGCAGATCGAAACCGGAGATGTCGCCGCCCGAGGCCGCGAACGACGGCAGGCCGATCAGGCTGCGGTTGATCGCCTCGTCGAACTCGGCGTCGGTGTAGGCGAACCCGATGCTCGCGGTGAGCCCGCGCGCGAGCGCCGCGCGCACGGCGAGTTCGACGCCGCGGGACGTCGCCGTCCCGACATTGAGCGTCACGGTCTGCGGAATCGCGGCGCCGGGCGACAGGGCGGGCAGCTGCATGTCCGACCAGTCCACGTAGAAGATTGCAGCATCGAAGCCGAGGCGGCCATCGAGCACGTCGGCCTTCGTGCCGAGCTCGAACGTCCAGTTCTCTTCCGGTGCGAAGGACTCCTCGGCGGGCACCGAGGCGTTCTCGTTGAAGCCGCCCGCCTTGACGCCCTTGGCCGCGGATCCATACACGAGCCAGCCGCCCGGCGTGCGGTAATCGAGCGAGACGCGCGGCGTGAAGAACGTCCAGTTGTCCTCGAACGTGCGGGGATTCGCGATCACCTGCCCGTCGCGGATCGGTGTGCGCTGCGACTTCTCTTCGTCCGTGTAGCGGCCCTCGATGCGGCCCCGCAGCCGATCGGTGAAGTCGAACTCGAGCGCGCCGAACACCGCGCGAGATTCGGTCTCGCGCGAGAAGCGCGAGAACGGCGGCACCGTGCCGGTGACGAACCACGGTGCCGCGATCGCTGTGTAGAAGGGCGGCAGGAAGCTGACGAAGTTGGCGGGCAGCGTGGACAGCGCGCCGGCATTGAGCCCGCCCTTGTAATCCTGCGTGTAGTAGAAAACGCCCGCGGTCCATCTCAGCCGACTGCCCTCACCGCCGGTGAGTCGCAGTTCCTGGCTGAACTCGTCCACGTTGTCGATGTCGCCGCGGAACAGCTTCGAGGTGAACACCTGCGGCACGACCGCGCCGCCGGGCACGGTGCCGAGATAGCTCCACGATGCCGGACCCACGAGCCGCGTGGCATCCGATAGCGCATCGT
>WBZY01000574.1_pt1 | contig 26670 bp, 19 predicted proteins | sample 5204191 | NCBI WGS metagenome assembly WBZY01 (sample SAMN12344363, study PRJNA552823) | activated sludge metagenome | biome: Activated sludge suspended growth; feature: Anammox Sidestream; material: Wastewater; isolation source: activated sludge from anammox sidestream of wastewater treatment...
AAACCGCGCGGAAGCGGCATTGGTTCCTCCGGGCCGCCGCCAACAGGGATCGTCCAGAATCTTGGAGCACCGCTCGGGGCATCGGTCGCTCGGCCCGAGGAGAACATTATGCGTTGGCCGTCCGGCGTCCAGCCCTGGACCGAGTCGGCGCTGGGGTGCCACGTAAGCCGTTTCGGCTCGCCACCTTCTGCCGAGACAAGATAAACATCAAGATTTCCGGCATATGCACCGCTGAAAGCGATCCATTTGCCGTCCGGCGAGAAATGCGGATTCACCGTGAGGCCTGGAAAACTTGTGATACGACGGGCGGATCCGCCGGCACGCGGCACGACCCAAATGTTCTGTGCATACGCAAACGCGATCTGGCCGGCACTGACGGTCGGCATTCTAAGCAGCCGCGTGTTAGCCGACGGTTGGGCGAGAAGGATTCCGGTAAACAGAAGCAAACCGCAGGACGCGGCAAGCGCGGCACAGGCACGAGACTTCATCAATTTTCCTCCGTCTGATTATGTTTGAGATGAATGGTGGGATTCTAGCACGACTTCGGATCCAAAAAAAGAACGCGTGCGATGAGGTGGATACGCGCCGATCTCAGACGAAGCGCTACATCAAGAAGGTTCAAAACGCCTCTGCGACGGCCGCAAGCCGTTCCCACTCTTCGTAGAGTTCAGAAAGTTGCTGGCTGACACACGATTGTTCATCGGTTAAGGAACGGAACAGGCCGAAATCCGCTGCGACCGAAGGCTCCCCCATCTTGGCGGCAATTGAGGCTGCCCTCTCCTCCATTTCCGGTATGAGCTTTTCTATCTCAGCGATGCGCGTTCGGATCCGGTTCTTTTCGTTCTTGCTAAGGTCGGAAGCTACCTGCGGCTTGATGGTCGTTTCGTCAGTAAGGGAAGCTGTCCGTCCGGACGAAGTATCGTCGGCGTCCGCATGATCCCGCACAGTTTCCGAAGATGAGACGCCGTCCGACATCCGACCGCCGGGCACCCGCTTGTCCTTCCAATCGTGAAACTCGGTATAATTGCCGCTGTATTGCAAGGTCGAACCGTCACGCTCGAATGAGAGTATCTGCGTTGCGATCTTATCCAGGAAGTAGCGGTCGTGACTAACAACGATCACTGTGCCGGCGTATTCATTGAGGGCCTGTTCAAGCGATTCACGCGCCGGGATATCCAGATGGTTTGTCGGCTCGTCCAGGACAAGGACATTCTTTTCAGAATAGATCAGCTTTGCCAGCGAAAGCCTGCCCTTTTCGCCGCCTGATAGAGCCGAAACCGGCTTGAAGACGTCATCGCCAAAAAACAGGAATTTGGCCAGAAAGCTTCGAAGCGTCTGGTTGTCGGCCATTGGAGCGACCCTGCGTAGTTCCCCTATGACATCGTTACCGGCCCACAGGTCCTCGAGGCTCTGGGCGTAGTAGCCAAGGCTGATCTTTGTTCCCCATGTAAGCGTGCCCGAAAGTTCACGGATCTGTCCAAGCACGGTTCTCAAAAATGTCGTCTTCCCCGTTCCATTTGCCCCGATAATGCCAAGTGCTTCACCGCGATGGAGCGATATGTTCAGGCCGGTGGCGAGGGTTCGCGTCGGGTAGCCGATGGAGAGGTCTTCCGTCGTAAGCACGTTGTTCCCTGCCCGCTCGACCTTCCTAAGGCCAAAACTGCCACCCGACCTCTCTGTTGAAACCGCTTCGATACGCTCCATCCGCTCGAGCATGTTCCGGCGCGATTTGGCCTGCTTTGTCTTTTGTCCTTCAAGATTGCGGCGGATGAATTCCTCGGTCTTGTTGATCAAAGACCGCTGATTCTCATATTCCCGACGCTGCTGCTCACGGCGAAGCTCGCGTTCCTCGAGAAAAGCCGAATAATTGCCTTTGTAGGAAAAAGCCTGACCCCGGTCGATCTCAACGATACGGTTGGTTGTGCGGTCAAGGAAGTATCGGTCGTGGCTGATGACGACATACGTCTTGTTGCACTCGCTCAGAAATTGTTCGAGCCATTCGACAGCCTCAACATCAAGATGGTTCGTCGGCTCGTCGAGAAGCAGAACATCCGCCGATGAAAGAAGGAGCCGAGCCATTCCAAGGCGGTTCTTCTGGCCGCCGGACAGCGTGCCCGTATCCGCTTGCCACATCTCGCGCGAGAACCCAAGTCCCAGGAGCATCGCCTCCGCGCGTGCGGCAAACGAAAAACCATCGGCGTGCTCGAAGCGGATCTGCAGATCTGCATATCGGTCGAGGGTCTCAGCCGTATGGTCCGTGAGCATTTGCTGCTCGAGCACGCGCATCTCCGCCTCAATATCATGGATCTCCTGAAATGCTGAAAGGGCCGATGTGTGGACCGTCTCGCCGGGACCGAAATCTACATGCTGATCCAGAAGCCCAAGCTTGAGGCCGTTGATCGAGACAACTTCGCCCGAGTCCGCGCCTTCAACTCCGGTAATGATCCGAAAGACCGTCGTCTTGCCGGCTCCATTGCGTCCAACCAGGCCGACCTTCTCGCCAGGATTTACCTGAAGCGTGACACCCTTCAGTATCTCATTTCCGCCGTATGATTTTTTTACATTCGAAAGCCGAAAAAGCATTGATGGAACAGTGCAATAGCCCGGCAGATCGCACCGGGCTATCTTGGTTATCCTTGATATGCAGCGTTGCTATTTCTTAGCGTTAGAGTTTGCCGCGGCCGGACTTGCTGCCGGTCGGGCGTTACTGTTACTGCTTGTCGCCGCATTCGCATTGCCATTCGCATTGACGTTCGACGGGGCCGCTGCATTCGAATTGCCGTTGCCCGTCGCCGGGTTTGCGTTGGTGTTCGCGGACGGCGGAGCAGCGGGACGCGCTCCGCTAAGCTCATTTGGGTTATCGACAACCTTCTTTGCAAGAAAATTCTCTACCTTTGCCTCATTTGTGGCGATCGCCATATACGACTGCCACAAGAGGTTCTTTCGAGCATTGACCAGCAGATCGGCGACGCGTTGGCGGACGCCCGGGCTTTCGAGCGTCAGGTCCTCATCACGCTCCTGCTTCCGCTGCAGCTTAATTATCAATAACTTGCCCTCCAGCGGAATTGCTTGCGGAATGATCTGGCCCGGTGACATTTTCGTCATTATGTAGTCGGCAACGCCGTTGCCGAAGGTCTGCCTCATTTCGTCTTCCGTGAAGTACCGCCAGTCACCGCCGTTGGCCCGTGTTTGAAGATCTTCACTTGCTTCGCGCGCGAGTGTCGCAAAATCGGACCCGGTCATCGCCCGCTGGCCTACCTCCTTTGCCCGGGTGTTGGCCTCGTCCTGGTTGGTCGTAACATCTCCCTGGCCGCTGTTGCTAGGATCGATCACTATCGCGGCAAGCTGGGCTCCACGCTTGTTCTTGAACTGGTCCTTATTGGTGTTGTAGAACTCCTCGATCTCCTTATCCTTCGGTGCCTCAACACGGCCCGTGATCTTTTCCTGAAGCTTTTGCAACGCAAGTTCCTTCTTTACGTTCTGTCGCCAGCTCTGATCATTCTCGCCCGCTTGCGTCATCTGCTTCTGGAACTCCTCAGCCGAAAGCCCGCTTGCAGTCTTTCGCTTGTTCATTTCCGTTGTGACCTCGTCATCACTCGGTACGGACTGTTCCTTTTCAGCCTTTTGAAACATGACCTCGCTCTGGATCAGCTGCTGAAGGACCGAAAGGCGGGCCGATGCAAGCTCAAGCGGGGAAAAGTAGGTCTCCTGGCCTTGCGCCTGGCCCTTGACGCCCTTCTCAACCTCTTCCATCTTGATATCTTTGCCATTGACGCGCGCCGCCACCTCATTCGGATCTGCCGAAGCCCCCGACGTGTTGGCCGCCGGCCCTCCCGAACAGGCTGAAAGAACAAGAGCGGCCAATGCCACGGCTGCCGACGCTAACGAAACGAACCTTAGTTTTTGCACTGTTGACTGGACTCCTTTGGACTTATCTGATTGTGTCATTACTTGACTTGGCTACTAATCTTTTGGTATAAAATCTGTTTTTGAGTTTTCGAAATCGATTATCTCATCGAACCTCACAAAATTATTGGAGGCACTTATTTATGGCAATGCGATGCGACGTTTGCGGCAAAGGGCCGCAGTTCGGGAACAATGTTTCCCATGCAAACAACAAAACCCGCCGGCGTTTCAACCCTAATCTGCAACCGGTTCGCGTTAAGCTCGACACGGGCGCCAACGGACGCCTGAAGGTGTGTACACGATGCATCAAAGCGGGCAAGATCGTTAAGGCTGCTTAACGTCTTTCGATAACCAAACTTCCCTTGGAGTTGCCAGCCGCCGAATGATTTCTGCGGTTGGCTTTTCAATTCGGCGGGGCAGTGCGTCAACGAACGCAGAACTCACCCGCCCGACACCGAGATTTAAACCACCGCGATGCACTCGATCTCGACCCGCGCATCACGCGGCAATCGAGCTGCCTGTACCGTTGCCCGTGCCGGCTTGTTGTCGACAAAATGACGCGAATACACGTCGTTCATTGCCGCAAATTCTCCCATATCCGCTAGGAAAACTGTCGTCTTCACTACATCGTCCAAGGTCGCGCCTGCAGCATCGAGGACAGCTTTGAGGTTCTTGAAAACCTGCTCCGTCTGCTCCGTCACATCCTGAGAAACGAACTCGCCGGTTGCCGGATCGATCGGTATCTGACCCGAGCAAAAGATCATTCCGCCTGTCCGGATCGCCTGCGAATATGGCCCGATCGCCCCCGGGGCATTCTCTGTCGAAATAACTTGCTTCATTTCTTTCCTATCTCTCTTGTCGGATATTTAAGCAAAACGCGAATTGTAGCAAATAAATGGGGAAATTCAAAAGGTTGTGAAGGCTAGGCATTTACACGTTCCACGGCGATCACGCCGGGTACCTGTTGGAGAGAGGCAAGCACGCGGTCTAAATGCTTTTTATCAAAAACCTCGACGGTGACCTCGACCAGGCCACGATCGTCGCGCGACACATTGGCCCTCGCGTCGCGAATCCCCGTCTTGATCTCAGCAATCGCGTTTGTGATCCCGGCCAGCATCCCGGTCCGATTTTCAGTGGTCACGTGGATCCGTACCGATTGGATCTCCTTCTTGTCGCTCTTTGCCCATTCGACCTCCACGATCCTTTCCCGATTTACCATTAGCTGGGCAACATTCTTACATCGTTTGTTGTGAACGACGATCCCCTTCCCCAGGGAAATGTATCCAATAATGGCTTCGCCTCGAAGCGGATTACAGCAGCGAGCGCGTGTTGTCAGAAGGTTGTCAACTCCCTTGACAATGATCGCGTCCTCACCAAGCCCCATCATGCGCTTCACCGCTTTCACGCCGGACTCGATCCGGGTCTCTTTTCGCTTCTCAGGGTCAAGTTCGGCAAATTTTTCGGCTCCTAAAAATTTAGCGAGCACGTTTCGCGGCAGCGTCTTTCCGTAACCGATCGATGCCAGAAGGTCATCTGGGCGGCCGAGGCCATACTCGTTGGCGATCCGCTTCATTTCGGCTTCATTGTTTATCAACTTCTTGGGTGAGACGTGAAATCGGTCCGACTCTTTCTCAAGCAGCTTGCGGCCGATTTCGATCGATTCATTCCTCTGCTGTTCCGAGATCCAATGACGGATCCGATTCCGGGCCTTTGAGGTAACAACATAGTTCAGCCAATCCCGCGACGGCTTCGAATTCGCGGTCGTCAGTATCTCGACGACATCGCCGTTTTGAAGTTCCGTCTTCAAGGGAACGATCCGGCCGTTGATCTTCGAACCTGTGCATGTATCGCCAACCTCGGAATGGATGGAGTATGCAAAATCGAGCGGCGTCGATCCTCGCGGCAGTTGAATTACCTTTCCCATCGGAGTGAACGCATAAACATCCTTGGGAAAGAGGTCAAGCTTGAGCGATTCAATGAAGTCCTCTGAATCTTCGCTGCCATGGTTGTCCTCAACCAACGGCAAGAGAAGCTTTTCAACGGTCTTTCGAAGTTCATCAAGGCTTTCGTCGTCGTTTTGGGCACCGAGTCGCTTCTCCTTGTACTTCCAGTGAGCCGCGACACCTTCTTCCGCAATGTGGTGCATCTCTTCCGTACGTATCTGTACTTCAAAGGCCTGGCCGCCTTCACCGATGACGGAAGTATGCAGAGACTGATACAGGTTATCGCGTGGGATGGCGATCCAATCCTTAAACCTTTCCGGAACGGGGGTCCATGTATCGTGGATCACGCTCAATGTGAGATAGCAGTATTTCTTGTCGTTCGGTGTTATGATCCGAGCCGCGATCAGGTCGTAAACGCGCTCCATTGTGATCTTCTGCCGTTTAAGCTTTTTCCAAAGCGAATATAGACGCTTTACGCGTCCTTCTACGGAAACGAACGGCACTTCATTTTCCGTTAGCCTCATACGTATCGTTTCCTGAATGCGGTGAAGCGTCGCCTCGAGTTCAGGCCGGCGAACATCGATCTCTCTTGACAGGCGCTTATACTCTTCTGGATACAGGTTTTGAAACGAAAGGTCTTCGAGTTCGCTACGAAGTTTGCCCATGCCGAGGCGGTGGGCGATCGGGGCATAAATGTCCAGTGTTTCCTGCGAGATCCGCTGCCGTTTCTCAGGCTTTAGAAACTGCATCGTCCGCATGTTATGAAGCCGGTCGGCAAGCTTGATCAGGACAACCCGAACGTCGGTGATCATTGCCAGGACCATCTTCCGAACATTCTCTGCCTGCTGCTTTTCTTTCGAAAGGTTGCTGATGTGAGCGATCTTGGTAAGCCCGTCAACGAGGAGCGCGATCTCGTCACCAAAATAGGACCGGATCGTTTCGAGATCGACGAGTGTATCCTCAACGACATCATGGAGCAGCCCGGTCGAGACGCTCACTTCATCAAGTCGCATATCGGCGAGGATCCCTGCAACTTCAAGCGGATGGACCAGATACGGTTCACCCGATGCACGCTTTTGTCCGCGATGGTGGAGGGCCGAAAATAAATATGCCCGACGGATCAGATCTACATCCGGGTCCGGCCGGTTGGCCTCTACCTTCGCAATGACGTCTTCAATTCGGATCATCGGCAATGAACTTCGAGGGCCCGTCCGAATTTGACCTCCGAGGGCCTCAATTTCTATAACAACAGGCGGCAAGCAAAAATCCAAATCGGCACGCAAGGAATTGGCGGCAATTCAGATACAAAAAGGGCGACGCTCCTATTTTTATGGAGCATCACCCTTTCCGAAAGAAACCTAGTTGCTACTTATTGGCGTTAGCGGCCTTGTTGGCATTCTCTGCCTCCTCCACGGCGGCACGTCGGGCATCAACCTCGTTCTGCAGGTCCTTGACCTTACTGGCAAGAGCTGTAAAGGCTTCTTTGGCCTCGTCAGCCTGGCCCTTGAGGCGGTCTCGTTCCGCTGTGTTTCCGTCCATTTCAGCGAGCCTCGAACCCTGGATTATCAGGCTGGCTCGATAAGATCGTGCTGATTCGAACGGCTTGAGAAGGTCGAGAGTTGACTTCAACTGCGTATCCGACAATGCTTTAGGATCGATAGAGTCCAGGTTTTTCAGAGTCTCTGGCTCGAGCTTGAAAGCTTCACCGATCAGTTTTGTCCCCGCATCAACACAGGCCCGCAACCGGGCCAACTCGGCAGCGTCAGCCGGTTTGACGAATTCGAAAACGTCCTTACCGTCACGCTTGACGGTCTTTTTCGTAGCCGGAGTGTCCGAGATCTCATTTGCGCACGTGTTCTGCTTGGCCGCGAGAGCTGTAAATGCCTCTGCCCGGTACTCAGGTTTGATATCAGTCGCGTTCGAGCGGTCGGTCACCCATGAATTCCATTCATCCGGTTTCTGAAGATTCTCGTAAAGGCTCGCCACGGCCTTATAGGAACTTTGGTCGTTCTTATCATTGGCGAGTGCTTTTTTATATTCCTTTATTGCCTCTTCGGCCAGATCGGTTCGCTTTCGGTCACCGATAAACCGCGAATGAAGCGTCCGGGCAAGGAAAATCTGTGCAGTTCTCCCTTCAAGCGTTTCGCCTTCAGGATCACGAGCGGCGGCTCTTCTAAAAAGGTCCTCGGCAACCTCAAACTTTCGCTCCTTGTACGCCAGCGACCCGTCGACCAGGTTTTTGCGGGCCATCACCTTGTTATAGTAACCGCAATTTGTGGTTAGAAATAATGCAAGGGTTACCAATACAAATATTCCCAAACGAGAAGATCTCATTTTCGACTCCATTAATACCCAGTTTATTATGACAGTGGCGCGGGTTGGCCCCGCGCCCGTTGAAAAACTACTCAGCAAGATCGTCGATCTGCAACCCGATCGGGGACGCCTTTGCCAATTTTGCGGCATCGATGACCTTTACAACATCACCATACCGGACCGACTTTGGCGACTTGATAAAGACCGTCTTTTCAACCTCGTTCGTACCTTCTCGAAACACGCCATTGGTATCGCGCTGTTTGAAAATATCCTCGAGCTTAGCCGTCAACGCCGAGGCATCGGTCACATCGCCCGCGGGCTCATTGTTGAGCGTGACGGCCCTGGTTTCCCGATTAATGCCGATCACAAGTGTGAGAGGATTCGGCTTGACCTCGATGTTTTCCTGCTTCTTGGGCTCCGCCGGGACCTTTGCCTCAAAGCGACTCGGCTTGACCGGTGTAATGAGCATGAAGATGATCAAAAGCACCAACAGAACATCAATCAACGGGGTTACATTAATTCGCGGTATTGCCCCATCACCGCCGCCTGACATCGCCATAAATCAAATACTCCTGAATTCTTTCAAAAGGGACGATCACGAGGCCGACTACTGCTGGGCCTCGCCACCGCCGCCACCTTTTTTCTTGTCCGCGACAAGGCCGATCTTATCGATGTCCTGCTTTCGAATGACATCGATCGCCTGAACGACCGTTCCGTAATCAACATCCACGCCGCTCTTGATATAAACGATCCGCTTGTCAGGTGCCTTGTCCTTCATCATATTCTGGACCTTTTCACCGAGCGAACTAAGTGGGAACGGGTCGCGTCCCACATAGAAGTTTGTGTTGTCCGGGATGGTGATCACAACAGAAGTGTCTTTTGTGATCTCGGCATCCTCTTCCGGGGACGTAAGATCCTTTGGCAAATTCACCGGGACCCCTTCCTGCAGCAACGGTGTGACGATCATGAAGATGATCAGCAGCACCAGCATGATGTCCACCATCGGGGTGACATTGATCTCTGAATTATACTCACTGCTTCCGCCGATCTGTGCTCCCATGGCAGAATTCTCCTTATAAAATTAACGCTGGAACCGGGCCAATTAACCCTTCAATGCCTTGGTGCGCTGTTTGATGAAATAGTCCACCAATTCCGATGCCGAGTTCTCCATTTCCACGCCAAAGCTCGTCACCTTGTTAGTGAAATAGTTGAATAGCCACACGGCGGGGACGGCAACGGCGATACCGAATGCGGTCGCGACAAGGGCTTCAGCGATAGCGCCGCCGACGGCCGCGATACCGGCATTCTCTGATTGAGCAAGGCCGACGAAGGCACCAATGATACCGACGACCGTGCCGAAGAGTCCAACGAAAGGCGCGGTCGAACCGACCGTCGCAAGGCCCGCCAGGCCGCGCTTCAATTCAGCGGTCTTCACAGCGATCGCTCGATCCAGGGCGCGTTTCGATGCTTCCATCTCGTCGGCAGAGATCTCGGTGCTGCCCTGATGTGCAGCAAACTCCTTAAGGCCCGAAGAGACAACCATGGCCAGGTGCGAATCCTTGTGACGGTCGCTGATGCTGATCGCTTCGTCGATGTTGCTGTTCTTAAGTGCCATTGCAACCTTCGGGGCATACTGCCGCGACTGCTGCTTGGCCTTGTTGTACGTGAGGTAGCGCTCGATGCCGACCGCGATCATGTAGACCGACTGGATAAGAAGAATGCTGATAACGACCCAACCCGGGATCGTTAGGCTCTTAACGATGTCGTAAATGGTGAACGGATTCTTCTCGCCAGCGGCGAACATCAGGAATAAGCCCAGGAAATTCGATCCAATAAGGCTTGCTAAAAGAGTCATGGTTTTTCCTCCAAAGAAATCGAAAAATTATTATTGCGTTGTTACGTTGAGAAACGGCCCAGGCTCAGGCCGTTTCTCCGTCAGACAGATCGTTCGCCTTATGGAACGAAATTATAGGTGATCACACCTGAAACCTTAACTGGTTGGCCCGAAAGGAGAGTCGGGCTAAAGTGGGCTCCTCGTGCTGCGGCAACGGCAGCCTGGCGCAGAAGCGGATGGCCGCTGACCGCTGTTGCGGAGATGACCGACCCTGTTTCGCTGATCAAAACCTGCACGCTTACCGCGCCCGATGCCCTAACGGCGCGAGCCGCGGCCGGATACGGGGGTTTCGGTAAGCTTGTCGCCTTTCCATTCAGCACGCCGCCTGAGATCGTCTTTGGCGGCTCCTTCTTTGGCGGCGGAGGCGGAGGCGGTGGACCGGCATCCACATCGGAGTTGCCACCCTGGCCCGTCACGCCCGCGTCGCTACCCGTACCCGAAGCGTTGACCGGCCCCTTATAATCCGGTGGCGGGGCATTTGCAGCGCTATAGTTAACATCGCCCTTGACCGTGTACTTGTTTGGATCACGCGGAGGTATGGTGTTCTTAACCGTACTCACCTCTTTAGGAATTGATGGCGGCGGTTCGTCCATCGACGCAATGATCTCTTTGCGAATATCCACGTTCGGATCCTTCTGCTTTTCAGGCTGCTTCTCAGGTTCCGGTTCGGGCGCTTCCTCAATTACCGGCGGTGCCACAAGCGTTTCGAGCGAAAGTTCGTCGCCGCCCATCTGAAAATCTTTGCCGAAAAGACTCTTCACGACAAGGCCAAACAAAAGCGAGAACAATACCACGAATGTCACGAGAAGAAGGCTGCCTCGCCGAGTGTCTTCGCCTGCGTGGCTTTTAGACTCAACTAACTGATCTAACATCGTAAGTTCCTCCCTTACTTCGGTGCCAAACTAGGTCAAGGGCTGAAAATCCTTTTTTGCTAATTCGATGAAGAAAACGATCCCGCACGTTGTAGCCATTCGCTCTTCGCAGAATGGCCGCAAACGTACCTTTTCTGCGAACTTTGATTGTGGACTATTAGTAACCGAGTGCGGGCAACAGAAACCGGTGCCGGCAAAGGATACAATAAAACCCACGATCAGCGTGAACAGACGACGCCCTTCACGCGAACAGCAGACGTAATTCCATTTAATTGACCAGCAACGTAATGCAGTCTAAATACTTAACGGGCAATTGTCAAGAATAATCAAGCCCGCAAGGACAGAAAATGAAGATTTCCAGCCTTGCGGGCCTGTGACAAGCGAGTTGCGTAGCGATCAACGGGTGACCGGACGACGCGTCACGGGCCGGCGCGCGGCCGATGCCATCTTCTCGCCGCTTGGATTGATCACGGCTTCTTTCACCTGATTCATCCCGAGCTTGCTCTGCCACCAGATAGCGATCGGGCTCGCGATGGCGATGGTAGAGTACGTACCTGTGATCGATCCAACGAAGAGCGCGAGCGAGAAGCCGCGAAGCACCTCGCCGCCGAACAGTACCAACGCAAGCACCGCTAGAAATACGAGCCCGTTGGTGACTACAGTCCTCGACATCGTTTGGTTGATCGAATCGTTGGTTAGCTGATAGATCGGCGTATCGCGATGCAGCGACATGTTCTCGCGAATTCGGTCAAAGATGACGATCGAATCGTTAACTGAGAATCCGACCAGGGTGAGCAACGCCGCAAGAACGGTCAAACTGATCTCCCACTGAAAGACCGTGAAGAACGCCAGCGTGACCAACACATCGTGAAAAACGGCGATCACGGCTCCAGCGGCGTAGGTCCAATCGTAGCGGAAAGCAATGAACAGAAGTATCCCCACCATCCCAAGCAATGTGGCAATAACCGCCTGATTTCGGAGCTGGGCGCCCGCAACTGGTCCCACCGCGTCAGTACCGACGATCTTATAAGCGGCTGCAGGGTCCTGGTCCAGCTGGGTTGAACCCTCGGCTTCTTTACCCGCCTTTGCATCCAAGGCCTTCTTGACCAAACAGCGGCCTGCCTCAGGTAAAAGCTTGCCGTTCTCGTCCTTACACTCGTCGCGTTCCCCCAGGTTAGGCACCTTGATCAGAACCTCGTCGCTCTTATCGGTCGATTCCTGGATCACGGCTTCGACGATGCCTACGTCTTCCAAGGCAGAGCGAATATCGTCGGCCGCCGGCTTTTCGCGGAATTTGGCCGTTACGACGGTTCCGCCTTTGAAATCGACACCGAGATTGAACGCATTGGTCCCATCAGGCGTAACTTGCCGCCCGATAGCCGAGATGAGGCCAGCGATCAAGATAACGATCGAGATCGCGACCAAGGGCTTTCGCCAACCCATCCAGTCGACGTTAATGTTAGGTAAAATATGGAACATTGCTTATGTTATGCACTGGGCCGAAGGCCCTAACAGCAGACATCCTGGCCCGCAATACTAAATACTCAATTTCTTCATGTCGGGGTTCCGCGCCAGCAGCCACATAAATATGGTCCGCGAGACGAAAACAGCCGAAAACAGGTTGATCAGCAGCCCGAGGATCAGCGTGACGGCAAAGCCGCGGATCGGGCCCGAACCATATAGATAAAGGATCACGGCCGAAATGATCGTCGTTACGTGCGTATCGATGATGGTGATAAACGCCTTATCGAACCCTATCTCGACCGCCTTTGACACGCCGTGTCCCGCAATAAGTTCCTCGCGCATTCGCTCAAATATCAGAACGTTCGAGTCCACGGCCATACCGATACCGAGGATCAGCCCCGCAATACCCGGCAGGGTCAGCGTCGAATCAAGCATTATCAGAGCTGCAAGCGTAAGCACCATGTTCAGGACAAGGGCGATAACGGCATTGATCCCGGCACCACGGTAATAGAACAGCATGAACACAACAATGAAGGCCAATCCAGCAACGGAGGCGGTAACGCCAGCGCGGATCGAATCGGCTCCGAGGCTTGGGCCCACTGTTCGTTCTTCCTGATACTCGATCTTCGCAGGCAGGGCTCCCGAGCGAAGTGTCAAAGCCAGATCTTCCGCATCAGACTTTTTGAACTTTCCTGAGATCTCACCCTGATCATCAATACGCGAGCGAATGTACGCGATCGACTTCACCTGATCGTTGAGCACAACACCCATATAATTATTGATGTTCTTGCTCGTCCAGTCGCCAAATTTAGCCGCTCCCGCAGGTTTTAGCGAAAAGGAGATCTGATAATCGTTGTTCGAGCCGGTCCGGGAAACCGCATTCGCATCCCGAAGTTCGCTTCCGTCGACGACCGCCGGATATTCCACGACCACATATTGCTTTGGCGGTTCGGCATTGGGTGCAGACCCGGGCGGCGGGACTGCGTCCCTTTCAACATACTCAAGTATTTTCCTGTTCGGTGGAACCGAGCCGCCAAGCGACGAAAGTGCGGCCTGCTGACTTGGATATTTTTCGATCGGGGCTGGATTGGCCGCCCCAACGACCTTCATCAACTGGAGGTTCGAGTCAGCATTCAAAAGCTTCTTAACCCGTTCCGGGTCGTCCACGCCCGGCATCTGAAGAAGGATCTCTCCCGAGGCGTCCGAGCCGTGCCGCTGAAGTGTCGGCTCTTTAACACCAAAAGCGTTGATGCGGCTTTCGATGATCTTGAGCGCCTGTTCAACAGCCTGTGTTTTGAGAACCGTCTGCATCTGTGACGGAAGGCTCCATGTCACGGTCGCACCGCTAATACTCGGATCGCCCCAGTTTACAAAGTCGACCTTCTTTTTTACCTCGTCGACCAGTGCCTGTGTCTGCGAAGCATCGGCGGCAGTTATCGATACCGAATACGTGCCGTTGTCCGCAACGACATTGCTACCGGCGGTGGCGATATTCGCTTCCTGCAAGGCGGTGAGAGCAGCGTTTCCGTTGTTCTCAGTCAGGGTCTTCAAATATTCATCGGTCTTGACACGCATGACCAGATGCGAGCCGCCCTTCAGGTCAAGGCCAAGGCTGATATTCTCTCCAAGGTTCTTCTTTATTCCCGCCCAGGTGAAATCCTGTTTCGTGAGGCTGCCCCTTGGGCCTATGCACAGGTAGATGCCCGTAAGCGTTACCGCAAGGATGATCACGGTCCTGATCTTCAGACTGGTATTTTTCATTGCTTAAATTCAACGCCCGCGCGGGCTTCCGCAAACCAAGCAAAAGCTGCGGCCGCGGTATCCAATTCTACTGACGGCAAGATCTACTCCGCCTTCTTGCCCACCACGGCGCTTTTTCCAATTTCGAGAAAAGACTTCTCAGCGCTCTGGATGATGAAACTGGTTTCCTTGATCTCTTTCACCTTGCCGATGATCCCGCCATTGGTAACGACCTCATCGTTGATCTTCAACTGGGTGATCATTTCCTGAAGCTGCTGCTTTTGCTTCTTCTGAGGCAAAATGACGAGAAAGTAGAAAATTCCAAAAATAAATAGGAACGGGAGCACCGTCCACAGCAAACCGGCGGCGCCGCCGTTCTGGAAAAAGATCAGAAATGTATTCATCTATACGCTCGTATCGAAAACAAAACTAAATAATATACCCCAAGTGGACCGGATATCAAACAATTGCGTCCTCATTTTCCCGTAGTTTTTCGAGAAATTCGCTCCGGAACCGGGCGAACGAGCCGGATTTGATAGATTGCCTAACCCTCCGCATAGTGTCAAGGTAAAAAGCCAAATTATGATGCGAGATCATCGTGGCCGCGTTCATTTCGCCCGCTTGATATAGGTGCCGAATGTAGCCCCGCGAATACCGCTGGCAGACCGAACAAATACAATCCGGATCGAGCGGCTGATCATCCTTGATGAATTTCGCATTCCGAATGTTAAGTTTGCCCCGCGATGTGAAGGCACCGCCGGTTCGTCCGTTCCGGGTCGGCATCACGCAATCGAACATATCCACGCCGTGGCTGATCGCTTCGATCAGGTCCTCCGGTGTCCCAACGCCCATCAAGTATCGCGGCCGTTCTTTCGGCATTTTAGGAGCCAGGTATTCAAGAACACCGTACATCACACTCTTCTCCTCGCCGACGCTCAAACCGCCGATAGCATATCCGTCAAAGCCGATCTCGGCCGTTCGCTCAAGACTCTCTTTCCGAAGATCGAGATGCCCCGCACCCTGAACTATGCCGAAAAGAGCCTGACGCCCCGAAAGGGTGGGTTCCGCCAGGCCTCCCGACGGATCACCTTCTCGCTTGCCCAGGTCTGCCCCTTTCTCCTGGAGTTCGTTGAATCGATCCTTCGATCGCATTGCCCATCGGGCCGTCAGTTCAAGACTCGCGCGCGTCGTCTCCTTGTCGGCATTTCCGGGCGGACATTCATCGAACGCCATCACGATCTCCGAACCAAGCGCCGCCTGGACCTCCATAGAAACCTCGGGCGAAAGGAACTGGCGGCTTCCGTCAAGGTGTGATCGGAACTCGACACCTTCTTCGGTCAGCTTTCTCAGGTCGGTCAGCGAAAATACCTGAAAGCCGCCTGAATCCGTAAGCATCGCGCGGTCCCACGACGAGAAGCGATGCAGGCCGCCGAAATGCTTGATCACCTCAATTCCAGGCCGAAGAAATAGGTGGTAGGTATTACCGAGAATGATCCTGGCGTCCATTTCCGCTTCGAGCCATTCGGAGCGGACGCCTTTTATCGCACCTTGCGTTCCGACCGGCATAAAAACGGGCGTTTCGATCACGGAACGGCGAGTTCGGATCACTCCTGCACGAGCTTCTCCGTCAACGTTGAGAATCTTCCAGTCGATCGGTTTTGACATTGAATTGAATGGGCGGTGGTTGCGGCATTGCCGGTCAGAATATCCGGCGATCTTAAAGTCAATCAGATCTCCTGACGCCGATCAATGACCAGATATTCGGCGGGCCAATTGCTGCCTCGCTGACGATGGTGCCGGTCTCGTCGATCAGGACCGCAGATGGCACGCCACGCATCCCGAGTTTGGCCGCCGTTCGGTGTTCCGGATCAGAAATTACCGACGAGCGAAGGCCGAGTTTCCGCTGATCGTCGGCGTTTCCATCCGTGAATATCAACAACTGCGGTTCCTCGGAGTTCCGTTCAGTTTCCCATTCGCGAACCTCGTCCATCAACCTCACACAATGGCCGCATGTTGGACTTGAGAAGGCAACCAAGGTTCGCCTGCCGGAGAATACACCTTCTGTGATCTCGTTACCGTTCACGTCCTTTACCGAAAACGCGGGAACGCGCTCGCCGATGTTCGGCCTGCGATGTCCATTGAGGCCGAGGAAGTAAACAAACTCTCCGCCAAGGTCGCGTGACCTCATCTGATCGACGAGGCGGCGGATCGGGATGTCTCCAGCGGCGATATGGCTCGCAATATTCCCGTTCGCATCAACATAGAGCGCCGTAGGCGTCCATTTTGCATGCACGGCCTTGGCGAACGGCCTGGCTGCATCCTCGACAAGCACCACACGGCCAGATGCCTCAAACTTTTTCCGGCTGGCCGCAACTTCGCCATGCGAAATGAAAATAAACTTTGCCTTCCCCGCCAGCGCCGTCTCCCATTCCTTGATCTCGGGCAAAAGCGATTCACATGGTGTGCATTGAGGGCCAACGAACAGAAACAGGAAAGGGCTTGTTCCGTCCATCAGGTGCTCAAATCTGACCAGGCGTCCATTGATATCCGGTATCGAAATATCGGGAAGCGGCGCGCCGATAGGCAAGCCGTCCGAAGGATCGCCGGCCTCATTCCGCTCTACGGCATCCGCACCGCCCGACGCAAATTCAAGTATGCCGAGCCGCCGCACGATCTCTCTCTGTTGTGCCGCAACGTCAACAAGGTAGCCAAGCAGCACAACCGCCAGTATCACGAGAAAAAGGATCAGAACGATCTGGAGCATTCCGGCAGTCGTCGAAGCCAGGTCGAAACCCTGGCTCGCCCGTCCACTGGCCAAGAGTACGATCGCAAGCAGAGCGAGAATGATGTTTCTGATGAGGCTCTTTTTTCCGACCGGCTCGCTGTGCAGCTGGCCAAAGCAATGGCAGTCCGGAGCATTTCCCTGTGCCATCTGCCAAGCCATTCCACCAATGAACGTAAGCAGCAATATCAAACATCCAAGGGCCCCAACCCACGACATCGTGACAAAAAGCAGGCAAACCGCGAACACGATCTCGGCAAAAGGAAGAGCGACCGCGAAAAAGCCTGTAAATTCCTCGGGCGTACCAAAATCACGAAGCGCTTTTTTCGCACCGTCGGGGTCAAGAAATTTCGAAACGCCTGCAACTGCGAATACGCCAAAGAGTATGAGTCTAATGGTTAGTAGGGCTATGTCCATTCCAGGAGCTCCACGAACAATAACATAACAACGCCAGGTTCGAACTGGGCTAACGGCTCGCTGCCGCCTTTCGCGCTTTGTGCCGTTCTTTTAACCTGATCGGCGTAGCAAAGAAACCGAAACTTTCGCGCAGCCTGTTTTCTACGTATCGAAGATACGAAAAATGCAGGCCGGCCTTACTGCCGCCTGATGTAAAAAGGATAAAAAGGGGCGGCCGCACGGCCCCTTGGGTGATGTACTGAACCTTCAGCCGCGACACGCCGCCTTTGACCGGAGCCGGGGCTGTCCCGCCGCGAGGCTGCGAGATGTTCTCTTCAAAGAATCTGTTCAGCTGCGATGTCGGCACCCGAAGGTTTCGGGCCTCGTGTGCCTGAGCGGCGAGCGGCAGGATCTTCGTCACTCGTTGTCCCGTTAGGGCAGAGATCGGAACGATCGGGGCCCAATCGAGAAATTTCATTTGCCGCCGAATGCCACGCTCGAATTCGTAGATCGTATTCGTGTCCTTTTCGGCCACGGCGTCCCATTTATTTACCGCAAGGATTATCGAACAGCCCGAATCGACCGCGTATCCGGCGATGCTCGCATCGAGGTTTGCGACGCCTTCGATCGCGTCAATGACCAGAACCGCGACGTCGGCCCTTTCAAGGGCTTTCCGTGCCATCACGACCGAAAGCTTCTCGGCCATTTCGGTCGTTTTTCCCTTTCGCCGGATGCCGGCGGTGTCGATCAGCCGGTATCTCTGGCCGTCAAGTTCCAGGTCTGTATCGATCGCGTCGCGCGTCGTTCCGGCGATCGGCGAAACGATCACGCGCTCTTCGCCAAGAATAGCGTTGAGAAGCGAGGATTTTCCTACATTTGGGCGTCCAATTATCGCAAGCCTTATCTCGCGCGCACCAGTTTCCTCAGGTTCGTCCGAAAAATCCAGCGAATCGAAGACTTTGTCCAGAAGGTCACCGACCGAAGTTCCATGTTCCGCCGAAAGCGGCGTCAGGTCGAAGCCAAAGCGAAAGAACTCGGCGGCCTCGTCCTCGACCTTTCGACTCTCGGCTTTGTTCGCGGCTATGAAAACAGGCTTCCCGATATTTCGCAGGAAATTTGAGATCTCCTCGTCAAGCGGTGTCACGCCGGCGCGAGCATCCACGACCCAGATAATAGCCTGGGACTTTTCTATTGCGAATCCCGCCTGCTTAAAGATGTTAGCTGGAATGATCGCCTCGTCGTCGGGCACAATGCCGCCGGTGTCCACAAGCTCGAACGTCCTCGACCTCCATTCGACATCACCGAATATTCGATCGCGGGTTATTCCGGGCTCGTCACCGACGATCGATCGCCGCGTCCCCGTCAAACGGTTGAACAGCGTCGATTTGCCTACGTTAGGCCGGCCAATGATCGCGACGAGCGGTGAAGCCATTGAATAGAGAATAATAAAGGCATTTGGATTGTACAAATTACCCGCAGATTGGCGTCGAACCTGAAAGCGATAGGTTTGGGTCACACCTTCACAAAGTCATATGCAATGATGACATTGAGGGCCCCGTTGATGATCTCGTGGCGTACGGAAACGGCTTTCATTCTCACGCTAACATCTGTTCGAACGGGCAGGAGAAACGATATCTTGTCCATTGTGATGACCTCGATCGGGTTTATCTTTCTATCAATCGATCCCTGCACCATTTTCGCGATCAGCGTCCCGCCCACACCGCCGGTTCCGTTCAGATTCACATTCAGCACGCGAGCTCTGGCGGTCAGACGCTGATTTGGTGCATCAAATTCGAGGTCAATGATCGTTTCAGCGACACCAGAGAATGGCACACAGCCGATAAGCGGCGGGTTGTAATTTCCCGTGAACGCCATCGGCACTAATATTCGGCCATCGCGAAAGCGCACCGAAGTGCGGACGCCATTTGCTTCGCGCAGGACCCGGATCACCTCGTCGCAAGCCCTTCGCGCCTCAGGCTCCGGCTGAACGGCATAAGCGGCACGGTCGAATCTGATCTCGCCGCTTCTTTGAGCTACGTCGGGCCGCTTGCCGGGTTGGTTCGATGCGATCGGAAATTCGAATGGGGACGAGTTCTGAAAGACGGCATCGAGAAGCGAATCGAAAAATGCTTCATTCAAGCTTATCGTAACCTCCGGCCGTTGAGCCGGAACGATCGATGCGGTCAAAAAGACCAACGCGCAAATCGCGAGCGAAATTCGTAGGGTCATCTCCGTCCTCCAATGTTATAGCAGGCCTCTCAGGTCCCAGGGTCAGATGAAGGTTAGGCAAGATCTGTTGTTTGCGAATGGTAGTTACAACCCGCTCATGACGATGTCATGCAGCCGAACAAGTCCGATGCATTGACCGTCCGCACGCACGACCGGCAGCACCGATATCTGCGATGGCCGGTTCTCCATAAGCTGAAGAGCATCATACGCAAGCGTTTCGGGACGTGTGGTCACTGGGCTGCGGGTCATCATCTGTTCAGCTGTCAGCGAATCAAGGCCGCGTTCCGCGGAGCGTTCGATGTTTCGGCGAAGATCGCCATCCGTAACTATTCCAACAAGTTCGCCGGAGCCATCCACGACATTAACTGCTCCAAGCGCATATTTTGAGATCGTCTTCACAACCTCAAGCCAACCGGTCGCAGGTTCTACGTTCGGGCTTGCGTGCATCAGATCGCTGACCCGCATCGTCAGCCGCTTTCCGAGTCGGCCAGCAGGATGATTAACTGCAAAGTCCGCCTCCGTCACGCCGCGCGACTCCATAACGGTCATCGCCAGTGCATCGCCGATGGCCAGCGCAACTGTAGTGGACGTGGTCGGTGCCAGGTTAAGCGGGCACGCTTCGCGATCGACCGACGCTTCGAGTACCACATCCGCATGTTTCGCAAGGCTCGAGCCGCGACTTCCGACGATCGCAACGATCTGTACGCCTTTGGTCTTGAGCGAAGGCATCATTGCAAGAAGTTCCGAGGTCTCGCCCGAATTGCTAAGCAGAATTGTCACGTCGCCGGCGGTAACGACGCCAAGGCCGCCGTGAAGCGCATCGGATGGATGCAGAAACATCGCAACAGTGCCTGTGCTCGTCAGCGTCTGCGCGATCTTCTGTGCGATCACGCCAGATTTTCCGGTTCCGCTGACAACTACTTTTCCTTTGCAGTCATTTATTATCGATACGGCCCGTTCAATTGCTTCACCGTCGAGGCTCTCGGCGGCCCGCAGAATGGCGTTTCCCTCCAAACGGAGAAGTTCTCTGACCTTGTGGGCGATCCCTTCTTTTGTTTCCTGTGTCGCTGGGTCCATCTTTCTTGGGTGGTCAATTCGTTTTTGCCGGGATAGGCACGAGAACATCCGCAACTATGAGCCACTTTCCGCCCCGAAACCTCCAAACCTGGACGAAGTTCCCGCGCTCGACCTCCGATCCGCTCCTGTCGGTAATATTGTAACCGCTGTGGACATAGGCAAGATCGACCGCCTCCGTGAATGATTTTCGTTTGGCGAAATTGATGCGGTAATTCGTCTTCAACAGGTCAAGCGCGGCCTTTTTCGAAAACGCCGGCTGTTTTCCATCGCGCATCACGATCGCATCGTCAGCCAGATATTTCTTGTACGCCGCGCCGACGCCGGACGCAGCGACCATTTCGTAGAATCCCACAGCCGAATCCGCCGCCGAAACACCGTCCGGATTGCTTCCGTGGCCGCTGTCGGACGGCGACCGCCACGCTGTCGGTTCCGATACCGGTTTGTCGTGGTTGATCCCGGTGTCCAACGCGGCCCGAAACTCGCCGTCCGGCTGCTTCAACCACACCGAAAGATAGTGGCCATAGAATATGTTTGCGTCGTCGTTCCCTTTCGGCCTGAATCGCGAATTGCCGATACTGTATGCCAGTACGCCATTTGCTGAAACGTCGATCCAGATCGGATTCCACGTAAGCTTCGCGTCCGAATTCGGCCTCTTTGACCATACCTCACGGGCATTAGCCGCATCTGGCATGAACATCACGCTCGACGGCGCGAGAAATCGCAGAAACCCCTCACGGATGCCAACTTCGGCAACGGTTTTCTCAAACGCCTTCTCGGTGTCGAAGATCGACCGCGCCGGATCCTGGCCGAACGAAAGTCCCGAAACAACGCCAAGGAAAAAAAGCGTTAGAGCGATTCGCATACAGCAGAGATATTATCACAGCCGGCCGGTGACCGGTTCGCCCCTACTCGACCGTCACAAAGTCGGTCCCGGTCCGTCCGAAGGTCTCCGGAGCATACATCTCCTCTGCCTTGGCGGGCGGGACGACGAATTGGCCCGGAGTTGTCGCTCGCGTGACGTAGGTATAATTGTAAACGCCTTCCCAAAGGAGCGATGTGAACGCCTCGGCACGCTCATCGCGGAAGTTCTGGTGTTCGAACCAATTCATCCGCCACCAGTAATAGTTGCGGCCAAGCGATCGACTGCCGACGGTAAGGACGCTGGTGTTACCGCCGCCGGCGTCGGGCGGTATCGCTTCGGTGGTCTTCAGTTCCGGATTGAGGATCTCCAAACCTGCCGGGACCTGATCGACCAATGCGACGTGATAACGCCTTGCCTGTGCGACCATCGTAAGTCTTACGCGGACGCGGGCTCCCGACTTGATCGTCCAACTGCCATCGGCGTTTTGTTTTACGTCATCCTTGTTATCGACCGCTTCATATTTTCGCAGAACGGTAAAGCCATAGTCGGCCGGTTGGAGCTTGAGATCTTTCGGCGCGTATTTCATCCCGATGCGATAATACAAACGCCCGGCACCTTGTTTGTCGAGTATCAGCGGAACGCGGACACTCTTGTCCGCACCGTCGCCCGCGACCGAGGGTCGTTCGCCCTGCGGGCTCATGGCGACAGGAGCGTCCCCGCTCCCGGTCAGATATGACATCGGAATGTTCAGCACATTCGAATCGACCGAACGGCCCTTAAACGACTCCTCGCCCGCATACGTGTTCCCCAGCCAAATGCGAGTGACAAAATCAGGCGTCACTTTCTCAAAGGCATTAAAGTATTTGTCCAACGCAAGCAGGATGAAAACGTTCTCCTGCGTCGATCCCCAATGCCCTTTTGTGCGATGTGCTAGCAACCCTCGGACGAGTTTGGGAATGAGGTCGTTTGCCGGAGCGCGGACACTCTTGTCTGCATCGCCGCTTGCGGCGACGTTCTTTTCGTCCTTCGGACTCATGCGGACAGGAGTGTCCGCGCTCCGTCCCGCTTTGATCAACGCCTCCAGAAGCACGCCGTCGGCCCGTCGGTTTGAGTACATTATCAGCCAGCCGCCGTCGCCGTAATCGGTAACAAAATTCGCGGCAGCCGCCGTTTCGGTCGTGTGGTTCATTAGGAACCGCACGATCGCGTCAACTTCGGCGGCCGATCCCTTGTCATCGGCAAGCACCGAAAGGATCCAACCAAGCGCTTCGAACGACATTTTCGTATCGAAAGCAACCGTCTGGCCGCCCGACGACGCAGGCGATGCCGCCCTTGCTTCGGCGAGCAGCTTTTTCGCCTTGCCCGCGTCCTTGTCGCCCATCAGATCCCGTACGTAAAGCGCGTAAGCCGATATTGTCCAACGGACCTGCGACGAAGCCATGTGCCACTGGTCGTTCATATGGCTTTCGATGTTGCTCAGATACGGCCTTGCCCGGCTCAACATCTCGTCCGGCACCGCGTAGCCCTTTTGCTTCGCCAACGCGAGCGCATGGGCGACGTGGACCGTCAGGAACGGATATTCGTATCGTTCGCGGTCCTTTTGCCACAGGCCAAAGCTGCCATCTTCGCGCTGTCGCGACTGCAGAATGCGTATGTCACGTTTGAACTTCGCCTCCAGTTCCGCGGCCGTCGGCATGTCTTTCGCCTTGAATGCGTTCAGAACATCGCGGAGCGCCGCAGTTGAGATCATTCGAGAGGCAATCTGCTCCGAACACTCGTACGGATAGTTCGCAAGATAAATGTACGCGTCGGTAAGCTCCTGAAGCTGCGTCGAACTCGTCGTGATCTCTAATCCGCCGAACTGCGGATATACATTTTCCGGAGCCTGAACCGGCTGGATGATCGCACCGTTCTGGTCGGTCGTGCCGTATGTCGCGAACGCTTCGGTCGTCGCCGGCGTCCAAACCGGCAGCGAGATCTCGGCCGCGTCCGAATAGCTTCCCGAACTCACCGCGATCTGGAATCTCGCCGTTCCCGCCTTCACCGTCGAGACCGGAAAACGAACCTCCGCCCGGTCGTTGGCTTTGACAACGATCCGCTTGCCCGCGGCAGTAACACGACCGGTAGGGAGTGTGCCGGTCTGGCCATTGACTGGCGGGGCACCATCGCTACCGCTCAGGTTTCCGCCTGCTAGCTCCGCATTCGTCGCCCTCACCGCGACATCGACCGCCATGTCTTTGTCCGTCTGATTCTGCACCACGACGGGAAGGTCTATCTTGTCGCCAAAGTTCATAAACCGCGGCGCGCTCGGCCGCACCATCAACGGCTTCTTCGCCGTGATGCTCGATTCCGATTTGCCAAAACGCTTGCCCTGATCGACAGAAACCGCCGTGATCCGATAACGCGTCAGATTGTCGGGTAGCTTGATATCGACGACCGCTCGCCCGCTCGAGTCCGTGCGGACGGAAGGCGCAAAAACTGCAAGGGCATTGAAGTTTTCGCGAAGATCGATCGCGGTTTGTCCACCTTCGTCCTTAGCAGAATCTGCCATTACTCCCGGAGCCATCTTAACTAGTTCCATTGCACGACCGGCGGTTGGCAAGGCGGCGGCCTGTCGAGACGACATCGCAAAATCAACGTTAGCTTCACTTGCGGGCGGCGGCGGGTTCGCTTTTACGTCATCCGGATTTCCAAGCAGGACATCCTTCCGCAGGTGATAATCCGTCACGCCTTCACCGCGTGCACTGTAAAAGATGCTCAGCGGGTCGGCGACCGAGTAGCCCGACAGCGCGAGGACGCTTTCGTCAACCACAACTACCGCGACCTCGCTGTTTCCGACGGGTTCGCCGTTCTTGTCTTTGACGGTGACATCGACCTTGGTCTCGCCGCCCGGTACGAGCGTCTTTTGTTGCGGCTCGGCCGAAACGGCCAGCTTCCGCGACGCCGTCGAGATCGCGAGACTGATATTGCCGCTGGCGAACGCCGGCCGCGGAGCGCGGACACTCTTGTCCGCACCGCCGCCCGCGGCGGAGGATCCTTCGCCCTTCGGGCTCATGCGGACAGGAGTGTCCGCGCCCCGACCAGCAGCACCGACAAGATCGACCTGGGCCGTGATGTTCGGCAGATATTTTTCTTCGAGCGGGATCTTCAGCGTGATCGACGAATCCTTCATCGAAAACCGCTCGGTTTTTACAAGGCCATCACGACGCAGCGTAAGCACGCCTTCTGCCGGTGCGAAAGGTGAGATCACGAGCAACTCGGCGACATCGCCCGGTGCAAAATCTTTCTTCGACGGGATTATCTGTACTTCTTCCTGCTCGACATCGCGCTTCGGCGGCTGCTTTCCGCCAGGCACCCAAATAGTGAACTCGCTTTCATTGAACCGCTCGCGGTCGTCCATCACTGTGGCTGTTATCGTGTAACGGCCGCCCGCTTTGGCGATGAACTCGCATTTGGCGAACTGGACGCCCGCAGACGCAGGCGGTTCTGACAGCGACTTGACCGTGCAGGTTTGCTCATCGACCGTGATCTCTTTCCACGAGCCTTTGTCGAACTGCCAATCACGCAACACGGCCTTCATCTCGATGTCGCGGCCCGGAACGAGCTTTCCGTCGATATCAGTAACGATCGATTCGACACTGATCTTCTCGCCTTTCTGCACGAACGTGCTCGGCGTTCGGATACCAACGTAAAGGTCCGCCGGGTGAACGAGCAGCGAAGCGTTCCCCGCCCAGGTTTGCCGGTTCACATCCTGAACGGCGGCGTTTGCGGTTATCGTGTATGGCCGCGGCGGATTAACCGAATCAAAATCGATCCTGAGCAAGTGCCGTCCCTCGGCATCCGTGACACCCTTGAAGTTTTTCGTCGTGCCGCCGTACGGCCGGTTGTAATCGAACCTGCCCCACCAAGGGACCCACGTGCCGAAAATAAAATCGTCGCGGTTCGGCGGCGTGTAATTGGTCGGCGTCGCCGTGACGGTCCAGTTCGTGTCGGCATTTGCCAAGCCGCCGCCCGCGTAGTATTTTGCATCGACGCTCAGCATCGCGTGCCCGCCGACAATATGCGGAGCTTCGCTCTCGACCTTTGCGGTTACCTCGAACTCGGGCCGGCGAAATTCCTGTATCTGAAACTGATGTGAATAACTCGCTCCCAGCAAGCTGCTGTTCGTCGTCAGGTCGATCCGAGCGTAGCCGAGATTGGTGTTATCCGGCAGCTTGAACTTGAGGTCGAATGCACCGAACGCGTTCAGATTTCCCTCGCCTTTCGCGATCTCATTGTTTCGCGGATCCTTGACCGACCAGGTAATGCCGCTTGCCGCATCTCCGAGGCCTTCGACATCGCCGAGTTTTCCGGCGGTAATGCGTCGAATGTATCCCTTGACCGCGACCTCTTCGTTCGGTTTGTACATCCCGCGATCGTCAAACACGAACCAGCGGAGCGAATCGGACGCGCTCTTCTTGTACCAGTTCGCGTTGTCCTGCCAATAGTAATCTGAGCTCTCCGGTAGAAATGCGACATCGCTGCCGCGTCGTGCGATAAGCATGCTCATCCCGCCGCTCGCGACGGTCTCCGGAAGCGGCATCCGCAGAATTCCGTTCGCTCCGGTCGAATTCGTCTGGGACGGCTCGATGGCCTCAGTTTCAACCCCAGTCCCGTCGGGGTTGAAGGATTCGATCTCGCCCGCGCTCGGCCCGCCAAGGCCGGTCAGCCAGTCCCACGCCTCGGCGATGAAACCCTTTTCTTCGGGAACATTCTCGGAGACCGCTGGCGTCGGGCCATTTGGATAGATCGAGAGTTGTACGCCGCTCAACGGTTTTCCGCTCCCGAGATCGGTCGCAAATCCGACCAACTCCTCGTTGTCCACGAACGCGTCCAACCCGATCTTTGTGGACTGAACCCATGTGAAAATGCGTGAACGATCGTTCTTGTCGCGCCTTACGGTCGGTTCGATGTCGAGCACAACGTTTCCATATCCGCCCGGCAATGCCTGGCTCAGGTCTATCCGTGTTTCGGTCAGTTCGTCCGGCACGCTCGCGATCGGCACGATCTTGTCCGATATCAAGGCTCCCGGAATTGCAGGCCGCTGGCCGTCGTCGTAATTGATCCGGCGAAAATACTGCGTGAACTGATGCCAGTTCTCGGGCGTGACGCGATACATCCGAACGCGCGCTGCCGAATGGTTCGTCGTGTAT
>WBZY01000577.1_pt1 | contig 26630 bp, 24 predicted proteins | sample 5204191 | NCBI WGS metagenome assembly WBZY01 (sample SAMN12344363, study PRJNA552823) | activated sludge metagenome | biome: Activated sludge suspended growth; feature: Anammox Sidestream; material: Wastewater; isolation source: activated sludge from anammox sidestream of wastewater treatment...
TGAAAGGTGACATCATGTAGTCAACCACGGGCCGCATGCCCACCATGGCGGCCCCTGCCGCGATTCCAGTGAACCCGGCCTCGGCAATGGGCGTGTCGCGGACCCGCGAAAGGCCGAACTCTTCGGCGAAACCTTCAGTCACCCCGAACAGATTGGCCGCAACGTCCTCACCCATTACGAAGACGCGCTCGTCGCGACGCATCTCCTCCTGAAGCGCCGCGTGAATCGCCTGCAAAAAGCTCAGCTTGCGCATATGTCTAACGTGCCCTCACAGCAGAGTTGGCAAGAACATCAGTGAACGCCTCCGAAGCCTCAGGGTAATCACTGCTGCGGGCGTACTCGATTGCACGCTCGACTTCATTTCGGACTTCGAGCTCGATAGCGGAAACCTCGAGTTCACTGAAGGCATGCTGAGCGCAGAGCTGCGCTCTGAACAACCGGATCGGGTCCCGTTGTTGCCAACGCTGTACTTCCTGCTCTGACCTGTACCCCAGATCGCGCCCCATGTTCGCTGCGTGATCACGGTAACGATAGGTCTTGGCTTCGACCAGGGTGGGCCCACCACCGGAGCGCGCGCGCTGCGCAGCCTCGGACACAACAGCATGGACTTCCAGTACGTCTTGGCCGTCCACCACTACGCCGGGCATGGAGTATGCGGCGGCCCGATCCGCAATATGCTCGATGGCAATGGCTTTGGAGGCCGGTGTGAGTTGCCCGTAGCCATTATTCTCACACAGGAAGATCGCCGGCAGCCTCCATAGAGAGGCCATGTTCAGAGTTTCGTGAAACGTACCCTGGCTCGAGGCGCCATCTCCGAAGAAGCACAGACTGACGCGATCCAATCCCTGCATCTGTGCACCCAAGGCCGCGCCAGCCGCCATCGGGATGCCGGAACCTACGATACTCGTTTCCCCCAAGCTTCCCACACTGAAATCTGCCAGGTGCATCGAGCCGCCCTTGCCGCCGCAAACACCGGTGCGCTTCGCGAATAATTCCGCCATCAAGCCGCGTATGTCGGCCCCCTTGGCAATGGGATGGCCATGAGAGCGATGGTTACCGACCATGTAATCATCCTTGCGCAAAGCCATGCAGGCCCCGGTAATCTCGCCTTCTTGCCCGTGTGACGTGTGCAAAGCGCCCGGAATCTCACCATGCTTGTGCAGTTCCACCGCCGCGTCTTCGAACACGCGAATACGCTGCATGCGCCGATAGGCTTCTGCCAGAAAGTCTCTTGTGTATGTCGTGCTCATTCCCGGGTTCACTTCGACTGAAAGACGGCGGCATAGTCCTTGGCGTCCGGCAGCCCCACCGTCGAAGGGAGCTCGGGATGGCGCCTGCGCAGGATCGTGTCCAACCGATCGGGCAAGAACGTATCGAGGTACTCCGGCTGCGGAATCAGCCAATACTGACCATTGGCGATACCGGAAAACGTATGCCGTGCGCAATCCTCGGCGCTCATGGCAAAAGGTTCCTGGTTCTGCAATCCTTTCTCGATGTGCGCCCTCATGGCCGGACTCTGTCTCCCGCGCTCGGCCTGATCATCGAAAATGCTGGATTTCACTGATCCTGGAACCAACAGCGACACCTGAACCGGCGCACTGAGCATCCGAAGTTCATGGTGCAGCGCCTCAGTCAGCCCCACGATGGCGAACTTGGAGGCCGAATACAGTCCGGTCAGGGGAAACGGCATGAAGCCGGCAATGGACGCTGTGTTGATCATGCGACTCGGGCGACTGTCAACCATCATTCTTGGAATGAAGGCCTGCAACACGTTGAAGACGCCGCCGATGTTCACTGCCATCTGCTTTTCGAATCGCGGTCGATCAATCTCCCAGATCAATCCCATGACCACGATTCCGGCATTGTTGAAGACCAGGTCGACGTGCCCGAACCGATCGAAGGCATGCGCTGCCAGGTCCTGGACACTTTGGAATACTGAAACGTCTGTAACGACCGTCTCTACCGGAGTCTCCAATGTCGCCTTGAGAGCTTGGAGTTTTTCCCCTTGTATATCTGCCAGTACCAGTTGCATACCCAGTTGAGCGGCATGCTTCGCCAGACCTTCACCAATGCCGCTGGCAGCGCCAGTAATTACCGCCGTCTTTCCGCCAAATTGACTTTCGACTTGGGAGTGGACCATATGCGGCATCACCTTCAGCGATCGCCATACTCATAGGCAAACGATACCCCGTAGGATCGAGGTGGCGCCCACGCTGCCGCCGAGCTGGAGAAACCGGTCAGGTTGTTGCCGTTGCCGAGCACGGAGATGATGTGTTCCTTGTTGAAGAGGTTCTTCCCCCAGAAACTCACGCTCAGATGATCTCCCCGAGGCAGCATCGTGGCGAGCGTCAGGCGGCCGTTGAACAACCCGTAGGATGGTACGCGTCCGAAATTGCGCCCCGGTGCGGCTGGGCCGTACGTTGGAAGCTGATAGCTATCTCCTCGATACTGATAATCGAGATGGAGCGTCAGCGAATTATCCTCTCGTCGCAGCATCGTGTAGTCGGCACCCAGATCGACCGAGTGCTTCGGCGAGAACGGAATGACGAATGCGTCTTTGGCGTTGTCTCCGACGTTGTACGGCGACGCGGGATTACGGGCGGCATCAAAGGTGCTATCGGGCGGCACATCGATACGGTCGATGCTTGCATCGAGATACGAATAGCTCGCCGTGACACTCAAGCTTTCCACCGGACTCGCCTGCAAATCCAGTTCGATACCGCGAATTTCAGCACTGCCCGCATTGAATATGCCCTGAATGGTTCCCTGCCCGATGACACCATTCGTGAAGTTCAATTGCATGTCCTTGAACTTGCTATTGAAGGCAGCCGCGTTCAGACGCACACGGTGATCGAACCAGTAGGATTTCAGCCCCAGTTCATACGAGATGAGTGTTTCGGGATTGAACTTGCTGCGGAAGCAATTGACCCCACGCAGGCAAACACCGCCCGCGCGATAGCCGGTGGCGACCTTTGCGTACGTACTCACGTCATCCGTCAACTTGAGGCTGACTGTTCCAGTAGGAGTGAATCTCGAAAAGGTCGCGCTGGATGGTGCTGCGATCGCTCCGGTAACGAGGTTGGTACCCCCACCTTCGCGAAAGTCTCTCGTGTAACGGCCACCCAGGGTGAATTCGGCCCGTTGGTCAAAGAAGTCGGGGCGCCACGTCAATTGACCATAGACGGCTTTCGATCTGGATCTGACAGCGTATTCGTCGTGAATTGCATAGAACGCAAAGGGCCCGTAGATCGGCACCAAGTCGGGAACCTGACCGGTAGCGCCTTCCACCGCCATACCGCGCTCCCGGAAGTAGTAGGCGCCCGCCACATAACTGAGGCTGCTTCCCCACAGTTCACCGATGGCCTGCAACTCTTGCGAGAAAGCCCGGGAATCGCGGCTGCCGAACTCATGGTCACTGAGCGGCAAGGGCCCCGTGGAGAACGCTTCAGCAAAGTCATTCCGCCGCTTCGTGGCGGAGTCACGATAGCTGGTCAAGGACTTCAAAGTCAGCGCGTCATTGACGTTCCAGGTCAACGTGAGCCCATGTGCCGACACACGTGATGAGCTCAGCGGGAGGTCTATTGGTCGATAAGTGGTTTCGCGGGGTCGATCCGCGCCGCTATAGAGATAGGGCGTGCCAGGTTGCAGCGTGTCGGGATCGTAGAGCGCGATGGTTTGCCCATTGAACGATGCGTTTTGGAAGTACTGCTGTGGCGTCGCCCGCTGTCGACCCAATTCTGCAAAATAGTCCGCCTGGAAGCCGGCGCCAGCTTCCCAATGTAGTTCAAACTTTCCGCCAGTCTGATTGTTTTCGCCAAAATCGTGTGATGGCCCCTGGTTCTGGACAAATCCGTCGATGCCGCTCTTCAAGAACGTGATCTTCATCGCAACGTTGTTCCACACCGGCAGGTTCAGCACGGTCAGGCTCCGGAACATGTCGCGATTACCGTAGTCCAGCGTTTGGCGAAACCCGAACTCACCGGTGGGCTTCCGGCTGATGAGATTGACGGCTCCACCGGCCGTATTGAATCCGTAAAGCGTTCCCTGTGGCCCACGCAACACTTCGACTCTCTCCAGATCTGCCATGTCGAAGGTCAGTGCATCGGAGCGCGGTATGTAGAAGCCATCCTCATAGATGCCGACGCCGCTCTCGCTGGCGATGTTGTCCGGGTCGGAGGTACCCATGCCGCGCATATAGAGAAGAAGTGTGCCGGTGGCACCATACGCAGGTGCTGTGGTAATGCTCGGTGTGGCGAGAGCAATGTCCTTGAAACTCGATAGACCCCTGGTTTGAAGCTGTGCGCTGCTGATTGCGCTGATGGAAATCGGTACTCCCTGGAGGTTTTCCTCGCGCTTCTGGGCAGTGACAACCACTTCCTGCAGCCCGGCCTGCTCTTCGGCATGGGCAGCTTGCTCTTCAGAATGGGCGCAAACCGCCCCTGCTGCGAAAGGCAGGATCAACAACATGACTCCAGGTGTACTGCCGAGCGCGGAATTCGAACTCCTCATCGATCGCCCCTTGCGTTGACTGGCTGACGGCCGTCGTGATATGCAATCACAAGATCACGACCAGGTGAGAGCACTGGGCGGTCCGGAAACCCGTCTTTTGTTCCAAAAAGCGGCTATTGGGCGTATCGGCGGCGAAGCGCGCCAGCGAATGTGATGACAACGATTTCGACAAACTGCTACCACCGGGTTGTTGCGCAAACCGTTTTGCCGGACGTCACCGTCCAGATCGAAGAAAGCGGGCTGCAACAACCGGATGAACCGGTGGTTACGGTTTGCTACTCCCAAGACGTTCTCTATTTGTTAAAGCCCCAGACCAAGGCAATGCGATCCTGGGCCCGCTTCCTTGCAGACAGGAATGACGACTATGTCGAGAAAGGGGATCTCGCTTACTCACCGCCCGATATTCCGCTGCATGTATACACGTCCAGCATTCCAGCCAGCAGTCGATCCGTCGCCTGTTATTTTGAGCCCACCGCGTTTCGCAGATTCACAGGTTTGAGCGGAAGTTGGGACGCCAATCGCCTCAAGGCGTGTCACACGATCGATGGTCGCCTGATGAGGCAGGTGATGGAGCAATTATTCTGCGAAATGACCGAACCAGGCTTCGCGAGCGATATCTTCGTCGACTCTATCAGTCGACTGCTGCAGGTTGAGATTGCGCGCTATTTCAAGTCGAGCGTCCTCACCCGGGAGTATGTCGGACACCGCCTCAGGAAGTGCCATCTGGATTGCATACATGAATATGTGGACAGCGCCGAAGGCCATTTGACGGCAGATGATATTGCGCGAGCCTGCAATCTTAGCGGCGACTATCTGCGCCGCGCCTTCAAAAACACCACGGGGGAAAGCCTCAGGCTCTATGTCGAACGGATCAGGCTATCCCGTGCCAAGGCTCTGCTCGCCGAGCAGAACACGAGAATCAAGCAAGTCTCGTATCGCGCCGGTTTCGCGAATGTAAAGAGTTTCTGCGTGGCATTCAAGCGGGCTACGGGTGAAACGCCGACGGAATATCAGACGCGAATCTCGGGCTCATAGTGCAGGGTCAAGAGGCAGTCGGGATAGTTCGAGAATCGAGGTACTGGAGAGTACCAAGGTCTGCCCCGGCAGATGATCCGGGCCCTGATTGGTTTTGACACGCCCCTCTACGGCAGCGCGAAAGCAATGAGGGCGTCGCCAGACTCGGACCAGCCGTGGCCGCCCGCGGCGATCACCAGAAACTGCCTGCCGTCCTTGTGCAGCCGGTACGTCATGGGCGTGGCGCTCGCGGTGTAGGGAAGGCGGTGCTTCCAGATCTCCTCGCCCGTTGCCGCATCGAAGCCACGGATGTATTTGTCCGTGGTCGCACCGATGAAGACGACGCCGCCCGCCGTGACGATCGGGCCGCCGGCATTCGGCGTGCCCGTCTTGAACCAGAACGGGAACGGTGCCAGATCGCGTGTGGTGCCGAGCGTGCTGCGCCAGCGCACCTTGCCGGTGACGAGATCCACGGCCGTGAGCGTGCCCCATGGCGTCGGGTTGCACGGTGCGCCCCACTTCGACAGCAGTGCCGCGCGCTTCACGCCGTACGGCGTGCCTTTCTGCGGATAGTATTCCATCGGAAACTGCATGGACGGGTCCGCCTCGGTGTTGTACTGCTCACGTGGCATCAACCAGACGATCTGCGCGAGCTGCGTCTGGTCGACATAGAGCGTCCGGCTCACCGGATCAATCGAGACGCTGCCCCAGTTGGCGCCACCCGCACTGGATGGGAACTGGAGCGATCCCTCGAAAGAAGGTGGCGTGAAGATGCCGTCATAGCGATGGGCGCGGATCTTGTCCGCACAGTCGCTGCGATCGAAGGGCGTGAAGCCAAAGGCGTCGTCGGGTGACAGTGCGGTCGGGTGCAGGGGAGCGGGATGGGTGGGGAAGGGCTGCGTGGGTGAGAGTGTCTCGCCTGGAACCGCACCCTGCGGAACAGGCCGCTCCTCGACGGGATAGAGTGGCTCGCCGGTCTCGCGGTTCAGCAGAAAGAGGTGGCCCATCTTCGTGGCCTGCGCAATGGCTGGTGCACCGCCGCCCACGCCGGGAAGCTGGAACAGCACCGGCTGCGAGGCCACGTCATAGTCCCAGACATCGTGGTGCACGGTCTGGAAACGCCACGCGACCTTCCCGGTCGTGACATCGAGCGCCACGGTCGAGCTGGCATAGTAATCGAGCCCCTCCCGCAGACCGCCGAAAAGGTCAGGCGCGGCATTCCCCGTAGGGAGAAACACGAGGCCACGCGCCTCGTCAGCCGAAAGGATGGACCAGACGTTGGGCGTGCCGGGCTGGTATTGACCGTTCTCGGGTTTGGGAAAACGCGCCTCCCATCCGGGCGGCACCGGATCCCAAGCCCAGCGCAGCGCACCGGTACGCACATCGAAGCCGCGCACGACGCCGCTCGGGGCGTCCACACGCAAGAGATCTGATACGAGTGCGCCGATCACGACGATATCGCGCACGACGATGGGTGGCGAGGTCGGGTAGGTTTCCCACGCGGGTGCCGGACTGATGCCCTGACGCAGGCTGACACGCCCGTCGTGACCGAAGTCCGTGCAGGGCTTGCCGGTCTTCGCGTCCAGCGCGACGAGTTCGGAATCGAGTGTCCCGGAGAAGATGCGCGTGGCGCAGGCGCCGCCCGCAGGTGCAGCGCCGCCGTTCCAGTAGGCGACGCCACGACAGACGCGGGTGTACGGACCCTCGAGTTTGCGATTGTAGACCTTCGGATCGAAGGTCCAGCGCTCGGCGCCCGTCTCGGGATCGAGCGCGATCACGCGATTGAAGCCTGTGCAGAACACCAGCAAGTCGTCGGCCATGATCGGCGTGGCACTCAGGCTGGTCTTGGATTCCTGCGCACTGCCGCTGCTGAAATCACCACTGTGATAAGTCCAGGCGACGCGCAGGTCGTTCACATTCTCACGCGTGATCTGCGTCAGCGGGCTGTAGCGCAGGCCGCCCTTGTCGCCGCCGTACTCGGGCCAGCTCGCAGTGGGACCGGAGGTGTCGACGGCGGCTGGGCCGCGGCTGCAACCCGCCACCCCGACGAGAAAGGCAGCCGCAAGCAGGCCAGAGAATGCCGATGCATTGATCGAATTGGTTGTGGTCATATGCTCGCCCTGTCCGGCTGGAACCTGGCTCCCGGTGCAAGCAGTAGCACCAGGGCAATGCCGTTCAACGCGCTCATCAGGTAGAAGGCCAGGGTGTAGCTGCCGGTCGCGTCGAACAGCATGCCGGCCACCGGTGCAGCAAGGAAGTTGAACGGCGTGACGATCAGCATCACCCGCCCCAGTGCGGTGCCGAAGTGTTCCTGGCCGTACATCTTCATGACCAGGGCGCAGAGCGCCGCCAGCACGCCACCGCTGCAGATCGCCATGATCGCAACGAGTGTGGCGAGTGCTGCAAATCCGCTCAGATGCGCCTCTGCAGCCCACAGGGCCGCCTGCGCCACCGCGAGCCCTCTCAGCGCCTGTGCAGGTCCGAAACGATCCGCGGCGCCGCCCCAGAGCAGCGAGCCCGCCGATGCAGCAATGCCCAGGACCGCCATCAGCAGTGCGGCGTCGCCAGAGTCGATACCTTGGCGCAACGCATGATTGCGTATTCCACGCGAACGTGAACGGGGTTTCCACGGGATGGTGAACAGCCAATCCACGGCAACGTGAACACGCTTCCACGGGATCGTGAACACTTGGACGGGGTCTGTGGAAAGGTGTTCACGATCGTGGAAAGGTGTTCACGATCGCGGATGAGACGGCCGGCGACTGGAGATTGATCGAGTGGCGGACTGCGTAACCTTGGGGGTTTTGCCCCGGGGAGCGTAGTCGATGCCGAACGAGAGGATCTCCATGTCGAAGTTGAAGCAGCTGATCGGGCTGCAGGCGAGCAATTTGAGCGTGCGGGCGCAGGCGCGCGCCGTGGGACTGTCGATCGGGGCGGTCTCGAAGTATTTGCGCGCGGTGCGCGCGGCCGGCATCGGGGCGGGCGAAGCGGAGAGTCTGTCGGAGACGGAGCTCGAGCAGCGGGTGTTCGGGGCCACTGTGCCGGTCAGGCCCGACACACGGGTGGCGCCGGACTGCGCGTGGATCCACGGGGAGCTCAAGCGCCACCGGCATGTGACGCTGCAGTTGCTGTGGGAGGAATACGCCGGGCGTTACGGCGCCGCCGCCTACCGGCGCAGCGCCTTCTGCCAGATCTATCGGCGCTGGGAGAAGCGCCTGAAGCGCTCGATGCGCCAGCGGCATTTTGCCGGTGAGAAGCTGTTCGTCGATTACGCCGGGCGCACTGTGCCGATCTACGGCCGCGGCGGTGCGGAGGCGTTCCGCGCGCAGCTGTTCGTGAGCGCGCTGGGCGCGAGCGGCTGTGCCTATGCGGAGGCGACCCGCACGCAGTCGCTGCCCGACTGGCTCGCGAGCCACGTACGGGCACTGGAGTATTACGGGGCGGCGCCCGCGATCATCGTGCCGGACAACCCGCGGGTCGGCGTCACGCGGGCCGATCGCTACGAGCCGGATCTGCAGCGCTCGTACGAGGAGATGGCCGCCCACTATCAGGCGGTGATCATCCCGGCGCGCCCGTATCGGCCGAAGGACAAAAGTCGCGCGGAGCTGACCGTATTGCTGGTATGCCGCTGGATCTTGGCGCGGTTACGTCATCAGCGCTTCTTCAGCCTCGAGGAGCTGAACGTGGCGATCCGGCCACTGCTCACCGAGCTGAACGAACGCCCCTTCCAGCGATTGCCGGGCTCGCGACGCAGCGTCTTTGAGGCGCTGGACCGGCCGGCCATGCGCGCCTTGCCACCCGCTCCCTACGGGTATGCCGAGTGGAAAGAACGCACCGTCGCTTTCGACTATCACGTCGAGGTCGATCGGCATTACTACAGCGTGCCGCACGCGCTGGTCGGTCACGGCGTGTGGGCGCGCTTCACCGCCCGCACCGTGGAAGTGTTCTTCCGCAGCGAGCGCGTGGCCACCCACGTGCGCTCCTACCAGCGCGGCGCGCATACGACGCTGCCCGAGCACATGCCGAAGTCTCACCGGGCGCACGCCGAGTGGTCCCCGCAGCGCCTGATCCAGTGGGGCGAGTCGATCGGCGTGAACGCCGGCGCAGTCGTCGAGCACCTGCTGCGCTCCAAGCCCCATCCCGAGCAGGGCTATCGGGCGTGCCTGGGCCTGCTGGCACTGGCGCGCGAGTACGGCGAGGGGCGCCTGGAGGCGGCGAGCGCGCTGGCGCTGCGGCTCGGCAGCCCGACCCGCAAGAGCGTGAAGTCGATCCTGGAGAGCGGCCGCGATCGGCGCTCGGCCACGAGCGAGCCGCTCGCTCTCGACCTGCCGGCGCACGGCAACGTGCGCGGGCCCGGCTACTACCACTGACGATCCCTTCCTCACTGACGACGGAGAAGACGATGTTGACGAACCCGACGATCGAGACCCTCAAGAGCCTCAAGCTGCAGGGCCTGCTGGAAGCCCTCGAAGAGCAGCAGCGCACACCGCCCGTGCAGGCCCTGTCCTTCGAGGAGCGCCTGGCGCTGCTCGTGGATCGCGAGCGGCTCTGGCGCGAGAATCAGCGCCGCACGCGGCTGTTGCGCGGCGCGCGACTGAAAGTCGCCGCGGCCAGCATCGAGGACATCAATTACAAGGCCGCACGCGGCCTCGACAAACGCCAGATCGCAACGCTGGCCACCGGCGAGTGGATCCGACGCGCGCAGAACCTGCTCATCACCGGCGCCACCGGCTCCGGCAAGACCTGGATCGCCTGCGCGCTCGCCCAGCAGACCTGTCGTCAGGGCCGCTCGGTGCTGTACTGGCGCGTACCGCGGCTCATCGAGGAACTGCGCATCGCGCACGGCGATGGCAGCTATATCCGGTTCCTGAAGACCCTCTCCAAAGCTTCCCTCATCGTGCTCGACGACTGGGGGCTCGCCGCGCTGTCCGTGCAGGACCGGGCCGATCTGCTGGAAATCCTCGATGATCGCGTCAACAGCGGCTCGACGCTCATCGCCAGCCAGCTGCCCGTGGAGGCTTGGCACGCCTACCTTGGCGAGCCCACGCTGGCGGACGCGATCCTGGATCGTCTGGTACACCAGAGCCACCGCATTGAGCTGAAGGTGCCCGGTGAATCGATGCGCAAACTGCGCGCGCCGGTGGATGCCTGAGCTTCTGACGCCTGCGGCGTCAGACTGCGTTGCGGTTCACGATAAAAAAGCTCAAACCCCGCAGAAGTGGGGCGTCGGTTGACGGATCGTGAACACCTGACGTAAAAACCCACACTCCAGTCGCCGGCACCACGCACTGTTCATCATCGCGTGGATTTACTGTTCACGATCGCCGGAATACGCACATGATTCACGATGTGCGTGCTTTGTGTCACACCGCCCGCGAACAGCAGTCCGCCGAGCACGCCGATCTGCCACACCCGTCCTGTCGCAAAGCCACCCGGACTGCTGGGCGTCGTCGCGCGGGCGTCGTCTTGCACGCCGCTCGACGCGCCACCCGGTGGCTCCTTGACGAACCAGAGGAGTGGCAGCGTCAAGAGGAATACCACGCCGAGCAGTGTGAACAGCGAGCGCCAGCCGTGAGCCTCGATCCAGCGGCTGTAGAGGGGCGGTCCGATCGCCATCAGGAGTGCGATGCCAATGAAGCCGATGGCCTTGCCGGGGGCCTGTGGGAACCAGCTGCCCGCGAGCTTCGCGGAGGGTAGTGGACCGATGAATGTGATGCCGAGGCCGACAAGCAGGCCAAAGCAGAACAGGAACACCGCAATCGACTGCGCCTGTGCGGCGGTGAGGAAGCCGATCGCGGCCGTGAGTGCACCCAGCAGCATGACCGAGCGGACCGACCAGCGATCGAGCAGCGCCCCGACCACAGGTGCCGCCAGACCGACACACAGTGCGACCATGCCCATGCCGAGCGCGACCAGGGAGTTGCTGGTCTGAAACTCCCGCGTCAGCGTTGCGACGATCAACCCATACGCACCGAAAGTCGTGCCCATGGCCAGATTCTGGGTGGTGAAGCCGGTCAACAGCATGGCGATGGCTCGCCCGCGGTGATGGCTGTTCATCTGCTTGCGAGGTGGTTGATCGCGCGAAAGCCGAAAGTCAGGGCCGGCCCGATGGTACCGCCGGCGCCGGGATAAGCCCGTCCCAGTGCCGAAGCCGAGTTGTTGCCTATGCAATACAAACCCGGAATCGGCTCACCGGAGGTCGCAACGACCTGCGCATTCTCGGTGATCGCGGGGCCGCCATGGGTACCGGTATCGCCCGGCTCGATGCGCACGGCATAGTAGGGCGCGGTATCGATCGCCACCAGGCAGGGATTGGGTTTCGCACTGCGCAGCGACCAGTAGCGCTCATGGGCACTCCCGCCGCGGCCAAACTCCGGGTCCACGCCGGTTTTCGCGTAGTCGTTATTGCGACGCACGGTGTCGGCGAGTCCGCCTGGATCGACGCCGATCTGGCGTGCCAGGCCTTCGAGCGTCGCGTCCTTGAAAATGGTCTTTCCCCACCAGTCCTTCGGCACTTTGGAGTCCGACATGGCCGAGGCGGGCAGGAAGGGCCCGAAAGGGCAGTTCTTGCGGTATTTCGTATCGAAGACCCACCAGGCCGGGATGGCCCCGCCCATGCGGGCGTGCTCGGCGTATATGGCAAGCTGGAAACGGTCGTAGGAGAGTGCTTCGCTCGCGAAGCGGCGGCCCTCGCGGTTGACGCACACCGAGCCACCGAAGCCCCGCTCGCTGAACACCGGTTGCGATCCCTGGGGCACGGCGGGATTGCGCACCGTGGGCACTCCCCAGCTCATGTCCATGTGCTCGAGCTTCGCTCCGATCGCCGCCGCGGCGCGGATGGTGTCGCCGGTGTTGAGCCCCGCCGGGGTCGCGGCCCATTCTTCGCGCGTCGGCTTCGGCAAATACTGCTCGCGCATGGCCTGGTTGCGCTCGAAGCCACCGGCGGCCAGGACGACACCCCGGCGGGCCCGCAGCGTGATGGCCGTGCCATTACGGCGTGCCACGACGCCCTGCACCCGTCCCTGCTCGAACACCAGCGACTCCATCGGGCACTCGAGCCACAGCGGGATGTTGCGCTTCAGCAGGGAGTGACGCAGGCCCCCGATCAGCGCAGTGCCGAGACAGAGGCGCCGGTCGCGCTTCGTCCTGAAGCGCCACGGGAAGTCGAACCAGTAACGCGTCATGACCTTCAGCACGATTCCGATCCAGCCTGGAGTCTTCGTCGCCATGGCGTTTGATTCGGGGATGGTGATGGCGATGCCCATGAGGGTGGCACCCGGGTGGCTCGGGCGCAGCCGCGCGAACTCCTCGCCGAGGAGTGCACCATCGAAGGGTACGGGCTCCATCGCGCGACCACTGTCGACGGCACCCGGCAACTCGGGGTAGTAATCGGCGTAGCCCTCGCTCACCTTGTAACGGAGTGAAGTCTTCTCGTTGACGTAGCGCACCATCTCGGCGCCGCTTTCGAGATAGGCGCGCACCTTCACGTCGGTGGTGGTGTCGCCCACAGCCGCCTTCAGATACGTATAGGCCGAGTCAAAATCGTCCGGCGCCTGGCCATTCAACGGAATCCAGATCGCGCCGCCCGAGGTGGCGGTCGTGCCGCCATACTGATCGCTCTTCTCGATGACCAGCACCGAAAGGCCCAGATCATGGGCGCGCACGGCGGCGAGCAGCGCGCCACCCCCCGAGCCCACCACGATCACGTCGTATTCTTTATCGTCTTGCACGATTGTCACCTTTTACTGGCGGCAGCGAGGCCGGCCTGGCGGCCGAAAAAAGTTGAGTCGGCGATCGACATGCCCGAACTGTAGCCCTTGCCCCAGCGCGGCAATCCGCAGGCCGTGCGGCCGGCGGCATAGAGCCCGGGGATCACTTCGCGGCCCTCGGTGAGTACCTCGCCGGTGGGCAGTGTATCGAGCCCGCCGAGCGTGAAGGCGCTGTACTGGGCATGATCGACGCGACAGTCGAGCGCGACGAAGGGCGGCTTGTCGAGCGGCTTCAACCACTTCCTGGCCTTGTGAAACAGTGGATCGTCACCCTGCGCGGCATGGCGATTGTAGACCTCGACGGTGGCGGTGAGCGTGCCGGCGGGAAGCTTCAACTCCTGTTCGACTTCCGCCCAGGTGTCGCCCGCAGCGCCGATTCCGACGTGCGCGGTCTCGTGCAGCAGGCCCGGTGCATAGGTCTCGTGATCCTGCAGCAGCCAGACGCGGTCTCCCGGCTGATCGAGGATGAACTGCGAAACCCGCCCGTGATAGCAGTCTTCGTTGATGAAGCGCTGGCCACGCTCGTTCACGAAAATGCCCTTCACGAGGGAGCCGGGCGGATACCAGGGAACGGTCACAAAGCCCTCCGTCATGTTGATGGCCGCGCCGCCAACGCTCATGCCAAGGCGCACACCGGTGCCGTCGTCCACGGTACCGATGGGATGATCCGCGCGCAGCAGCGTCGGCGCGTGGCGCCTGACCATCTCGCGATTCATGATGAAGCCACCCGTGCACAGCACCACGCCTTTGCGGGCGCGCACGAAGCGCGGCTCGTTGTCGATGCGCACGACGAGTCCATGGACGTGCAGGTTCCCGTCTGCAATGAGCGCGAGCGCACGCGCCTCGAAGCGCACGTCGATCGGCAGCTCCCTCGCGCGGCTGGCGAGTGTGTCCATGAGGTACTTGCCCGCACTCCAGCCTTCCTGCCGGACCGTGTGGCCCCGAGGAGCGGGGCGTGCGGCTTGCGCGAAAGGCCAGGCCTCTTCGCTTCCCGTCCACACGAGGCAATCATCGGTCAGCGGCTCCATCACGCGCTCGGCGACGTAGGAGTTCTTGAACTCGACGCCCTGCGCAATCAGCCAGTCGAGGTGGGCGAGGGCGTGGTCGGCATAGAAGCGTACCTTCGCCTCGTCCGCATTCGGGCCGCCGGCCATCAGGAGATACTGGTAGAAGTCCTCGGTACGGTCCTCGAAGCCTGCGGTGCGCTGCTGCAACGTGCCGCCGCCGCCGCCGATGTACAACTCGCCGCCCGAGAGCGCCGCCGCGCCGCCACTGCCCGAGGTGACTTCAAAGAGCATGACTTTCGCGCCGGCGTTCACGGCTTCGATGGCCGCACAGGTGCCCGCGGTGCCGAAACCGACGATGGCGACGTCGGTCTCGAAGTCGAAGCGCTTCACGCTTGCGAGCGGGCAGGGGCGGGAGGGCGAGTACGCGGCGGGTGTCGTCATGGGTGGCCATTCGCTCAGATGAGTGGGTTGCGGGTCGCCAGCGTCGGGAAGCGGCTGAAGTCGCGATCGGCCGTCAACAATTCCTGCACGCCGTGCCGCAGGCAGAGGGCAGCGACGCGTGCATCATGAATCGCGCCGCCGGTGATGCGTGAGTGATCCACCACGGATTCGAAGCTGGGCCAATATGCTTCATCTTCCGAAAGCAGAATCAGGCCAGGAGACTCCCGCCACGCACGCAGCTGTGCGAGGGCTTGGGAAGGCGTGGTGGCGGGGGCGTAGATACGTGGATGGGTCACGATGGCGTAGAACTCATGTACGCAGGGCCATGGAATGGCCCATGCGTGTCGTCCATTGGCCAGAGTCTCGAGCGTCCTTGCGGCCGGCGTGTGCCAACGGGAGTCGCGCCGGTGCGCATAGACCAGGATGTTGGTGTCGAGCGCAATCATTGCGCGCCGCCGCGATCGCTGTAGACGAGATCGCGCAGCGCCTCCCACGACAAGCCCTCGGCACCGGGGCGCAGGCCTCGACCGTCCACGGAGGCGTCACGCAATTGAAAGGCCCGTGCCTGGCGTTGTTCTGCCAGAACCTTGCGCAATCCCTGTTCGACCAGAGCACGAACCGTGGTGCCCTCGCGTCGGGCCACCTTACGGGCTGCCTGCAGCAGCGGGTCGGCGATTTCAATGGTTGTCTTCACGGTATCCCAGCATTGATACGGGCCGCCCATATTGTACTGTATGGGTCGTACATAGCAACGTGGATCACGTGCCCGGCAAGCACAAATACCGCCTACGGTGGCGCTGCGCTCCAGTCGTAATCGGGTGGAGGGAATTCCTCGAATTTCGGCAGACCGTCCTGGGCTTCCACCCAGGCCGCGCGCGAACCGTAGAAGACGTGACACTGTGTGCGCGTGCCCGGGTCGTCTTCGAGACAGCCGGCGGACACGAAGCTGCCTTTGGGGATCGACGAAGGTGTCGGGCTGCCGCACGATTTGCAGAAGCTCACCGAGTAAAAGCGTGTGCCCGGCATGTGCCAAGACGTGATGTTGGCTGCGCCGTGCAGTAATCGCAGAGTGCCGGTCCGGGTCATCACACCGACGAAACCGTTGCTTCCCGAGCGGCGCCGACAGCGCGAGCAGTGACAGACGCGCATTGCCATGAGGGGCGGTTCGACTTCCCAGGCGACAGCGCCGCACAGACAACCGCCCCGTACGGGCGCCTCAGCTGCATGCTCCCGCGAAGCGTGGGCCGGTGAAGCCGATTCGCAAGACTTGTGCAGTGCCGGCAGGGTCTCATCGAACTCGGGTAACCATGGCAGCCGCTCGCTGGCGCAGGCATGCCCGCCGGGGCGCAGGCGACCGACATTCTCGAGCCCACCGGCCGGCAGCAGGGCGCCGCCGTCACCCGCGCGCTGCGCCGGCAAAACGGTGCCGCATTGCGAACAGAAGGTGCGGGTGAGCGTGGGCGATGTCGCGCGGCGCACGACGCGATCTTTTCCCGAGAGCCATCGTACGCCCGGCGTTTCGATCCAGACGCCGACGGCGCCGCTCGACCTGCAGCAATTGCCGCAGTGGCAGTACCACATGTCACCGGCCGGTCCGGTGGCTTCGTAGCGGACCTCGCCGCACAGGCAATGGCCGCGCAGGTGCTCGCTGCTCCCGGTCCCGGATTGCGCGAGGTCTGACAAGGTGCCGTCAGCCCAGTGCGCCGGCTTCCTTGAGCGCCGCGCGCCGGGCCTCGTCGTAGCCGAGCACGTCGCGCAGCACTTGTGCGGTGTGCTGACCGGCCGTCGGCGCAATGGCCGGCGCAGGCAGATCCTCGCCCACGAACTGCACCGGAAAGCCGAGCATGTCGGCACCGTGCTTCTCATGCGGCAGGATCTTGAACCGCGCCTTGAACTGCGGGTCGTCGACGATGTTTTGCGGCGTGTTCACCGGGGCGATCGGGGTGTTGGCCTCGACGCTGAACTTCAGCCATTGCTGGCTGCTCTTCGTCTTGAAGATGGTGCGCAACTCGGCCTGCAACTCGCGGTTGCCGCGCGCGTGGTCGGCGTATTTCGAGCCGGGCCATTTCTCGAAGAGATCCATGCGGTCCACGCCCGCGCAGAAGTTCTTCCAGAAGGCCTGTTCGGAGGCCATGAACAGCACATGCCCATCGGCAGACTCGTAGATCTGGTAGCGCACGCCTTCACGCATGCCGGCCGTGGCGACCGGGCGCCGCTGGTAGCCGTCGGCCTTGTTGCCGGTGACGATATCCTCGGGCCGCGCATAGGCCATATGGCTTTCGCTGCGGTACCAGTCGAAGGCTGCAGCGGCATCGCTCTGCGCGAGGTCCATGAAGCAGCCCTGGCCGGTGGCGCGCGCGCGCAGTACGCCGGCCAGCACCGCAAGGCCACCGTAGAGCGGGGCTGCGGTAATGCCGACGCCGATATGCTCCGGGATGTAGCAGAACCCTTCGTCGTCGTAGGCGGGCTTGCAGGCGCCCGACCAGGTGTCGTACGCGATGCCGTGTGACGGCATGTCCTTGTACGGGCCCGTCATGCCGTAGCCGGAAACGGTGCAGAACACGATCTTCGGATTGATCTTCCGCAGGTCCTCGTAGCCGAGGCCATATTTCGCCAGCGCCCCCGGCTTGGAAGCTTCGATGACCACATCGGCGCCCTTGACGAGCTCCCGGTAGACCTCGCGAGCTGCTTCCACCTTGAGGTTGAGCGTGATGCTCTTCTTGCCCCGGTTCAGGTGGTAGTGCATCAGCGAGACGCCCTGGATGATCGGCCAGGTCATCTCGCGGATGTAATCGCCCGCGGGCGTCTCGACCTTGATGACCTCGGCACCGAGATCCGCGAACGCCGTCGTGATCGCGGCAGGCCCGAGGATCGAGCTCTCGATGACACGCAGGCCAGCGAGCGGCGCGGGTCCGGCCATGGGCGCGGTCACTTGGCCGGCTTGCCGGCGGTGAACTTGGCGCGCTTCGTCGGTTCGATGCCCGTGAGCTTGGCGAGGTTGAGGCCGAGGATCTTGGCCTTGTCCTCATCGGTCACCTGCGCATAGCCCCACTTCTCCTGCAGCTCCTCGGGCATGCTGAGGTCCCGGATGTAATCGGTGACGCGCGGCAGATCGTCGAAGGGCAGGTCGAAGCCGAGCACGATCTTGTCCGCCGGCACCCACTGCAGGGCCGTGCCGATCGCGTGGTAGCCGCGATAGGGCGAGCGCTGGTACCAGCCGAAGATGCCCGACAGGCTCATGTAGAGATTCTTGTGCTTGCCGCAGAGGCCAATGAGCTCCTCGGTGTACGGCCAGCCGGCGTGGTAGGCGATCATTTTCAGTTCGGGGAAGGCGAGCGCCACATCGTCGAGCTGCTGCGGGTGGCAGTGGCTGTTCGGCTGCGGGCACACATAGCTCACACCGGTATGCAGTGTGAGCGGAATGCCGAGCTCCTGGGCCTTTTCATAGAAGGGCCACAGGCGTCGGTCGTTGATCGGGCCGTCGTCCTCGGGTTGATAGACCTTGCAGAGCTTCGCGCCCTTTTCCTTTACCAGGTACTCGAGTTCCCAGTTCGCGTGCTTGATGCCGCGACGGATGACCGGACCGACGTTCGCCTCGAGGTACATCCGGTTCGGATACGGCTCGATCTGCTGCATCATGAAGCCGTTGGTCGAGAAAGATACAACACCGCCGGTGATGTCCATCATCGGTTCGCGCAGACAGAACGCGACGTCGACGTTGGCCTTGTCCATGTAAGGCGCGAGCTCGCTGGCGACCGGCGAAGGCCACGGGTCGTCCATGCTGCGTCCGGACCATGCGCGCAGCACGCCACTCACGCTCGAGTGGAAATGGTGCATGCCGGGGTAATAGCCGATTTCACTCATCGTCTGGAGATTCATGAAATGAAACTCGGTCATCGCGACGAAGAAGTCTTTCTTGCTCATGAGTCGGATCCTGCGTTGGAGGGCTCAAGCGGGAGCGGGATGGGCCCGAGTATCGGCAACGGTGCCCGGGGCCACTACGTCCATAAAGACTATCAGGGCGTCGGAATACCCGTGATGCGGATGCCGGACGCGGGCACCTTGTAGCGCTGGTTCAGCGTGATCAGCACCGAGGTGAGCGCTTCGGCCACCACGGAATTGGCGAGCACACCCGCGTTCCAGGCGCGCAGCCCGATCTCCTTGGCCATGCCGACCACCAGGTCGCCAGTTGCGCGGTCGTCGCAGCAGACCAGCACCTCGCATTCGATGACGTAGTCGAGGTCCTTGAGGTGGTGCGCCGAGATGTTCTGGAAGGCCGAGACCACCTTCACCTCCGGGCCGAGCAATTCCTGGATCGCCTCGACCGCCGAGCGGCCGCCCGGCAGCTGCACCCGGCTGACCTTGGGTGGAACGAGGGGCACGGTGACGTCGATCAGGACCTTGCCGGTCAGGGCCTGGCGGACTTCCTCCACGGTCTTGCGCTGCGCAGCAAATGGTACTGTCAGCACCACGATGGCGGCCTGCGCCGCTGCGGCCGGGTTGTCGAGGCCGCGGGCGGCCTGGCGCCCCAATGCCTCGTTGATCTCTTTCGCGGCCTGTTCGGCCTTCTCGGCGGTGCGGCTGCCGATGATGACCGGGTAACCGGCATGGGCCCAGCGGAACGCAAGACCACTCCCTTCCTTGCCGGAGCCACCGAGGACCGTAATGACCGGACGCGAATCAGACTGCATGCCATGATCTCCTTGGGATTCGCCCCTTATATAGCAAAATGAGGCGGCTCCCGCTTCTCATCCGTGCGGACTAGGCCATTCCCCCGCAGTCCTGTCAGACTCCGGGCTGTCTTGTCCGACCACGAGCAGGAGGGCTGACGAATGACGAGATTTGCGAACAAGGTGGCGGTTGTCACCGGGGCCGGGCAGGGCATGGGGCGGGCCATCGCGCAGCGCCTCATTCGCGAGGGCGCCCGGGTCGTCGCCGTCGACGTGAAAGAGGCCAGCGCACGCGAAACGATCGAACAGGCGGGCGGAGATGCCGCCGGCTTCGCGCAAGTCTGCAACATTGCCGACAGCGGCGCGGTCAAGCGCCTTTTCGCTGCGGTGGATGAGCGGTACGGCCGACTCGACGCGCTGGTCAACAATGCCGGCATCGGCACCGCGAAGGGTGATGGATTCGCCAATCTCATGGCCCGGATGGCCGAGCGCGGCCAGCAAATGGCGCGTGGCGAGACGCCGACGGTGTTCCCCGACATCACGATCGACATGGAAGACGAAGGCTGGCATGGCGTGCTCAACGTCAATCTGCACGGCACCTTCTATTGCACGCGCGAGGCGCTGCGCCTGATGATCAAGCACGGCATCAGGGGTGCGATCGTCAATACTTCCAGCACGTCTGCGATGTCGGGTGAGGGCGCGCCCCACTATGCGGCGTCGAAGGCAGCACTGATCGGCATGGTACGCAGCATGGCGCGCGAGCTCGGGCCGCGCGGCATCCGCATCAACAATGTGATGCCGGGCGCGGTGGAGACGCCGATCCTCAAGAACGTCTCGCAGGAATGGAAGAACCAGATGATTGCGGCGATCCCGCTCGGGCGCATTGCCGAGCCGGACGACATCGCCTCGGTGGTGGCGTTCCTCGTCTCGGACGAGGCGGCCATGATCACCGGGGCCGACATCGTCGCCAACGGCGGCTCTTACTTCAAATAGGAATCCCGATATGACAGGTCGTTTGCAGGGAAAGGTCGCTTTCATCACGGGAGGCGGCTCGGGGATCGGGGAGGCGACGGCGCATCGTTTCGCCGAGGAAAAGGCTGTCGTGGTCATCTGCGGGCGACGCAAGGAGCTGCTCGACGGCGTCGTGGCCGCCATCCGCGCCAAAGGTGGCAAGGCGGACGGCGTGCAGGTCGACGTCAGCAACGAGGACCAGTACGTCGGCGCAATCAACGATGCGGCGAAGCGTCACGGCCATCTCGACATCCTCGTGAACAACGCGATGGCTTATTCGGTGGGGCAGATCGAGAGCACCTCGACAGCCGACTGGCATTCGAACTTTGCAACCTCCGTCGACGGCACATTCTGGGGCACGCGGACCGCGATGAAGCTCATGCGCAAGCAGGGCAAGGGCGGCAGCATCGTGAATGTCTCGTCGATCTGCGGCCTGTTCGGCGCCGCGTACATGGCCGGCTACAGCGCCGCGAAGGCTGCCATCATCAATTTCTCGCGTGCGGTGGCGGCCGAAGGCGGGCCGCTCAATATCCGCTGCAATGTCGTCATCCCGGGTACGGTGGAGACCCCGCCGATGGTCGAGATGCTGAGCAGCGAGAAGGCCCGCCGCAACACCGAAAAGCTGATCGCGATGCGTCGCGTGGGACAGCCGGTGGAGCTTGCCAACGCCATTCTGTTCCTCGCTTCGGATGAGGCGTCGTACGTGACCGGCGCCACGCTGTCGGTGGACGGCGGCCAGGCCTCGACCCTGATCATGTCGAACGTGTTCGATTGACCCGTATGGATGAGGCACGACTTCTCGCGCGTCTCGATCGCCTCGAGTCCATCGAGGCGATTCGCCAGCTCGCGGCGAAATACTCCCTGTCCCTCGACATGCGCGATCTCGATGCGCACGTGAACCTGTTCGCCGCGGATATCCGCGTCAGCCGGGAAAAGGTGGGCCGCGCGCACCTGAAGGCCTGGCTCGACGACACGCTGCGCAACCAGTTCACCGGCACGTCGCATCACCTTGGCCAGCACATCATCGAATTCACGGACCCGGATCATGCGATCGGCGTGGTGTATTCGAAGAACGAGCACGAGTGCGGCGGTGAGTGGGTCATCATGCAGATGATCTACTGGGATGATTACGAACGCATCGAGGGCCGCTGGTACTTCCGCCGCAGGCTCCCGTGCTACTGGTATGCCACCGACCTCAACAAGCCCCCGATCGGCGAGATGAAGATGCGATGGCCGGGGCAGCCACCCTATGACGGCGCGTATCACGACCTCTTTCCATCATGGAAGGAATTCTGGGCGGCTGCGCCCGACAAGGACAAGCTCCCGGAAGTGGCGCCACCGGCGCCCCTCGAGCAATTCCTTGCGACCCTGCGACGCGGGGCGCCGAATCCGAAGATCAAGGTGCGCTGAAATGACCGGGTTATTCGAGTCCCTGCAACTCGGGGATATTGCGCTTGCCAATCGCGTGGTCATGGCACCGATGACGCGCTCGCGTGCTGATGCAGAGGCCGTGCCCACTCCGATCATGATCGAGTATTACCGGCAGCGTGCGAGCGCCGGGCTCATCGTATCCGAGGGTATCGGGCCATCGCGCCATGGCATTGGTTACTGCCGCACGCCGGGCATCTACACCGCCCGACAGATTGCAGTCTGGCGCCAGGTGACCGACGCGGTACACGAAGCGGGCGGACGCATTGTCGCCCAGCTCATGCACTGCGGACGCGCTGCCTCCCGATTCAACAAGGCCGCCGATGCAGAGACGGTCGCACCCTCTGCGGTGCAGGCGGCCGGCAGGATCTTCACCGATGCCGCGGGCATGCAGGATTTCGATGTGCCGCGGGCACTTTCGCTCGGGGAGATTCCCGGTGTCATCGAGGAGTATGCGACCGCCACCCGCAACGCACTCGAGGCAGGCTTCGATGGCGTCGAACTGCACTGCACGAGCGGTTACCTGCCGATGCAGTTCATGGCAACGAACAGCAACCTGCGCACGGACGCCTACGGGGGCCCGGTGCAACACCGGGTGCGCTTCACCATCGAGGCCCTGGAGGCGATGACGGCTGTGGCCCGCGGGCGCGTCAGCATGCGCATCTGCCCGGGCAACCCGTTCAACGACGTGCTCGATCCGGACCCGGCGGCGACGTACGCCGCGCTGCTGTCCAGCACCGCCCACTTGCAGCTGGCCTACCTGCACGTGATTCGCTCGCCCCGGCGGGACTTCGATGCCTTCGCCTTCGCGCGCGGGCACTTCGCGGGGCCGCTCATTCTCAATGATGGCTTCGACGGCGCGTCGGCTGCGCTGGCCCTCGCCGAGGGCCACGGTGCCGCGGTGTCATTCGCGCGGCATTACATCGGCAACCCTGACCTCGTGCGCCGTCTGCGCGAGGGTTTGCCGCTCGCCGGCCTGAACCCGAAGACGCTTTACACACCGGGGCCGGTGGGCTACACAGACTATCCGTGCGCCGGCTGATCGCCACTTGAACGACGAGACCGTGTCGCGGGGCTATGCCCGCTACGTGCTGGTGCTGCTGACACTCGTCTACGTGGTGAGCTTCATCGACCGCCAGATCATGGCGATGCTGATGGAGCCCATCAAGCAGGAGTTCGGCGTCTCCGACACGGCGATGGGCCTGCTGACAGGCCTGGCGTTTGTCTTCTTCTACACGCTCGCGGGTATTCCCATCGCGCGTCTCGCGGATCGTGCTTCGCGCAAGCAGATCATCGTCGTTTCGCTCGCGGCGTGGAGTCTGATGACGGCAGCCGGTGGCCTGGTCCGGAATTTCGCGCAACTTGCGGTGACCCGGGTGCTCGTCGGCATCGGCGAGGCGGGCTGCAACCCGTCGGCGCATTCGCTGCTGGCAGACTATTTTCCACCGAAGCGGCGCGCGACGGCGCTGTCCGTGTACGCCTGCGGTGTCTTTGTCGGCGCGGCCATTGCTTTCCTCGCGGGCGGCTGGCTGCTGACCCGATACGACTGGCGGACGGCGTTCTATGTGGCGGGCCTGCCCGGCGTCGCGCTCGCCATCCTGGTGGCGCTCACGGTACGGGAGCTGCCGCGCGGGTATGCGGAAGGGCGCGCCGTGACGGTGGCGCAGGTGCCGCTCGCCGAGGTCGTGCGCTTCCTGATCACGCGTCGTGCCTATGTGCTGATCGTGTTCGGCACCGCCCTGCAGTCGCTGTCGGGCTACGCCGTCATCACGTGGGGGCCGGCCTTCCTGGCGCGGGTGTACGGAATGTCCTGGAGCGATATCGGTACCGGCCTGGGCTGGGTCATCGGAATCGGCGGGACAGTCGGCGCCATTGTCGGTGGCCGCCTCGCCGATCACATGGCGAGACGCGACGTACGCTGGTACATGCGGCTGCCGACGCTGCAGCTCCTGATCGCGGTGCCTTTCGTCATCGGCTTCACGTTGCTGCCCCTTCCATGGCAGGCACTGGCGTGCTTCGTCCCTTACTACACACTGACCGCGATGTACGTGGGGCCCATGTTTGCCCTGGTGCAGGGTCTCGTGGAGTTGCGGATGCGGGCCACGGCTGCGGCGATCCTGTTCTTCATATCGAACATGGTCGGGCTCGGCCTCGGGCCGCTGCTGGTCGGCATTCTCAACGACCATGTGTTCGGCGATGAGTTCGGCGTGATGGGCATCCGGTATTCCCTCCTGGTGGTGGGCGTGCTCGGAGGATTCTCGTGCCTGCTGTTCTGGAGAGCGTCGCGCTATCTGCGGGAGGAGCTCATTTGAAACCGGGAAAGCTGCCGCGTTCCGTTGAATGGGCGAGCTCATTCGCCGGGCACGCGCCGCGACTGCAGGGCCGCGTTCCCGGCCCACGCTCGCTCGCTTTGCGCGAGCGGTGCCTGCGGGGCGAATTCGGCTCCTACCCCTGGGTCGATCAGGTGCCGGTCGCGTTTGAGACGGGACAGGGCGTCACGCTCACCGATGCCGATGAGAATCTCTACATCGACTTGACGCACGGCCACATGGGCGCGGCCCTCGGTCACGCAAACCCCGAGATCATCGAGGCGGTGCATCGCCAGATGAGCAGGCTCAGCCACGTACGCAACCAGCCCTGCGAGATTCGCGCGCAACTGCAGGAGACGCTCGCCCGCATCACGCCCGGCAATCTGAATCTCATCACCTTCTACAGCAGCGGCACGGAGGCGGCTGAAGGAGCGATGCGCGTGGCCCGCGCGGTCACGGGCGGGCATGAGTTTGTCTCGTTTTATGGGGATTATCACGGGCGCACGACGGGCGCGATTGGCACCTCCGTCGGTTCCCGGATGACCGGCCCGCGCCCCAGCGGCTTCTTCAGTGTCCCCAATGGATACTGTCATCGCTGTGAGTTCGCGATGGAACCGTCGACTTGTGGCCTTCACTGCCTCGACTTCGCGGAGCGTGCGATTCGCATGAACAGCCACGGTGCCCTGGCTGGCATCGTCGCGGAGCCGATCACCAATGCCAGTGGTGCGCGGGTATTTCCCGACGGCTATCTGCGCAAACTGCGTGATATCGCCGATCGGACCGGTGCGCTCCTGATCTTCGACGAGCACGCGACGGGCCTCGGTCGCACCGGCCGGATGTGGGGCGGCGATCATGAAGGCGTGATCCCGGACGTGATCTATTTCGCGAAGTATCTCGGCAACGGCTATCCGGTGACCGCGGTGGCGATCCGTGAGGAATATCGGGATATCCTGGCATCGGAGCGGCAAGGGGAGCGGCAGGGCAGCACGTATGGCGGGCAGCCGCTGGCTTGCGCGGCGGCGCTGGCCTCGGTGCAGATCCTGCTGCGCGACAACCTTGCCGAGCATGCCCGCGTCACGGGCGAGACATGCCTCACCTACATGAAGGAGGTCGCTGAACGGCACGCCATCGTCGGCATCGCGCAGGGCAGGGGGCTGCAGCTGGGATACGAGTTCGTCGATCCGAAGACAGAGGCACCGTCGTCAGAAATCTGCCATGCGGTGTACCAGGCTGCGATGGAGCGCGGCATCGCGACCTCGCCCGTCGGCCCGGCGTTGCGCGTGTCACCCATGATGGTCACCTCCGCGGAGGTTGCCCTGAAAGCGCTGCGGATCCTGGAGGAGGCCATCGCGGATGTCGAAAGCCGATTTGCCTGAAGCCACGGGCAAGATGGATTTTCTCGTCTCGCCGAGTGAGCGGATGGCCGAACTGGCCGCACCGCTCACGGGCTGGTTTGCGGCGAAGCTCGCACCGGCGCGCGACGTGCGGGTGACCTCGGTATGCAGCCCGACGACCAATGGCGGATCGAGCACGACCCTGTTTGCGACGGTGCAATGGCGGGAGCGTGAGCCCGTGACGCACGAGTTCGCCGTGCGGCTGAAACCCGTGTCCTACAGGCTATTCTTGCGGGACAACTTCGAAGCCCAGTTCCATCTCATGAAGCACCTGGCCGGGCACACAGACGTGCCCGTGCCGCAGGTCCATTTCCTTGAACCCGATCCGGCGATCCTGGGTGCGCCATTCTTCGTGATGGACAAGGTCGCAGGCGATGTTCCGCCGGATTATCCGCCATTTCACGCGGCGGGTTTTCTCTTCGATGCGTCCTTGGACCAACGCCGCCGGCTGTGGGACAGCGCGCTGCAGACAATGGCCAGGGTCGCGCGGGTCGATGTCGGGAGCCTGCCGCAGATTGTCGAGCGCAGGCGGGATGAGAGCGGACCGGAGGAGAATCTGCGTCACTGGTCCGATTCGCTCGCCTGGGTCTACGGGGAGGAGCCCCATGCCCTGCTGGAGGCGACCAAGGACTGGCTCTGGAGGAAGCTGCCGAAAGGGCTGAAGACCGGCCTTTCCTGGGGTGATGCCCGCGTCGGGAACATGATCTTCCGGGACTGGCAGTGCGTTGCCGCCATTGACTGGGAGACGGTCACGCTCGCCGGTCCGCAACTGGATATCGCGCACTGGCTGCTGATGGATGACTTCTGGTCGAAATATCTGGGCGTCAAACCTCTTGCAGGCCTGCCGTCGAGGGAAGAGACGATTCAGCAGTGGGAAGACCTGACCGGGTTCAAGGCCGACCACCTGGACTGGCATCAAGTGCTGGCTGCCTATCGGCTGTGCATCATTTACGAGCGTGTCTGCCAGTTGAAGGGTGCGGCTGCCGGGCTCAAAGATGAAACCGGCGACACGCTCGGCATCCATCAGCTGCGCGAGACCTTCGACCGGTACGGGATCGATCCGCTCCGTTGATGTCAT
>WBZY01000580.1_pt1 | contig 26544 bp, 22 predicted proteins | sample 5204191 | NCBI WGS metagenome assembly WBZY01 (sample SAMN12344363, study PRJNA552823) | activated sludge metagenome | biome: Activated sludge suspended growth; feature: Anammox Sidestream; material: Wastewater; isolation source: activated sludge from anammox sidestream of wastewater treatment...
CTGCTCGGCGTGCTCGACACGCGTTTGCGCGGGCGCGAGTTCATCGCCGGCGACGCCTACACCATCGCCGACATGGCCTGCTATCCGTGGATCAATCCCTACGCCAAGGCGCCACTGGACCTCGAACCATTCCCGCAGCTGCGGCGTTGGCGCGATGCGATCGCGGCGCGACCCGCGACCGTGCGCGCATGGGCGCGTGCGGGCGAGGTCGATCGCGTGGCCGGCGCGCCGCTGAGCGAGGCCGAGCGGCGCGTGCTGTTCGGGCAGGGCCCACGCCCGGCGCCGTGACGCCGTCGTCGCGCGCGCTCATTCCCGCATGAGGGTGGACTTGCCGAACAGGCTTTCGACCAGGTCCACGGCGAGCAGCGCGGTCTGGTTGCGCGTGTCGAGCGCGGGGTTGAGTTCCATGATGTCGAGCGAGCCGAGGCGGCCGCTGTCGGCGATCATTTCCATGCACAGCTGCGCTTCGCGGTAGCTCGGCCCGCCCGCGACCGTGGTGCCCACGCCCGGCGCGATCGTCGGATCGAGGAAGTCGACGTCGAAGCTCACGTGCAGGTGGTCGTCGGCGCCGAGCTTGCCGAGCGCTTCCTCCATCACCCGGCGCATGCCGACCTCGTCGATGTAGCGCATGTCGTAGATGTCGAGACCGACGTCGTGCACGAGGCGTTTCTCGGGCGGGTCGACCGAGCGGATGCCGATCTGGCGCAGCTGCCCGGGCGTGAGTTGCGGCGCATCGCCGCCGAGTTCGGTGAGCGCCTCGGGGCCGAAGCCGCACAGACACGCCACCGGCATGCCGTGCACGTTGCCCGAAGGCGTGATCGCGGCGGTGTTGAAGTCGGCATGCGCGTCCAGCCACAGCACGGTCAGGCGCGCGCCGCTCTCGCGGCAGTGGCGCGCCACCGCGGTGATCGAGCCGATCGCCAGGCAATGGTCGCCGCCGAGCAGGATCGGCACGCGCTGCTGGTCGAGCTCACGCGCGACCGCGCCCATCACCGCGCGGTTCCACGCCACCACTTCGGGCAGGTGGCGATAGCCTTCATGCGGCGGTTGCCACGGGTTGAACGGCCCCTGCAGGTTGCCGCGATCCACCACGTCCAGTCCGCGCGCCGCGAGCGCGGCGCCGATGCCGGCCACGCGCAGTGCCTCCGGTCCCATCGACGCGCCGCGCGTGCCGGCGCCGATGTCGGTCGGTACGCCGATGAGGGACACCGCATTGTGTACAGCCATCGCCACGACTCCATTTGATGCGCACCGGCGCATCGCAATGGCACATTCTCGGGCAATCGCGCCGGGGCGTCACGCCCGCGCTTCAGCGCGAGGGGCTGCCGTCCTCGACCGCGCTGTCGATCGCGCCCAGCAGCGCCGACATCGCCAGGTCCAGCTGCGGCGGATCGATCGTCGCGCCGTACTGCAGGCGTTCGCTGGCCAGTTCGTCGAGCCGGCCCGCATGCATGCCGATCGTGGCATAGCCATAGCAGCCGGCCGAGCCGGCGAGGCGGTGGGCCTGCATCGCGAGTTCGCGCAGGTGCTCGTCGTCATGCCCGGATGCGCGCCACGCACGCCACTGCGCGAGCAGCGCGCTGCGCTTTTCGGCAAGTCCGGTGGCGTAGCGCCGCCGCAGTGCCTGCAGCTGGGGATCGTCTGCGATCACGGCACGGGTCCGTGGCTGGAGTCGTGGCCACTATAGGCCGGCCGGCGCGCCCGAGTGTGGACAAATGCAACGTGTCGCGGCGCCTGGCCATCGACCGCTATGCGCCAGCGCCGGCAGGATCGATACTCGCGCTTCGTTCCTGTACCGCGGAAGGCCAAGCCATGACTGACTTCACCAACGAGATCCTCGGGCAGCTCACGCCGGCCAATCTGCAGGCGATCGCCGGCCAGCTCGGCATCGACCCCGCGCAGGCACAGGCGGCGGTGGCGCAGGCGCTGCCGATGGTGGTGGGTGGACTGGCGCGCAACGCCTCCACCGACAGCGGCGCCAGCGCGCTGCGCGATGCGCTGCAGGCGCACACCGGCAACGACATGGGCGCGATCCTCGGCAGCGTGCTCGGTGGCGGTGGTCAGGGTGGCGCGATCCTCGGTCACATCTTCGGCAACCGTCAGGATCGGGCCGCCCAGCAGCTGGGCAACAGCAGCGGCATCGGCACGGCCAACGCCGGCGCGCTCATGGCGATGCTCGCGCCGCTGGTCATGGGCATGCTCGGCAATCGCGCGCAGAGCCAGGGCATGGACGCGGGTGGCCTCGGTGGCATGCTCGGGCGTGAGCTGCAGGGCCTCGGCCGCGGCAGCCAGGGCGGCCTGCTCGGCGCGGTGTTCGATCAGGATGGCGACGGCCAGCTCGGGCTGTCCGACGTGCTCAAGCTCGGCTCGCAGTTCCTCGGCAACCGCGGCCGCAGCTAGGCAGCCGCGCCCGCGCGGTACACCGCCACCGTGGCGTCCACGCAGCGCGACCAGCTGTAGCGCCGGGCATGGGCGATGCCGCGCGGCATCGCCTGCGTGCGCCAGGGCGCGTCGGCGAGCAGCCGTTCCAGGCCCGCGCGGAGCGCGGCCTCGTCGAGCGGATCCACGCACAGCGCGATCGCGCCCGAATCGTCGCTGGCGACTTCATCCAGCGCCGAACCGCGCGAGGTGAGCACGGGCACGCCGCTGGCCAGCGCCTCGAGCACGGGCAGGCCAAAGCCTTCGTACAGCGACGGAAACGCGAAGGCGTGGGCGCCGGCATACAGCAGCGGCAGTTCGGCCTCGTCGACATAGCCGAGCCGCCGCGCCGCGCCGCCCGCCTCCAGCGGCGCGATCGCGCGTTCGAGTTCGTGGTTGAGCCAGCCGCGTCCCCCCGCGATCACCAGCGGATGCGCCGCGCGCAGCGGCGCCGGCAGCGCGGCATAGGCCCGCACCAGCCGCGCGAGGTTCTTGCGCGGTTCCTGCGTCGCCACCACCAGCAGGTAGGCGTGATCGAGCAGGCCGTGCCGCGCGAGCACGGGCGCGAGTTGCGCGCGTGGTCGCGGCATGAAGGTCGCATCCACACCCAGCGGCACCACGTGCAGCTTGCTGCGCGCGACGCCGAGCCGGGCCACCAGCTCGTCGGCGATGAATTGCGAATCGGTGAGCACGCCGCAGGCCTGCTCCAGCGAGCGCGGCAGGTGGCGGTCGAGGAAGCGCACGCGCTCGCGCGGATGCGCCTGCGGGAAGTTGAGCCACGACAGGTCATGTACGGTGGTGAAGGCCGGCCCGTCGAACGGCAGCAGCACGTAGTTGGGCGTATGCAGCACCCAGCCGCGCAGCTGGCGCGCGTGCAGCCGGAACAGGCCCGCGCGCAGCTGCGCATACAGCTCCAGCGCGGCGCTCTTGAACGGCACCCGCGCCCGCACCGCGGCGATCGCGCGGTTGGCGCGCAGCGCGTGGGCGGGATCATCGACCCAGTGGTAGGCCGAATACAGGCGCAGCGCCTCGACGTCGCGATGGTCGGCCAGCCCGCGAGCCAACTCCAGCGCATAGCGGCCGATACCGGTCAGCGGCGCGCTGATCGCATCGACGTTGAAGATCACCCGCATGGGGCGCGATCCGGCGCCAGCCGCGCGAGGTCGGCCTCGACCATGGTGCGCGCGAGCGCGGCCAGGTCCAGGCTTGGCGCGAAGCCAAGCTCGCGCCGCGCCTTGGCGGCGTCGCCCACGAGCAACGGCGCGTCGAACGGCCGCAGCAACGCGGCATCCACCCGCACCCGCACGCGTCCACCGTCGCGTTGCAGCGCCACCTCGTCGGCGCCGCTGCCGTGCCAGTCCAGCTCGATGCCGACCGCGGCGAATGCCGCGGTGGCGAACTCGCGGATGCTCGCCGCGCGGCCCGTGGCCAGCACGTAGTCATCGCCGTGTTCGCGCCCGACCATCGCCTGCAGCGCCGCCATGCAGTCGGGCGCGTAGCCGAAGTCGCGGCGCGCGTCGAGATTGCCCAGCACGACCTCGTGATCGAGCCCGCGCGCGATGCGGGCGACCGCGAGCGTGATCTTGCGCGTGACGAAGGCCGCGTCGCGCAGCGGCGATTCGTGGTTGAACAGGATCGCGCTGGAGGCGTGCACGCCATAGCTCGCGCGCCAGGCGCCGATCGCGCTGTGCGCCAGCAGCTTGGACACGCCATAGGGCGAGCGCGCGGCCAGTGGCGTGGATTCATCCTGCGGTGACTGCGCGGGCGCGCCGAAGATCTCGGCGCTGGATGCGAGCACCATGCGCGTGCGCGGCGCGTGCAGGCGCAGCGCTTCGAGCAGGTTGAGGGTGCTGCCGCCGTTGGCCGCGATGCTGGCCTGCGGCGCGCTGAAGGACTCGGCCACGCGCGACTGGCCGGCGAGGTGGAACAGTGCATCGGGCTGCAGCTGGCCGAGCAGGGCCGCGCAGGCACCCGCATCGGTCGGGTCGAGCGCGCTGTAGCGCAGCTGCGGATGGTCGGCGATGCCGAGCTCGCGCAGGCGCCAGTCGTCGAGCGTGCGCGCCGGCCGGTGGGTGCCGGTCACGCCCACGCCGCGGGCGAGCAGTTGCGCGGCCAGCAGCGCGCCGTCCTGGCCGCTGATGCCGGTGATGAGGGCGTGGCGCAGGTGCCAGGTCATGGGCTCTCCATCAGGCTGCGCAGGCGTGGCTCGGCCGCGGCCAGCGCCGCCTGCGCGGTCGCGGCCAACGGCGTTGTCACGCGGAGGATCGGGATGTCGAGCAGGCGGCACAGGATCTGCGTCGCGTCGTCGCCGTCGCGCGTGACCAGCAGGCGTTCGATCGCGAACAGCTGCAGCCAGTCCCACAGCGCGCGATAGGACGGCTCGGGATCGTGTGCCTGCCAGGTGCAGCTGGCCACGAGCGTGCCGTCGAGCAGCAGTTCGTTCTCGCTGCCGTTGGCCACGAGGTTCCACACCTCGGCATCGGGCCAGCGCGGCGCGCCCGCCCCGACCCACAGCAGCCGCGGTCTGGGCGTGGCTGTGGCGGCAGCGGCAAACGCGCGGCGCACGCGCCAGTCGAGCACGCGCCGCGCGAAGGAACGCAGCTGGCGCTCGACCTCGCGCTCGTAATCGGGCCAGCGCTCGCGCAGGACCGCCATGCCGGCGGCACCGAGCGCGGCGCGGCGCTCTGCGCCAAAGCTCGCGCTGCGCTCGTGGCGCACGTAGACATTGCCCGCGATGAGATGGCGCAGGCCCGCGCGCGCGGCGCGCTGGCAGAAGTCGTTTTCCTCGCCGTAGCCTTGCGGGAACGCGGCCTCGTCGAGCGCACCGACCGCATCGAGCGCGCTGCGCCTGATGTACATGCAAAAGCCGTTGCCGGTGGGCAACTGCGGATAGGCCAGCCCGGCCTGCTGCCACAGCGCCCGCGCCGCAGTGACGAAGTCCCAGGCCGCGGGCCAGGCGTTGGCCTGCTCCAGTTCGGGCACCGAGAACGCGCCCGCGTTGTCGGACACCGCGGTCACGGTGGCCACGCCGGGATCGCTGCAGGCGGCGCGGCGCAGGCCCTGCAGCCAGTTCGGGCCGACTTCGGTGTCGGCATTGAGCAGCACCACGTCGGCGCGCCCGGCGGCGGCGATGCCGCGGTTGGCGGTGGCGGTGAAGCCGCGGTTGCGTTCGTTGTGCAGCACGCTCACGCGCGGCAGTCGGGCCCAGCGCTGCAGCAGCGGCGCGAGTGCGGCATCGCTGCTGCCATCGTCGATCACGATGAGGCGCGCATGGCCGCTGGTGTGGGCGGCCACGCTGGCCAGGCAGCGCTCGACCAGTGCGGGCGCGTTGTACACCGGCACCACGATCGCGACTTCGGTACCGGCGACGTCGGTGCCGAAGGGCACGGTCTGCGCGCCGCCGGCAACCCGGCGCAGCGGCCGTTGCGGCAGGGTGCCGGCGTGGCCGGCACGACCGGGCAGCAGCGCGAGCGGTGCGCTGGCCAGCGCCGCGCCGTCGCGCCGCGCGCGCGGCAGCACGCTCACGCCGGCCGCGCCGTTGACCGCGAACTCGAACTCGAGCTGCGCGTGGCCGTGCGCGTCGCAGGCCAGTTCGTCGAAATGGCAGCCGTCCAGTTCGAGCGCGAGCGCGGGGGTGCCCGGTTGCGCCTGCAGCGCCAGGCGCGTGCCGTCCCAGCGCAGCCCGCGCAGTGGCGGCAGCCAGCGTGGACCGATGCGGCGGCGCAGGAATGCGAACATCAGGCTGCCCCGCGCGTGGCCGGCGCGGCATCGGCTGCGAGGATGCTGCGGTCGGCGATCGCGGCCTGCAGCGCGCGTTGCGCGGGCGTGGGCGTGCCGGTGGCGACCTGGCTGCGCGCCGGTGCGTCGATCCATTGGCTGATCGCCGCGTCACCCGGCCAGGCCAGGCCGGCCACGCCGGCCGCGTCGAGCGCGTCGAGCAGTGCGCGCGCGCCGGCCAGCGGCTGTGCGCACAGCGCGTCGTAGTCCACCACGAGCCGCGGCCAGCCCGCGCTCGATGCGAACGCGGCGCGCGTGTAGTGCTCCCACAGCGCCCACGCCTGCGCCACGGGCATCGCATCGCGCCGCACCAGCGAGGCCACCACCGCGGCCGGATCGCGCACCACGTGCACGAACAGCGGCCGTGTCAGCAACGGCAGCAGCTCGCGCACGAGCAGGCACAGGCGCGGTTCCTTCATGAGCCAGGGCCGCTGCCGGTCGAACTCGTCGATGAGCGCGCCGACGTGGCGCCGGAACTCGTCGACGGCCGCCGTGGGTGCGGACTGTGGCGGCGAGCGCCAGTCGCCGCCGGCCAGTTCGAGCCGGCGCACGCAGGCGCCGTGCAGGCGCCCGGATTCGTAGTGTCCCTTGGGGTTGTCGGGACCGACCAGCAGGTCGGTCTCGGGCCCCGCGTACGCGCCCAGCCGCGCGAGCAGGCCGGCCACGCTCGAGGTGCCGGCGCGGTGCATGCCCAGCACGATGAGCTGGCCGCTGGCGCGGCGTGGCAGCGCCGCGGGCTGGTGCGGCGCCACCGGTGCCGGCGCGGCGCGCAAGCCGGCCAGCGCAGTGACCTGCGCGGCGAGCGCGTCGGCGCTGGCTTCGATGTCGTGCGCGGCGGCGAAACGCTCGGCGGCCGCAGCAGCCGCGGCGTCACTGGGCGCACGCGCCTGCGCGGCGCGCAGCGCGGCGACCAGTGCATCGGGTTCGGGTTCGACCCAGTCCAGGCCGCTGCGCGGATCGCGCACGCGCCGCGTCGCCACCGCGATGCCGTGCGCGCGCGCAAGCAGGCCATTGCTGCCGAAATCGCTGGCGATGAGCTGCAGCCCGCAGGCCAGCGCATCGGCGGCATCGGGGTCGTAACCGCCATCGCGCCGTACCGCCACCCAGGCGTCGCCGCTGCGCAGGAAGCGCGCGCGCTGGTGCCAGGGCCAGCTCCAGTGGCGCAGCACGCCGACGCGCGGGTCATCGCCCGCGGCCGCGGCGATGCGCTCGAACGCGGCCCGCGCCTGCGGGCCCGGCACCAGATGCAGGTGCAGCGCGACCGCCTCGTGCGGCGCGAATGCGGCGCGGAACGCCGCCACCAGCAGTTCGGGCGCATCGCAGGCGAGGTCCTCGACCCGGGCGAGGAAGGTGAAGTGCTGCGCGGCCGGGTCGCGGCCGGGCACCTGCGGGTGGCAGTAGTCGCGGTCCACGCCCAGCGGCAGCACCTGCATCGGCGTGCGCACGCCGGCCGCGAGCAGGGTGTCACGCTGGAAGGTGTCGGGCACCAGCAGCAGGTCGAGCGCGTCGGCCTGCGCGCGCCAGCGCGCATCGACACCCTGCCAACGGGTCCAGCCGATGCCGATGCGGCAACGCGCGCGTGCGCGGGCGAAGTGCGCGCCGTCGGCGCACACGATCGCGGCGTCGGCCGGATGCGGCCAGCGCAGCCGCGTGGCGAGATCGAGGCGGAAATCCTGCGCGTCGGGCACCTCACTCCGCAGCGGCTCGTGGCTCATGCGCAGACCGCGCGCGTCGAGCCGGCGCAGCAGGGCCCGCGTCAGGTGCGCCACGGCGCGGGGTGTGCGCGAACTGCCCTGCCACAGCACGTTGCCGCGATAACCCGCGAGCAGCTGCCCCTGCCAGCGCGCGGCGAAGGTGGCGCGGCTCGCGCTCCACAGGCGCCGGCGGAAGCCGCCGTCGTCGAGCGTGGAGCCGTGCTGGTCGTGCTGCAGCGTGACCGCGCCGGCGTTGACCGTGGCGATGCCGGCGGCGGCCGCGCGCAGGCAGTAGTCGGTGTCCTCGAAGTAGCTGTGGAACGCCTCGTCGAGCCCGCCGATGCGATCGACGCAGTCGCGGCGCAGATAGGCCAGCGCGAACGCTATCGCCTGCACGCGGCGCGTGCGTGGATACTGGCCGAAGTCGCGTTCGACCAGGCCCGCTTCGGTCTGCTGGCCCCACAGGCCGTCGGCCTCGATGAAGCCGCCGGCGTGGTAGAGCCGGCCTTCGGGTTCGGGGCCGCGCAGGCGGCAACCGACGATGCCGGTGGCGGCATCGGCATAGGCCGCGTCGCGCAGGCGCTCGAGCCAGTCCGCCTGGCCGAACACCAGATCGTTGTTGAGCAGCACGAGGTCGTCGTCCTCGGCCGCGGCGGTGATGCCTGCGTTCATGCCGCGCACGAAGCCGAGGTTGGTCGGCAGCGTGACCACCTGCAAGCGGTCGCGATAGCCTTGCAGCGCCTGTGGCGTCTCGTCCTGGCTGCCGTTGTCGACCACTATCACGCGCGCGGCGAACGGCAGCGTCGCCAGCAGCGAGTCGAGGCAGCGTCGCGTGGTCGGCCACTGGTTCCACGCGAGCACGATCAGGCTGGCGCCGCGCGTGCTCATGGCGGTTCCGGCGCAGCGGCGCGCGTGAGCGTGGCCAGCGCGGTGTCGACCTCGTCGAGCGCGAACGCGAACGGATTCAGCGCGAGCAGCGCGGCGACGCCGGCCAGCGCCTGCGGCGCGGCACGCAGGCGCGCGAGTTCGGCCGCGAGCCAGGCCGGGTCGGGCCCGCCGCCGCGTCGCGCCAGGCGCGCGGCCAGCACCAGTGCGGCATCCGGCGTCAGCGCCAGGCGCGTGGCGATCGCGTGGATGCGCTGGCTGTCGTCGTCGACCACGGCAGTTCCATTCACGCCGCCTCCGGCGCGGGATGCTGGGCGCGATGATAGGCTGCGAACACCTCGTCGCGCCCGCCTTCGAGCACGCTGCGGCCGTGTTCGATCCACAGCACGCGATCGCAGCGCTCGGCGATCTGCTTCTCGTCGTGGCTGACCAGCACCACGGTCTGGCCGTCGCCCATGCGCTGGCGCAGCGCCGCGCCCGACTTGGCCTGGAACTCGGCATCGCCCACCGCGAGCACCTCGTCGATGAGCAGCACGTCGGGTTCGACCTGCATCGCGACCGCGAAGGCCAGGCGCATGCTCATGCCGGCCGAATAGGTCGCGATCGGCTGTTCGAAGAAGTCGCCGAGCTCGGAGAACTCGCGGATCGCGGGCAGGCGCGCCACGATGTCGCGCCGGCGCAGGCCCAGCAGCAGGCCCGACAGCACCGCATTGTCGCGCCCCGACAGGTAGGGCACGAAGCCGAGCGACAGCGACATGAGCTGGCACGACACGCGCGCGCGCCGCACCCGGCCGCGGTCGGGCACGAGGATGCCGGCCAGTACGCGCAGCAGCGTGCTCTTGCCGGCGCCGTTGCGGCCGATCACGCCCAGGCGCTCGCCGCGGCGCAGCTGCAGGCTCACGTCCTCCAGCGCCCAGAAGCGGCCACCGCCGATGCTGCGCTGCGCCTGGAACGCCACGCCCACGTGTTCGAGCTCGACCAAGATCTCGCCCATGTCAGCTCGCCAGCTTGGGGAAGCGCGGCGCAAGCCGCTGCACGAACAGCACGCCGACCGTGCACAGCACGATCGAGATCGCGTAGATCTTGCCCAGCCCGACCCAGTTGGGCAGCTGGCCGTGCATGAGGATCGCGCGCGCATCGTCCATCACCACCGCCACCGGATTGAGCGCCATGAGCCATTGCAGCGACTCGGGCACCTGGGTGAGCGGGAACACCACGCCCGACAGGAACATCACCACCATGAGCACCTGTTCGATCACGAAGCGCAGGTCCGGCACCAGCGGCACCAGCGCCGCGACCACGAAACCGGCGCCGGCCGCGGCGAGGAAGATCGCGAGGAACAGGATCGGCAGGGCCCAGTACTGCGCGTTGGGCGGGTAGCCCAGCATCCACAGGATCGCCACCAGCAGCGCGAAGATGATGAGGAACTTGACCGTGTCGGCGAGCATCGCGATCAGCGCGAACACCAGCGGTGGCAGCGCCACCTGGCGCACCATCGGCAGGTTCGACCAGATCGCGTAGCCGCCGTGGGTGATGCACGATTTCATCCACTGCCACACGGTCAGACCGATCAGCAGGAACGGGATGTAGTCGGGCCCGCCGCTGTGCAGGATCACGTCGAACACGAGCCAGAACGCGGCCATCATCATGGCCGGTTCGAGCACCCACCAGATCAGGCCCAGGTAGCTGCGGGCGGCTTCGGCGCGCAGTTCGGCATAGGTGCTGAACGCGATGAGTTCGATCAGGTGGCGACGCATGGGCGGACCGGGGTGAAGGTGCGCGAGGATACCGGATTCGGCATGCGCGGTTGTCCTCAGCCGGCGCACAGCCGGTCGAGCGCGGCCGGCGCGAACGCCAGCACGAGCAGCAGCGCGGCCAGTGCCGCACCCGCGAGCAGGCGCGCGGCGCCCGGACCTGGCGGATGGTCCGGGCTCGCAGCCAAGGCCGGCGGCGCCGCATGCGTATGCGATCGACCCGACGCCTCGCCGGCCGCAGCCGTGCACATGCCCACAGCGCGGCGCGACGCGGCGAGGCGCGCGAGCACCTCGCCCGCGAGCCCGCACAGGAATGGCATGAGCGGAAGCAGGAAGCGCGCCTTGACGTGGATGAACGCAAACAGCACGAGCTGGTAGGCGGCCAGCAGCACGACCACGAGGTGCAGCATGCCCATGCGCCGGCGCCAGCAGGCGAGGCCGAACGCGGCGGCGACGAGGATCAGCGCATGGCTGGCGTGGTTGAGCCAGGTCAGCGTGCGCGTGAGCCAGGGCGCGGTGTGGTAGGTCGACAGGTGTCCCGCGCAGGCGGGCCCGGGCAGTTGCGACACCAGCAGGGTCTTGGCGTTGAACAGGCGGAAGTACTGCCGCCCCAGCTGCGCCGCGAGCACGTTGCCGAGGCCGTGTCCGGCCACCCATTCGCGCACCTTGCCCAGGTACACCGCATTGCGCTGCTGCGGCGTGCTGCCGCTGGCCAGGAAGGCGGGCAGCTCGATGCCGCCCATGTCCTGCACGTAGTCGCTGCGCCAACGATCGGTGAGGCCCATCCACAGGTTGTAGACCGAGCTGTCGGCGATCATCGGCTTGCCGTGGCTGCGCCAGCCGTGCACGAGCGCGGGGGCGGTGACCAGGCCAAGCCCGAGCACGAACGCGGCCGCCGCGCGCCAGCCGCCGCGTGGCCGCGTGCGGCGCACGAACATGAGCAGGAACAGCGGCCAGAATCCGCTGAGCAGGCTCTTGGCCAGCAGCGCCAGTCCGACGCAGACGCCGGCCAGCGCCGCCGTGCCCGCTGCGCGCCCATGCGCGGCCGGCGCGAGCCACTGGCGGCGCGCGAGTGCGAGCAGGCGCAGCGCGGCCAGCAACAGGAACAGGTGCGGGATCTCCGGCCACAGCCACTGCGCATAGGCCGCGATCGGCGGGCTCAGCAGCAGCAGCGCCGCGGCCCAGTTGGCCGCGGCCACGCTGCCGCCGAGTTCGCGCCACAGGCCGCGCAGCAGCAGCGCGCAAGCCAGCAGCAGCAGGGTCTGCGCGATCTGCGCCACCAGCACATGGCTGCCCGCGAGCCAGTACAGCGCGGCCAGCAGCAGCGGCTGCAGCGGCGGCCAGATCGAGCTGGGCATCCACGGCCCGCCCGCGAGGATCGCCAGTGCGGTGTCCTGGTAGCCCTGCTCGTCGCCGATCAGCACCTTGGCGCCGTGGCCGTAGTAGGCATACCACAGCAGCGCCTGGCCGAGCGCGAACAACACCACGAACGCCAGCGCGGTGCCGCGGTGGCGCACATGCAGGGTCATGAGCGGCTTGCCGCGCGTCAGGCGCCGCGCGCGGTGCGCGTCAACGCTGCGCGGCGGCAGGTGGCGGTGTCGGCGTGGCTGGCGGCGCGGCCGTGGTCGAACCCGCGGCCGCTGGCGCGGTGGCCGGCGCACTGCCACGCGCGCGCAGCTTGGGCGGTGCGTGGAACACCGGCGAGAAGCGCTCGTGCGCGCCGCTGGTGGAAATGCCCTCGACGTAGTACCAGTAGCCCTTGCACGGGTCGATACTGTCGTCGCGGAACTCGTACTTGTGGGTCTCGTCCGAGGTGCCCGCGCCAAGGATCGGTTCCTGGGTGAGCTTGGTGAACGGTCCCTTTTCCGCGTCGCCGCGGAACACGTCGAAGCCGAAGTTGTTCTGCTCGCTGGCGGTGGTCCAGCGCGCGGTGTTGGCGATGCGCTGCTCGGCGGGCAACGCGGACTGGTCGCCGCAGTCGCCTTCGGGGACTTCCTTGGTCGCCGCGGTCACGGGTGGCTGGTTCGGCGTCGCGGCCGGGGCGGGCGCGGCGGGCGCGGCCGCCGGAGTCGCCTTGTCGGCGGCCGGCTCAGGCGTCGAGGGCGCGCACGCCGCGAGCGTACAGGCGATCAGGGCCGCGACGAGGTGGCTACGCATGTGCATTTCCCCTGCTGGTGGGCTGGACAGCCGTCGTGGCCCGCAACGATAGTGCGCCGATGTGTTCCCGTGCAACCGCCGCAGCGCGGCGCCCGCTTCGCTCCCGTCATCGCTGGTGGTGGCTGTTCGCCGTGCTCGTGGCTCCGCTCGCGCTCGCGCTCGACTGGCAGGTCGAGGTGACGCCCGCGGGCGAGCTGTATCCGGTGCTGCAGTGGTCGGCCAGCGCCGGCGGCGACGGACTGGTCGCGGTGGTAGTGAATGGTGTGGCCGCGGGCACGCGCCTGCGCGCGCAGCTGCGCACCCCGGGGCTGCGCGAGCCCGCGCAGGCGAGCGCGCTGGCGGGCGGCGGCGAGGTCGTGCTGCGTCTGCCGCTGCGCTGGGACGCCACCGCATTGCGCGAGGTCGAGGCGGTGCGCACGCAGAGCCTGCAGGTGCAACTGGAGGTGGGCGACACGACGCTGCAGCGCGAGGTCGTGGTGCGCCTGCACCCGCTCGACGAGGCGGCCTACTTCATCCGCGACAGCGGCGTGCGGGTCGACCTGTCGTGGATCTTCGCCGCCTACGTCGACCCCTACGATCCCGCGATCGACGCCTTGCTGGCGCAGGCGCGCGAGTTCGATCCGGCCTTCGAGCGCGCCGATGCCGATGCCGCGCGCCAGGCGCGCCGCCGCCTGCGCGCGCTGTGGCATGTGCTCAATGCGCGCGGCGTGCGCTACGACCCGGGTGATCCGGCGCTTGCGCGCGGACCGAGCGTGTGGAGCCAGCGCGTGCGTTCGGCCGGCCAGGTGCTGCGCGAGCGGCGGGCCAACTGCATCGATGGCAGCGTGCTGATCGCATCGTGGCTCGAACGCCTCGGCCTGCATGCGCGCATCGCGCTGGTGCCCGGCCATGCCTTCGTCGGCTACGAGGTGCCGGGCACGCCGGGAACGCAGTTTCTCGAAACCACCCTGCTCGGCCATGCCGACCTGGACGCGGCGCTGCGCGCAGGCGCGACCCGCTGGCGCAAGGCCGCGCGCCGGCTCGATGGCCGGCATGCGCCCGATTATGCGTTGATTGATGTCGGCACCGCGCGGGCCTATGGCATCATCCCGCTCGGCGCCGCCCTGCGGGCCAACCCCTGAAACCCGGCCACCATGCTGGCAGGCTGCGCAACCCGTGCGCGCCCGCCCTGCGGTGGGCCGCCCACTGCTGATCGAGGATGAATGCTCGTGAGCACCGATTCGCCCGATCCCTGGCTCGAGCGCATCAAGGCCGAGATCCGCGACGAGGCCGCCGCGGCACGCCAGCGCACGCCGTTGCCGCGCATCGAGCCGCGCGTCGCGACCACGGCCGACCCCGCGCCGGCCGGCAGTGGCATCGAGCCGGCGCGACTCGACTACGTGATCGCCGATCTCACGGGCGCTGATTACGGTGCCTTCATCGACCATGCCTTTCGTTCGCTGCTCAAGCGCGAGCCGGACCCTGCAGGCGCGGGCGAGCACTTGCGACGCCTGATCGAGGGCGCGCCCAAGGCCGAGATCCTCGGCGACCTGCGCTGGTCGGGCGAAGGCCGCCGCATCGGCGCGCGCGTGCGCGGACTGCTGCCGCGCTACCTGCTGGCCAAGTTCGCGCGCGTGCCCGTGCTCGGCTTCGTGGTCGACTGGGGCCTCGCGCTCGCGGGCCTGCCGGTCCTCATGCGCCACCAGCGCGCGATGGATACGGTCAACGCGGCGCGCTTCAGTGACCTGCGCACCCTGCAGCGCGACTGCCAGACGCGGTTTGCGGGCCACGAAGCCGCGCAGCAGGCGCTCGCATCCGCGCAGCAGGCGCTGGTGGCCGAGCTGCAGCGCGGCAGCGCGCAGTTCGAGCAGCAGCTGGCCCAGCTGCAGCAGCGCGCCGATGCACTCGCGCGCACGATCGAGGCCGAGGCGCAGGCCTCGACCGGTGAGCTCACCCAGCTGCGCCACGAGGTGCATGCGACCCATCACTGGCTCGCGAGCCTGCAGCAGGCGCTGGCCGCGCTCGACGAAGCCACGGCACAGGCGCAGGCGCGGGAAGACGCCTTGGCCGCAGCGGTGGGCGAAGACGTGGCGGCGCAGGCGCAGCGCAGCGAGCGCCAGCGTGCATGGAGTGCCCTGCTTGCGACGCGCCTGGGCACGGGCACGCGCGTGCTCGACCTTGGCAGTGGTGCCGGCACATGGCTGCGCGCGCTCGCGGCCGCGGGCCTCGTGGCCGATGGCGTCGAGGCCAATGCGCAGCTGGTCGCGCGCGCGCGGCAGGACGGCACCACCGTGGCGCTGGGCGCGCCGCTCGATGCGCTGACGCGTTGCGCCGATGCGGGCGTGGCCGCCTTGACCGTGTCGGCGAGCCTGCTCGACGGCCGCGAAGCAGTGACGCGCCTGCTCGACGAGGCACGCAGAGCGCTCGCGCCGGGCGCCTGGCTGCTGCTGCGCGTGGAGGACGAGCCGCAGCACTACCGCGTGCGCCTGCTCGATGCGCGCAGCTGCGCGGCGCTGCTCGCCGCGGCGGGATTCGTCGCGGCCGAGGTCGTGGCGGGCCACGGCGGCAGTGCGGTGCTGGCGCGCCAGCCATGAAGCCAGCGTGCCGTTCAAGGTTCCGGGCCCGCACGGCCGGCGGGTGCATGGCCCGGAGGCTGCGCGGCAAGGGCCGGGTGGCGCGGGTCGCGGAAGCGCGCCGATGAGGGTCGCGATGCTGGTTCCCGGGCTCGCCCCGCACGATGCGGTGAGCAACGATGCGCGCGGCATGGCCGGCGCGCTGCGCGCGCTTGGCCACGAAGTCGCGCTGTTCGCGCCGCATGCGCGCGGTATCGACGAGGCCGTGCTCGATCCGCAGACGCTGCACGCGTGGCTGCACTCGCGCGAGGACGTGGTGATCTACCACTACTGCGTGGGCTGGGATTTCGCGCTCGACCTGCTCCGGCGCACGCGTGCGCGCCGCATCGTGCGCTACCACAACATCACGCCACCCGCATTCTTCGAGGGCTGGTCGCCCGGCTACGTCAATGCCTGCGCCGAGGGGCGGGCCCAGCTCGCGGCGTTCGCCGCGCTCGGCTGCGAGCTGTACCTGGGCGATTCGCCCTACAACATCGAGGACTTCACCAGCCGTGGTGTTGCCGCCGAGCGCTGCGCGGTGCTGCCACCGTTCCACGAGATCGACGAGCTGCTCGCGCTCGCGCCCGACGCACGGCGCATCCCGCGTGGCGATCCCCTGCTGCTCATGGTCGGCCGGCAATCGCCCAACAAGGGTTACCTCGAACTCATCGACGTGCTGGCCGCGACCGTGGCCGATGGCCTGTCGGCGGCCCGCCTGCTGCTGATCGGCAAGCTCGATCCCAACCTCGCCAGCTACGGGGCCGCGGTGCAGGCGCGCATCGCCGAGCGCGGCATGCAGGACCATGTGGTCTGGCTGCAGGATGCCAACGGCGCCGAACTGCGCGCCGCCTGCGAGCATGCCGGCATGCTGGTCATGCTCAGCCGCCACGAAGGCTTCTGCGTGCCGCTGGTGGAGGCGATGGCGATCGGCACCCCGGTGATCGCGCTGGCCTCCAGCGCGATGCCGTCCACGCTCGGCACGGCCGGCCTGCTGTGGCCCGAGGATGCCGATGCCTGGCTGATCGCCGCGACCATTGCGCGCGTGCACGCGGACCTCGACCTGCGCACCACGCTGCGCGAGCGCGGCCGCCAGCGCTATGCCGAGGTGTTTGCGCCGGCGCGGCTCGCGGCGGAACTGGCGCGCATCCTGCGCGAGCACGGATTCGCATGAAGGCCGCGATCCTGCTGCCGGTGCTCGCCGACCGCGATGCGGTCGGCAACGATGTGCTGGCGATGGCGGGCCTGCTGCGCGAGCGCGGCATCGACACGCGCATCTTCTGCGACCAGGCGCTGGGCGTGGCCGAGCCGACCTATCCACCCAACAAGGCGCTCGACTTCGCGGGCGGGCCTGCCGACCTCATACTGTACGAGTTCTCGGTGGGCTGGCCGGTGGCGCTGGACATCCTGCGCCGCGCGCGCGGCTACCGCATCGTGCGCTACCAGAACATCACCCCGCCGGAGTTCTTCGCGGGCTACTCGGCCGCGCACGTGGCCGCCTGCGAGCGCGGTCGCGCCGAGATCCCGCAGGTGGCCAGGCTCGATTGCGAGCTGTATCTGGGCGGCTCGACCTACAACAGCGAGGAGCTCATCGCGGCGGGTGCGCCGCGGGCACGCAGCGCCGTGCTCGCGCCGTTCCATCGCATCGACGACCTGCTCACGATCGAGGCCGACCTGCCCTTGCTCGATGCGCTGGGCGATGGTGCGCGCAACGTGCTCATGGTCGGCAGGGTGGCACCGAACAAGGGCCACCTCGAACTGGTCGATACGTTCGCGGCGCTGGTCGATGGCTGGGGCGACCCGGCGCGCCTGCTCATCGTCGGCAAGTCCGATCCGCAGCTCAAGGGCTGGACCGAACGCATTCGCGCGCGCATCGACCAGCATCGCCTCGGCGCTCGCGTGCGCTGGCTCGATTCGGTCAGTCCGGCGCAGCTCAAGTCCGCCTACCTCGCCAGCCATGCCTTTCTCACGATGAGCCGGCATGAGGGCTTTTGTGTGCCCGTGGTCGAGGCGATGGCGCTGGGCACGCCGGTGGTCGCCTACGGCTCCAGCGCGCTGCCCGAAACCATCGGCGGGGGCGGCATCGTGTGGCCCGAACCCGACCCATGGCTGCACGCGGCGAGCATCGCGCGGCTGGCCAGCGATGAAGGGTTCCGCAACGAATTGCGTGACGCGGGACGCCGCCGTTACCAGCAGGCCTACAGCACGCACGCACTGCGCGCACGGTTTCACCAGGTGCTGGAGGCAGTGTCGTGACGCGCGTTGCGATCGTGGTGCCGCGTTGCCATGAATCGCTGGTCGGTGGCGCCGAGGCGCTGGCCTGGCAGTACGCGACCTTGCTCGCGGCCGATCATGAGGTCGAGGTGCTGAGCTCGAGCGCGCAGGACTACGTGGGCTGGGCCAACGACCTGCCGGTCGGCAGCGAGCGGCGCGACGGGGTGACGATCCGCCGTTTCCATGTCGCGCGTGGCCGCAGCCCCTACTTTCATGACCTGCATCGGCGCCTGCTCGCGCATTTCGATGCCACCCGCGGCAGCCAGGTGCGCGTGCGCTGGCCCGAGGCGCTGCAGGAAGAGTTCATTTGCGCGCAGGGCCCGACCTGCCCGGACCTGGTCGAGCATCTCGCGCGGCATGGCGAGGACTACGCCGCGGTGCTGTTCCTCACCTACCTGTACTCGACCACGCTCGATGGCGCGCGCGCACTCGGCCATCGGCGCTGGGCCATCGTGCCGACCCTGCATGACGAGCCCGCCGGCCATTTCAGCGTGTTCGCACACCTGGGCCGCTGCGCGCCACGGCTGTTGTGGAACACGCCGGCCGAACGGCGGCTCGGCGCGCGCCTGTGGGGGGTCGAGCGCGGCAACATCGTGGCCATGACGGTCGCGACCGCGCCGGTCGAACCCGCGCGCGAGCCCGCACCCTACCTGCTCTACTGCGGGCGCATCGACAGCCACAAGGGCTGCGCCATGCTCATCGAGGCATTCGCGGCGTATCGGCGCGCGCACGGTGGCGATCTGCAGCTGGTGCTGACCGGGACCGACAAGCTCGGCCTCCAGGCCACACCGGGCGTGCGTTACCTCGGCTTCGTCGACGAGGCCCGCAAGTTCGCGCTGATGGCCGGAGCCACCGCGTTCGTGCACCCCTCGGCCTATGAAAGCCTGAGCATCGTCGTGCTCGAGGCGATGGCGCAGGGCACGCCGGTCATCGTCAACGGCGCGTGCGAGGTGCTGGCCGACCACGTCAAGGACAGCGGCAGCGGCTGGCTGTTCCATGACCAGGTCGAGCTGCACGCTGCGATCGACGCGGTGCGCGCGCTCGATGCCGATGCCCGCGGCGAGCAGGCGCGGCGCGCGCGCGCCTATGTGCTCGAGCACTATGCCCGTGACAGCGTGCGTGCGCGGCTCGCGGCCGAGATCGCCGCGCTCGCGACGCTGTGAGCCGAATCCAGGGGACTCGGGGCCCGGTGACGGGCCGCGCGCGTTTCAGCGTGCCGGCAAGGTCACGCTGAAGCGCGCGCCGCCGAGCAGCGGCGAGCGACTCACCTGCAACTCGCCCCGGTAGGCCTTGACGATGTCCTGCACGATCGACAGGCCGATGCCGTGGCCCTGCACGCGCTCGTCGCCGCGCACGCCCCGTTGCAGCAGGTGTTCGACCTGGTCGTCGGCGATGCCGGGACCGTCGTCCTCGACCCACAGGGTCATGCCCGCGCGTTGTTCGCCCGCCACCACCTGGGTGCCGAGCAGCACGCGCCGCCGTGCCCACTTGAACGCGTTCTCGAGCAGGTTGCCGAGCAATTCGAGCAGGTCGCCCTGGTCGCCGTGGAAGCGCGCGGCCGCGTCGAGCTCGAATTCGCACAGGATGTTCTTGCCCGCATAGACCTTCTCCAGGCTGCGCACCACTTCTTCCGCATACGGTTCGATCGGCAGCGGGGTGGCAAAGGTCTGGTGGCCCGAGGTGGCGGCACGCGACAACTGGTAGGCGACGATCTCGTCCATGCGCCCGACCTGTTCGAGCACGTTCCAGCGCAGGGTCTTGCCGTCGGCCTCGCTTTCGAGTTGGCTGCGCATCACCGCGAGCGGGGTCTTGAGGCTGTGGGCGAGGTCGGACAAGGTGTTGCGATAGCGCTTGACGCGCTCGCGCTCGCCCTCGATGAAATTGTCGATGCTGCGGGTGAGCCCGCGAAGCTCGATCGGGTAGGCGCCGCCGAGGCGCTCCTGCGCGCCGCGCTCGACCTCGGCCAGATCGATCGCAACGCGTCGCAGTGGCGCCAGGCTCCAGCGCAGCACGAGCAGCAGCAGCAGCAGCAGCGCGGTGCCGAGGATGCCGAGCCAGAACAGCAGCGTGCGGCGGAACGCGACGCGCTGCTGGTCGAGCGTGGCGCTGTCCTCGGCCACGTAGATCGTCAGGTGCAGCTCGCTCTTGCCCTCGGTGAGCCAGTCCACGCCCTGGGCGAGTACGTACAGGGTTCCGACCGAGGTCGCGAGCGGACCCTCGAAGCGCGCCTCGCCGCGCGGCAACGGCTGGTCGAATGGCAGGTCGCGATCCAGCGCCGATGGCGAACGCCATTGCCGGGCCTTGGAGCCGGCGATCTTGTCGCCGAGGATGGCCGCGTACAGGCCGCTGGTGGTGGGGCGGTCGAAGCGTGGATCGGGGCCGACCTCGGGCGGGATCAGCGCGCCGCTGCGGGTGGTATCGGCAGCCGCGAGATAGGCATACATGTAGCCCTGCAGGCGTTCGTGCAGAGCGCTCTGCGCCGCACTGTAGAACGCGTTGTCGAGTGCGAAGAACGCCAGCGCGAGGAACCCCGCGAGCACGGTGCTGGCCGCGGCGAGCGAACGCGCCTGCAGCGACAGTGGCCGCGCCACGCGCGTGCTCCTCAGGCGCCCGCGCTGGAGTCGCCTTCGTCCGCCGCCTGGCTGCGCGCGAGCGCAAAGCGGTAGCCGCGGCCGCGTACGGTCTCGATCGGCTTGATCGTGTTGTCGGGATCGAGCTTGCGCCGCAGGCGGCCAATGAACACTTCGAGCACGTTGGAGTCGCGGTCGAAATCCTGTTGGTAGATGTGCTCGGTGAGATCGGCCTTGGAGACCAGCTCACCCGCATGCAGCATGAGGTATTCGAGCACCTTGTACTCGTAACTGGTCAGGTCGACGTTGCCGCCGTTGACGCGCACGGTCTGCGCGGTGGTGTCGAGCACGACCGGACCGCATTCCAGCGTCGGCCGCGACCAGCCGCTGGCGCGGCGCACCAGCGCGTTGATGCGCGCGAGCAGCTCCTCGACATGGAACGGCTTGACCAGGTAGTCGTCGGCGCCGTACTTGAGCGCCTGCACCTTGTCCTGCCACGAGGCGCGCGCGGTGAGGATGAGGATCGGATAGCGCTGGCCGGCTTCGCGCAAGGCCTTGACCAGCTCCATGCCCGGCAGCTTGGGCAGGCCCAGGTCGATGATCGCGACGTCGAATGGCACTTCGCGCCCGAGGTACAGGCCCTCATCGCCATCGCCGGCCGCATCGACCGCAAAACCGTCGCGCTTGAGGCGCGCGGCCAGCGTTTCGCGCAACGGCGCTTCGTCTTCAACGAGCAGTACACGCATGGGTGGTCCTTTTGGCTGATGCGGTCACGTCATTGTTCGGCCGCAATCTGGACGATGCGCACCTGGCCGGCGGGCGTCAAGATCTTGATGCGGTAGATCTTGCGCTTGCCCACGCGCAGCGTCTGCACCGCCAGCACCTTGCCCTGGGTCTGCTGCTGTGCCTGCGCGATCGCCTCCTGCACATCCAACTCGCGTGCCAGCGCCGGCGAGGCGACCACGCATGCGCCGACCAGCCATGCAAGCAGGCGGCAGCGCACGCGCGCACGGCGCTGCGCGTGCGTGGGGTTCGGCTCAGCCATGCTGCGGTGTCGGTGCTGCGTGCATCGGCGGCAGTCTCGGCAGCACGCATTGAATTCGGGCTGAATCCGGCCAAAAAAAAGCCCCGCGTCGCCGCGGGGCCGTAAGGATGGCGTGGCGCCGGTGACGGCGCCACGCCCAAACACATCAGTTGACCGCGCAGCCGGCCACCTGCAGGTCGTCGATGGCCCAGCCCGGGTTCGGGCGAGCGAGCGACGAGTCGTTGGCCATGCGGAAGCGGAATCGCACGCTCTGTCCGGCATAGCCTTGCAGGTCGACCACCGAACGCGTGTAGGCCTGCGGATTGCCGCACCACGCATTCTTGCCGCCGAGCGGGTTGCTGTAGCCCGTCGAGACCGGACCGTCGTAGGGGTCGGTCAGCATCGACGCGCCGGGCACCTGCGTCCAGGTGACGCCGGCATCGGTGGACACCTCGAGGATCGCGCCGTCGAAGCAACCGCCGCTGCGCGACTCCATCGACTGCTGGTTCCAGAACGTGAGGTTGAGACCGGTCAGGCTCGAGGGCAGCGTGACGCTGGGCGAGACCAGGCGCTGGTCGGACACCGAACCGAAGTTGTTGGCCTGCCAGGCCTTGGTACCCGAGTGCGAGGTGCTGCCGAGCGTCCAGGAGTCCTGCGTGCCGCTGTGTGCCCAGCCGCTGGTATCGCCTTCGAGGCCGTCGCTCCACAGCACCTGCTGCGTGCTGCCGATCGAGCAGTCGCCCGGCAGGGCCTGGGTGGTGAACGAGAACACCTGGGTGAGCGGTGGCAGCGCAACGCCATCGAAGCCGTCGCCGAAGATGCGGTCGCTGACGCTGTTGCTGTCACCGCAGGCGTTGGCTGACGACACGCGCCACCAGTACTGGGTGTTGGAATTGAGCGCGGGCGTGACCGTCCAGGTCGTGTCGCTGACCGTGGCGCTGGCAACGATCGTGGCGAAGTTCGGATCGCTCGCCACTTCCACGACATAGCTGGACGCCTGCGCGCTCGGCTGCCAGCTCAGCACCGGGGTCTGGCTCAGGTTGGGCGTGCCGTCGGCGGGTGTATCCAGCGCCGGAGCATTGGGTGCCAGCGTGGCGTAGGTCAGGTCGAAGTTGAGTGACTTCACTATCGTTCCGCAGGTGCCGGTCAGCGTCATCGTGTAGTCGCCCGCAGCGACGCCAGCCGAGTTGCCCACGCCGAGCGCGGCGGTTCCCGGTGGCGTCACCGTGGTCGGTGCCACCGCACCGGCCGCGCCGGCGGGAACGCCGCTGAGCGCGAGCGACACCGGGTCGACGAAGCCCTGGATCGAACCGACGTTGACCACGGTCTGGAAATCCGTGCCGGCGCACACCTGCGCGCTCGTGCCGGGGCTGCTGAGCGTGAAGGTGGGTGCCTGCGAGCAGTTGCTGCAGACGAGGGCGAAGTCCTGATCGGTGGCGTCGCCGGCATTGGGCACGCCATCACCGGCGATATTGGTCGCGGTGACCGTGATCGTGACGTCGCCCGTGGTGCCGGCAGGCAGGAACACCGCCTCGTAGTTGTTCTTGGTGTCGGCGCTGCCACCGGTGCTGCTGAAGGCGCCAGTGAACACGTTGCCGAGGTAGGTCTGGCCCCCGATCTCGACCTTGAGGTCGATGTTGTTGACCTGCGGACTCGTGCCGAGCGCGCCGAACGCATCGGTGTAGGCCAGCGCGATGCGCACCGGCTTGGTGCTGTCGGCGATGCCCCAGGTGTAGCTGCGCGTCTCGCCGCTGTTGTCGAAGGTCTCGCTCTGGTCGAGCACGACCTTGGGCGTGGCATCGAACATGTCCGAGATCATCGGCATGCCGTAGCCCTGCGCATTGGACGGCAAGGTGTCGTTGGCATCGACTCCGGTCAGGTAGCGCGGGAACGCCATGAGCCAGGCCTTCATGCCGGCCGGGCTGGGCGCGCGGTTGCCGCCGATCATGTCGACCGTGCCCGCACCCGCGCCCGCGCCACCGCGTTCGATCCAGTGGTAGGCGAGCGAAGCCACGCCGGCCATCGCCGGGGTGGAATGACTGGTGCCCGAAGAAGCCGCGAAGATGGTCTGCCCGGTCGGATGGAACTGGTCGCACACGCCGCTGCCGTTATAGCCCGGATAGTTGCTCGCGCCGGACTGGATGTGGGTGCCCGGACCGATCACTTCGGGCTTGACGCGCTGGCCCGGTGCGGGACCGCGGCTGGAGAAGTCGATGATGTCATTGGCATTGTCGGCACCGGCATTGCCGACACCGCAACCGTCGGTCCAGCCTTGCCGCACGTTCTCCGAGGCGCCCACGGTGATCACGTTCTTGCCCGCGCCGGGCGAGGACACCGAGGCCGCGGTGGGACCGTCGTTGGCAGCCGCGAACAGGTAGATCAACTCCTGGTTGCCCGCGGTTCCCGGATCGGCATCGCGCGTACCGATGTCGTAGGCCTGATCGGAGTCGTCGTAGGTCGTGGGCGGGATGGTGGCGCCCCATGAGTTGGTGCTGATGCGTGCGCCCGATTGCCAGTTGGCGAGGATCACGCCGGCATCGGTGTTGCCACAGGCGGAAATGTTGTAGCTGGGCACGAAGATCGCGGTGGAGCCGACGCGGCCGAAGGGGTTGATGCCCAGGCCGAGCTGGTGGCCATCGCTGTCCTGGTAGGGCGAGCCGGTGGTCTGGTCGTAGCCGACCACGATGCCCGCGTTGAGCGAACCATGGCCATCGATCGCACCGACCGAGGTGCTCGGCGTGGAGGAGCAGTTCTTGAATGCGACCACGCGCACCGCGCCGGAAGGACTGCCGCCCACGCGCAGCTTCGGGTCGGCGGTGTTGAGCACGGTGACGCCGGTGCCGCCCTCATTGATCGTGCTGTCGGTGATGTCGACGATCGGATAGTCGGCCGGATTCTGGCTGAAACCACGATCGATCAGCATCTGCAGGTAGTCGATCGAAGCGGCGCCGGGCGTGAAATCGCCCGCCATGATGAGGTCCTGCTTCTCGTCCATCATGCGGCGCGGCGAATGCATGCCGACGTAGGTGACATCGGGCCGATTGGCGATCGCGGCGATGTCGCCGACCTTCACGGTCAGGCGCAGGTTGTCGTAGCGGTCCAGCACCGGCGCCCAGTGGTTGTCGGGCTTGCCCGGTCCGAGCGGTCCGAGCTGCACCGGCGGCAGGATCGCGAGGCTCTCGACGAACGCACGCGTCTGCTCGGCCTGTGCGTGGCGATACACCTGCACCACGATGTCGATCTGCTCGTTGGCGGAGTCGGGCTTGGTCAGGTGCGCCGACACGGTCGGGTCGACCTTGAGGAAGCCATACAGCGGCGCGGCGAACTGCAGCCAGGAGGCGCGGCCGCGCAGATCGGCCAGGCGTGCCTGGGCGGCAGCGTCGGTCCACACGATGTAGCCGTTGTTGGCCACGTATTGCACCGGCTTGATGCCGCGCGCGGCGAGCGCATCGAGCCATTGCTGCTTGACCGGACCCACGAACTGCAGCACCTGCAGCTGCGGCCCGCTGCCCGCATTGAGCGAGAACGGCGCCGGCGCCTGCAGTTGCCCGCGCTGGGTGTCGAACGGATAGGCGGTGAACAGCAGCATGTCGGCTTCGGGATCGGCCTGCACGTCGGCCGACAGCGACTTCATCGCATCGCGCGTGGATGCATCGACGCGATACAGGCCGAAACGGCCGTAGCTCTCGACGAGCTGCGCATCGCGCGGCGCCACCGCGGTCGGTGCGAACACCTTGAACGGGCCCGCCACGGGAGCGGAGGCCTGTGAAACGTGCATCGGTGCAAGCGACCCACCGGCACCGACGATCGCGGCCAGGATGGCCGTGGTGATTGGCTTTTGCATGGAACCCCCAAGAATGTGGATTGGATCTCGCGCCTTGCCGCGACTTGTTCCTGCGCGACGGCAACTCCCCCATTGGCGTCAAGTCCGGCGCGCGCTTCGCTGCGCGCACCAAACGCGACAGGCCAATCTAGCACGAGCGGGCCGGTGCGTGCGTTGGCCGCGCGTGAAGCCGCTGCCGCTCAGTAGATTTCCGCAACGCAGCATCGCAGGCTGCCGCCCGCCTGCTCGACCTCGTCGAGCGCCACCGCGCCCACCGCAAAGCCGTGTCGCGCCAGCGCCAGGTACTGCGCGGGCGTGAGCGCGTCGGCGGCGCGCCGGCTCATCCACACGCGCTGTGGCGCCAGGGTGATCGCATTGGCCGCAAACGCCGCCTTCTGCTCGCGGTCGAGCCAGACCGCGCCGCTGCCGTACACCGAGGCGATCGCCTCGGCGTCCGCCCGCTCGGCAAAGCCGTCGGCCGCGATGAGCGCGGCGCGACCGGCCAGCACCGCCAGCACCACGTTGGTGTGGTACTCGCCCGGCGCGAGCGCGAAAGCGAAGGTCAATCGCAACCCGAATGCGTCGTGCATCGCCTGCGCGCCGGCGAGGTCGCAGCGCTCGGACAGCCCGCAATAGCCGATGCCGCGCGCGCGGTCGATCACCAGCGCGCCGGTGAGTTCGGCCACGCAATCGCGCTGCGACAGGTCGACCAGCGCATAGCCGAGCACGTCGCGGAACCAGGCGCGGATGTCAGCGCGGGCGGCTTCGCGCTGGCGCACCGGGTGGCGCATGCGGCCGATGATGAGGCGGCCACGCGTGGTCGCGAACACGTTGTTGGGGAACATGCCGTCGGGGCAGTCCGCGGCGCCCGCGAACAGGGCCACGGGCAGGTCGGCGCCGAGCGCGCGTGCGAGTTCGTCGTGCTGGGCGCGCGCACGCGCAAGGTCGATGGTCGCCGCACTCGCCATGTAGGCGTTGTCCTGGCGCGACTCGGCCGCGAGTTCACTGCAGGCCGGTGCGACGAGGAAGGCCGCGCGCGCGGTCGGCGCATGGCGCGGCGGGTGGCTCTGGTGCGAGCAGGCGGCGAGGAAGGCGGCGGCGGAGGTGACGATCATGGGCGCGTGGGTGGTGGGGTGGCGTGACGGAAGCAGCCGCGCAGATGGTCGTTGACCATGCCGGTGGCCTGCATGAAGGCGTAGCAGATGGTGGGGCCGACGAAGCGGAAGCCGCGTTGGCGCAAGGCCGTGCTCATGGCCTCGGACGCGGGCGTGCTGGCCGGCACCTGCGCGGGCGTGCGCCAGGCATTGCGGCGCGGCCGGCCGTCGACGAACGACCACAACAGCGCATCGAGCGAACCGCATTGCGCGATCACCGCGAGCGCCGCGCGCGCGTTGCCCGCGATCGCGGCGAGCTTGCCGCGGTGGCGGATCAGTCCCGGATCGCGCAGCAGTTGCTCGATGTGCGCGGCATCCAGTTGCGCGCACCAGGCGATGTCGAAGTCGTGGAACACGCGCCGGTAGTGCGCGCGCTTGTCGAGCACGGTGCGCCAGGACAGGCCGGCCTGCGCACCTTCCAGGCAC
>WBZY01000581.1_pt1 | contig 26497 bp, 26 predicted proteins | sample 5204191 | NCBI WGS metagenome assembly WBZY01 (sample SAMN12344363, study PRJNA552823) | activated sludge metagenome | biome: Activated sludge suspended growth; feature: Anammox Sidestream; material: Wastewater; isolation source: activated sludge from anammox sidestream of wastewater treatment...
GTACCCCGTACGGCGTGCGGCCGATCCCGATGACGAGCGCGCCCGACACGACGACGGCCTATTACCAGGGGCCGGCGCTCGATGGCAGCCGCGCCGGCTACTACTACGTGAACCTCTACCGCCCCGAAGTGAGGCCGAAGTACGAGATGCCCGTACTCACCGTGCACGAGGCGGTGCCCGGCCATCACCTGCAGATCGCGCTCGCGATGGAGGACAAGAGCCTGCCGCTCTTTCGCCGCAACGGTGACTTCACGGCCTACGTGGAGGGCTGGGCACTCTACAGCGAACGGCTCGGCGAGCAGATGGGGCTCTATGACGACCCGTACGCGAAGTTCGGCCAGCTGACCTACGACATGTGGCGCGCGGTGCGCCTCGTCGTCGATACCGGGATCCACGCGCAGAAGTGGACTCGCCAGCAGGCCATCGAATACTTCAAGGCAAACGCCGCGAAGAGCGAAGCCGACATCGTCAACGAGATCGATCGCTATATCGCGTGGCCCGGGCAGGCGCTCGCGTACAAGATCGGGCAGCTGCGCATCCTCGAGCTGCGCCGTGATGCGCAGGCGGCGCTCGGCGAGAAGTTCGACATCCGCGCGTTCCACGACGCGGTGCTCGCGACCGGACCCGTGCCGCTGGATGTATTGACGAGCCGCGTCGAGGGGTGGATTGCCGCGCAGAAATGAGCGGCGGGCCGACGACGACATCGCAGCATTAGCATCACGAGGCGCAATCAACACGACGGCCCCCTCTGGCTGCGATCTGTTCGCTGTTTGCTGTTCGCCACCCGCGATTGTCACTAAATGCGTAACAATCTGCACATCAGATACGTTTATTGCTGCGATATGGCGCAATTCTGATGTGCTATCATCAGATGCGTGCGCACCACTTTGGACATTGCAGAGGATGTACTTCAGGCCGCGAAGGAACGCGCGCAGCGCGAGGGCAGGACGGCAGGCCAGGTCATTTCGGAGCTCGCGCGCCAGGCGCTCACGCGCCCCGAGGGCAACGCTCCGGTCGTTGCCGAAGTCAACGAGCCCGCTGCCCTCTATGGCTTTCGCCCCTTGCCATCGCGTGGCACGGTGATCACCGAAGAACTTATCAATCGGCTGCGCGACGACGACGCGTATTGATGCGAGCACTCCTCGACGTCAATGTGCTGATCGCGCTACTCGACTCGGACCATGTACACCATCGCCCGGCGCGGGAATGGCTGGCGCGCGAAGGGCATGCGGGTTGGGCGTCCTGCCCGATCACCCAGAATGGGTGCCTGCGTGTCCTCTCGCATGCACGCTATCCCAACGCGCAACCGGTCGCCGTCGTTGCCGGGCGGCTGGTCGAAGCAACCGCGCATTCCCTGCATGCCTTCTGGCCCGATGACGTGAGCCTGCTCGACGCGAAGCACATCGACCCCACACGCATTCACGGGGCAAACCAGATCACCGATACCTACCTACTGGCCCTTGCGGTGGCACATGGGGGGCGACTGGTCACGTTCGATCGGGCGATCGTACCCGATGCCGTCATCGGGGCGTCGGGGCGACATCTGGCGAAGATCTGAAAGCTGTCGGATGAGCTATCGGCCGTCAGCAGCCACGGCGGGCCGCAGCGCGAGGTCCTTGCTGTAGACGACATTGAGCACGTTGTCGTACCAGCCCGTGACGCGCGGACTGACCAGGTGCTTGTTGACGTAGAAGTAGAGGGGCACGAGCGGCGTGTCGGCGAGCAGCGTGCGTTCAGCCTCCTCGAGCAGGCCACGGCGTACCACGGCGTCGGCCGTCGACGAGGCGCGGGCCAGCAGCGCATCGTACGCGGGGTTCGAATAGCGCGGCAGGTTGATGCCGAAGTCGCTCTTGAGGTACTGCAGGAACGTATAGGCGTCGTTGTAGTCGCCACTCCAGCTCAGGCGGAACATCTCGACGTCGCGCGCATCGATGTCCGCCATCAGCGAGCGGAACTCGACGGCCGTCAGCTGCGCTTCGACGCCGAGCGCCGCCTTCCACATCGCCGCGATGGCCACAGCGAGGCGACCGTGCACCTCGCCACTGTTGTAACGGAGCTCGAAGCGCAGCGGATGCGCCGCGCTGTAGCCCGCCTCCGCGTACAGGCGACGCGCTTCGGCCATGCGCTCCGTCATGGAGCGCCCCGCATAGTCGAAACGCTGTGAGGTGTAGTCGTGCACGCCGGGCGGAACCCAGCCGTATGCGGGCAGCTCGCCGACCCGCAGCACGACCTCGGCAAGCTGTTCGCGGTCGATCACGAGCGAGAGCGCGCGACGCAGCCCCGGCGCGTCCCGAAAAGGCGCGCGGTCGAGCGCAAATCCATAGTAGTAGGTGCTGAGCTGCGGGGAGACGTGCAGCTCGGCGGCGTAATCGCGCTTCACGATGTCGTACTGCCCGCGTGGCACGACCGCGGTGACATGGAGGTCCCCCGCACGGTAGCGCGTGAATTCGGCGCTCTCGTCGGCGATCTGCAGATACTTCACGCCATCGAGCCGGGTCGCGGCGTCATTCCAGTACCTGCGGTTGCGAACCACCGAAATGGTGGAACCGGGCACCCAGCCCTCCAGCACGAAGGCGCCGTTCGACACCATGACGCCGGGCCTCGTGAAGCGCGCGCCCTCGCGCTCGAGCGTAGGACGATGCACGGGACAGGTGGAGGGAAACGACAGCAGGCCCGGCAGGTACGGCGCGGGCGCGGCGAGGCGCACCACCACCGTGGCGTCGTCGGGTGCAGCGACGCCGAGTGTCGAGGGGGCCGCGCGGCCTGCCACGATGGCCGGCGCGTTCTCGACCACATCGATCAGCTGCGCATACTGGGAAGCCGTCGTCGGGTCGACCAGGCGACGCAAGGCGAACACGAAATCGTCGCCCGTGACACGATCCCCATTTGACCACAGGGCATTGTCGCGCAAATGAAACGTATAGGTCAGCCCATCGGGACTCGCCTCCCAGGACTTTGCGACCCCGGGCGCCGTACTCGCGTCCTTTGCGAGCGAGGTGAGGCATTCGTAAAGGTCGCGCAGCACGACATGCGCTTCGACGCTGCGCGCCTTCTGCGGATCGAGCGAATCGGGTTCCGGACCGTTGCCGCGCAGCAGGGTGTGGGCGGAACTGGCAACGGGCTCGCGCGCGCAGCCCCCGACGGCGCCAACGACGAGCGCCGCGACCAGCGCTGCCGCCATGAACAGCGTCCGACACGGCCAAGCCGCGAGCGATGCGCTACGCCGCGCGCCCACGTCGCTTCAGGTGAATCATCAGGATCGAGATCGCGGCGGGCGTGATGCCCGGAATGCGCGCGGCCTGCCCGAGCGTACCGGGACGCGCTTCGGCGAGTCGCTGCCGCGCCTCATTCGACAGGCCGCCCATCGCGAGGTAATCGAGATCGGCCGGCAGTCGCAGTTCTTCGCTGTCGCGCTGCCGCTCGATCTCGGCGCTCTGGCGTTCGATGTAGCCTGCGTACTTCGCTCGCACTGTCACCTGGGTGGCCACTTCGCGCGCGAGCCGCTCGTCCTCCAGGGCCGGGGGCATCCCGACGAGCGCCATCAGCGCTTCGTAGCTCACCTCGGGCCGGCGCAACAACTCCATCGCGGTCGAGCCGCGCACACGGGACCCTTCGAGGCGTGACACTTCAGCGTCGGTCGCCGCACGCTTCGCTTCGAAGAGTGCCCAGCGCGCGTCGTCGACAAGCCCGAACTGCCGCCCGAGCGGCGTCAAGCGCAGATCGGCGTTGTCCTCGCGCAGCAGCAGCCGGTGCTCGGCGCGACTCGTGAACATGCGATAGGGCTCCGTCACCCCGCGCGTGACCAGATCGTCGATCAGCACGCCGAGATACGCCTCACCGCGTTGTGGCAGCCAGGGCGCTTCCTCACGCACGGCGCGCGCGGCGTTGATGCCTGCCACGAGCCCCTGCGCGGCGGCTTCCTCGTAGCCGGTCGTGCCATTGATCTGGCCGGCAAAGTACAGGCCCGCCAGCGCCTTCGTCTCGAGGCTCGCGGCGAGGCCACGCGGATCGAAGTAGTCGTATTCGATCGCGTAGCCGGGGCGGGTGAGATGCGCGCGCTCGAGCCCGGCAATGGTGTGCACGAAAGCGACCTGGGCATCGAACGGCAGGCTCGTCGAAATGCCGTTGGGGTAGACCTCGTGCGTATCGAGCCCTTCCGGCTCGAGGAAGATCTGGTGCGAGGCCTTGCCCGCAAAGCGGAAGATCTTGTCCTCGACCGACGGGCAGTAGCGCGGCCCCACGCCCTCGATCACGCCGGTGAACATCGGCGAGCGATCAGTCGCCGCGCGGATGATCTCGTGCGTGCGCTCGTTGGTCGCCGTGATGTGACAGGGGCGCTGCACCGGGTGGTCGCTCGCGCGGCCGAGGAAGGAGAACACCGGCGCCGGGTCATCGCTCCACTGCTCCGCAAGGCGCGAGAAATCGATCGAGCGCCCGTCGATGCGCGGCGGCGTGCCGGTCTTCAAGCGCCCGACACGAAACGGCAGCTCGCGCAGCCGGGCGGCGAGGCGGTTCGAGGGCGGATCGCCCGCACGCCCGCCCTGGTAGTTGTCGAGACCGACATGGATACGCCCGCCGAGGAACGTGCCGACGGTGAGGACGACTGCACGCGCCGCGAACACGATGCCGGTCACGGTGACGACGCCGCGCACGCGGCCACCCTCGACCACGAGATCGCCGACTTCCTGCTGGAAGATCGAGAGATGCGGTTCGCGCTCGAGCATCGCGCGGATCTCGCGCCGGTAGAGCGTCCGGTCGGCCTGCGCGCGCGTAGCGCGCACGGCAGGACCCTTGCTCGCATTCAGGGTGCGGAACTGGATGCCGGCGCGATCGATCGCGCGCGCCATCGCGCCGCCGAGTGCGTCGATCTCGCGCACGAGATGGCCCTTGCCGATACCGCCGATCGCCGGGTTGCAGCTCATCGCCCCAAGCGTCTCGATGGCCTGCGTCAGGAGGAGCGTACGCCGGCCCATCCGGGCCGACGCGAGGGCGGCCTCGGTGCCGGCATGGCCGCCGCCCACCACGATGACGTCGAAGATTTCCATGGGTTTCAAGGGCTTGATGCCAAGGGCCCATTGTACGGCATATTGCGGGGATGACGGCCACCCACGATCCGGCTTGAAGCGCTCGATCGCGCGGTCCATGGCGCTGGCGATCGTGGCCGTGCCGGTCGTCGGGGGCAGCATGGCGTGCGCCGCCGATTTCGCCCCTTGCCAGCTCGTGCATCCGGCGGGAATCGCGACGGTTGCGGCGCAGTGCACACGCATCGCCGTGCCCGAGGACTTCACGCGCCCCGAGGGGCGCCGGATCGAGCTCTTCGTGGCACGAGTCCCGGCAATCAGCGCGCGCAAGGCGGCCGATCCGCTCTTCATTCTCGCGGGCGGCCCCGGCGCTGCGGCGAGCGAGTTCTACGCCGGAGTCGCACCGGCTTTCTCGCGCGCGAACCGCGATCGCGACATCATCCTCGTCGATCAGCGCGGCACCGGGCGATCGAACGCGCTGCGCTGCGCGTTCGATGACGAGGCCATGCTCACGGCAGGTGAGGGCGAAATCGAGGCGTTGACCCGCCGCTGCCTCGCGGAAGTTTCGACGCATGCGAATCCGGCGCTGTACACGACGAGCGCGGCGGTTCGCGACCTGGATGACGTGCGTCACGCACTCGGCTACGAGCGCATCGATCTCTACGGGGTCTCCTACGGCACGCGCGTCGCGCAGCACTACCTCCGTCACCACGGGGCCCATGTGCGCGCCATGATCCTCGACGGTGTCGTGCCGCCCGAACGAATTCTGGGTCCGGACATTGCACTCGACGCCGAAGCAGCCCTGCGGCAGGTGCTCACGCGCTGCGCCGCAGAGCCGTCCTGCCGCAAGGCATTCGGCGACCCGACGGCGCACTACCGCGGGCTGCGTGCGCAGCTCGCGGGACACCAGGCGACGGTGCTGCTGCCCGCGCCGCGCAGCGGCGAGCGCGTGGCGCTCGCGTTCGGTGCCGCGCATCTGGCGACGGTGCTGCGCCTTGCGACCTACGGCGCCGAGCAGGCCGCGATCCTGCCGCTTGCGCTTCAGGAGGCGCACATGCACCGCAACTTCGTGCCGCTCGCCGCCCAGTACCTGCTGATGACCGATGCGCTCAGCGGCCAGATGGCCTACGGCATGCACCACAGCGTCGTCTGCACGGAGGATGCGCCGTGGTTCGGGAAGGCGCAGGTGGATCGCGCAGCCCTCGCTGCCACATTCATCGGTGCGCAGCAGCTGGACGGCCTCGCGGCGCTCTGCCGTGCCTGGCCGCGCGGCGTCCTCGACGCGGACCTGCACACACCGCTCGTGAGTGACGTACCCGCGCTGCTCCTCTCCGGCAGCGCGGATCCCGTGACCCCGGCGCGTGATGGCGCGCGCGCCGCCAGGGGGCTTTCGCATTCGCTCCATGTCGTCATCGAGGGCATGGGCCACGGCCAGATTGGCGCGCCGTGTGTCGATCGGCTCGTCGCGGACTTCCTGCGCACCGGAACCACGCAGGGGCTCGACCTCACGTGTGTCGAGCGCGTCCGCCCGATGCCGTTTTTCACGACCCTCGCCGGGCCCGCGCCATGATCGCGGCCGAAGGCCTCGTCAAGTCATTCGATGGCGTGCAGGCCGTGCGCGGCATCGCGCTGCGCGCTGAGGACGGCGCGATCACCGGCCTCCTCGGCCCGAACGGCGCAGGCAAGTCGACCACGCTGCGCATGCTGTGCACCGTGCTCACGCCCGATGCGGGCGAGGCCTGGATCGATGGCGCGCACACCGTGCGCGAGCCGCTCGAGGCACGCCGCCGCCTCGGCGCGCTGACACACGACTCCGGGCTCTACCCGCACCTCACCGCGCGGGAGAACATCCTCTATTTCGCGGAACTGCACGGCATGGCACGCGCCGCGCGCGAGCGGCGCGCGGATGAGCTGATCGAGTGGCTCGAAATGCAGGCCTTCGCGAACCGGCGCGCGAAGGGGTACTCGCAGGGTCAGCGCATCAAGACGGCGCTCGCGCGCGCGCTCGTGCACAGCCCACGCAACCTGCTGCTGGACGAGCCCACCAACGGCCTCGATGTGATGGCGGTGCGCAACCTGCGTACACTGCTCGCGCGCCTGCGGGATGCGGGCCATTGCGTGCTCTTCTCGAGCCACGTGATGCAGGAAGTATCGGCGCTCTGCGACGTCGTGATCGTGCTGGCACGCGGCAGCGTGGTGGCGCGCGGCACGCCTGCCGAGCTGCGCGCCACCACCGGGTGCCATTCGCTCGAAGATGCCTTCGTGCAGCTGATCGGCAGCGATGAGGGGCTCGGTTGATGTCGCCGAGCCGCGCGTTCGCCACGATCGCCACGGTCTGGCGCAAGGAAGTGCGCGAGAGCCTGCGCGATCGTCGTACGTTGATGTCGGCCCTGCTCTTCGGGCCGCTCTTCGGCCCATTGATCCTCGCCGTCTCCCTGCAGTTTCTGGTCCACCGCAGCGCCGAAGAGGCCGACCAGCGTCTCGCGCTCGCCGTGCGCCACGCCGAACGCGCGCCGAATCTCGTCGCCTGGCTCGAATCGCGCAACGTCGCCGTGACGAAAGTGACGCTCGATGACGACGCGACACGGCGCGCGGTACAGGATCGGACCTGGCCACTCGTGCTCTCGATCCCGGAGGATTTTGCGACGCGGCTCGAGGCGGCGCGATCAGCGCCCCTGCAACTGTACAGCGACGCCTCTGCCGGGCGCGCCGATCGCGACAGCGCGCGCATCAAGGCGCTGGTCGCGCAGTACGGCGCGAGCATCGGACGCCTGCGGCTTCTGGCGCGCGGTGTGGACCCCCTGCTGCAGGTGCCGCTCGCGGTGCAGGACATCGATGTCTCGACGCCGCAGGGCCGCTCGGTCGCGGTGCTCGGCATGCTGAGTTACCTCGTGCTGCTCGCGATGATCCTCGGTGGACTCTATCTCGCGATCGACGCCACTGCAGGCGAGCGCGAGCGCCATTCGCTCGAGCCGCTGCTCGCGACGCCGGTGCCGCGCGAGGCGCTGATCTACGGCAAGATCCTCGCGTCCACGACGTTCATGTTGCTGTCCCTCGCGCTCACGGTGATCACCTGCGCCATCGCGCTGCGCTTTGTCGATCTCGAGAATTTCGGGATGACGGCCCGTCTCGATGCCGGGGTTGTCATGCGAATCATTCTGGCGACTGCACCGTTCGCACCGGCGGCTGCGGGCCTCCTGACGGTGGTCGCCTCGTTCACGCGCAGCTATCGCGAGGCGCAGGCCTGGCTCGGCGTCGTGATGCTCGTGCCGACGCTGCCGATCATGTTCGCAGGCCTCGCCGATCTGCAGCCGAGCCTCGCCCTGATGGCGGTGCCGTCGCTCGGTCAGCACTTCCTGATCACCGCGCTCCTGCGTGGCGATGCCATTTCGCCCCTCTCCGCCCTGGTCTCGGTCGCTGCGAGCCTCGCGCTCGGCGTGGCGCTCGCCTGGCTCGCCGGACGCATGTATCGGCGCGAATCACTGCTCGGCTAGGCCTGCCGCCCGCCACCGGCAACCGGTATTCTCCGGCGCATGAAGCTCGACCTGATCCAGACGGTGGCTTTCGCGGGTCTGGCGCTCTTTGCGGGTTACGGCCTGCGCCGCGCGATACCGCTGCTTGCGCGGCTCAATGTTCCCGCCCCCGTGATCGGTGGCCTGATCGTTTCCATTGCGGTACTGATCGCGCGCACGCAAGGCCTGCCGCTGCCGCAGTTCGATCCGACGCTGCAGAAGCCCTTGATGATCGCGTTCTTCACGTCCATCGGCTTTGCGGCGAGCGTGAAGCTCCTGCGCATCGGCGGACCGCAGGTCGCGGTGTTTCTCGCAATCGGCAGCGTGTTTGCGGTGCTGCAGAACGTGGTCGGGGCGGGCGTTGCCGCACTATTCGGCCTGCCGCCGCTGTTCGGCGTGCTCGCGGGTTCCGTCACGCTCACCGGGGGACCCGCGACCGGCCTCGCCTTCGCGCCACTGTTCGAGCAGGCCGGCATCGAAGGCGCCGCCGCGATCGCCATCGCGACCGCAATGGCCGGCATCGTGATCGGCGGACTCGCGGGAGGTCCGATCGCGACCTGGCTCATCGAGCGTTACGATGTGCACGGCCCGAAGCGCCGCGCCGGCGCGCCACCGCCCGAAGCCATCGACATCCAGCCGGCAGATCCACCGCCGCAGGCCGAGGGCGATGACGAGTCAGCCGAGGCCTACAACGCCCTGAAGACACTCGTGATCGTGCTCGCCGCGATGTGGGTGGGAGAGTGGATCAGTGCGCTGATCAGCGCGACGGGCATCACGCTGCCAGCTTACATTGGCGCCATGGTGGCGGCGGCTGCGATCCGCGGCATCGACGACTACACCGGCTGGCTCGGTCTCTCCCACCGCACGATCGACACGCTCGGCGCCATCGCGCTGTCGCTCTTTCTCGTGATGGCGCTGATGACACTCGACCTCACGCAGCTCGCGGGCCTCGCGCTGCCGCTGATCGTGATCCTCATCGTGCAGCTCGCGCTCGTGGCGCTCGCCTGCTGGCCGGTGTTCAAGCTCATGGGGCGCGACTACGACGCGGCGGTGATGGGCGGCGGCTTCGTCGGCTTCATGCTCGGCACGACCGCAAATGCGATGGCCGTGATGCGCACGCTCGTCGAGCGCTTCGGCTCGGCGCCGCGCGCCTTCCTCGTCGCGCCGCTCGTCGGCACCTTCTTTATCGACTTCACCAACGCGCTGATCATCACCGTCTTCCTGAACCTCTTCGCCTGACAGCGGGCCACGCATGGCGATCAGCCGGTGGTCTGCACCCACTCGAGGAGCGTATCGAGCGCACGCTGCGCACCGCCCGCGCGCTCGTGGTTGACGATCGCAACGACGGCATAGCGCCGTCCACTCGCCGCGAGCACATAGCCTGCGACCGCGCGCACATCCTCGAGCAACCCGGTCTTGACGTGCGCGGAACCCACCGCACCCTTGCGTTTCGCGGCGGTGCCGTCCACGCCGACCAGCGGCAGCGAGGCCATCAGCTCCGGCATCACCGGGCTGCGCCAGGCATCGGCGAGGAGCCGCGCGAGGCTGCCGGCGCTCACGCGCTCGACGCGCGAGAGGCCTGCGCCGTTTTCGAGCACCAGTTCCGGCATCGCGAGCCCGCTTGCCGTGAGCCAGGTGCGCAGCGCGTCGCGTGAGCGCTCGAAGCTCGCCGGCCAGCCCGCGCGCTCGGCACCGAAGGTGAGAAACAGATGCTGCGCCATCACGTTGTTGCTGAACTTGTTGATGTCGCGCACGACTTCGGCGAGCGGCTGCGACTCGTGGGTCGCAAGCAGCGGCGCACCCGCCGGCACGATCCCGTCGCGCACCTTTCCCGTCCAGCTGCCACCGCTGCCTTCCCACAAGGCACGAAACACCGCGCCGAGATACAGGTCCGGCGCGAGCGGCGCGAGATGCCAGCTGCGCTCGCCGCAGTCGAGCGGGAAGGTGCCGCGAAAGGCCGGCGCGAATGGACGGGCGAAGTCCGCGCGCAGTTTGCCGCGCCAGTCGCCACAGGCACCGTCTGCCGCGCGCACGGTCAGCGGAGCACGCACACCTGCAGGCGGCGGCAGGATTGCGACTCGCGCGGTGCGCGCGAGGGGGTCCGGCACGAAGCGATAGGCGATCGAGTTGAAGTTCACCAGCAGCGCATCGGGTCCCACGTTGTAACTGCGCAGCGCATCGCCGTCGAACGCGGCGCTGTCGTGTGGGGGCAGCTGAAACGCCGAGCGGTCAAGCACGAGATCGCCGCGCAGATCGCGAAGGCCGAGGCCACGCAACTGTTGCACGAGGAGCCACAACTGCTCGACGACGAGCGAAGGATCGCCACCACCCCGCAGCGCGAGATCGCCCCGCACCGTCTCGCCGTCGCGCGAGCCGGCCAGCAGCACATCCGTGTGCCAGGTATACGCGGGCCCGAGCGTGCGCAGCGCTGCATAGGTCGTCAGCAGCTTCATCGTGGAGGCAGGATTGCGCGGCACGTCGGCGTTGAGCGCGGCTTCGACGCCCGGCCCATCGAGCGGCGTCACGGCGATGCTCGTGGCACTCAGTGGAATGCCCGCGCTGCGCAGCGCGATCATGACGACTTCCGGGGGCGCGGCGGTCGCGGAGTACGCCGACCACGGCGCGATGAGCAGCGGCGCGGCGAGCGTCAGCGCAACGCTCGCCGCCCTGATGCAGCCAATCATCATCTGCCGTCGTCGCGGGGGTGGCGCTTCATGCATGGCGCGCCTCGCGAGCGGCCTGATGGCGCGCCAGCAGTGCGCAATAGCGGTGCCGATGATCCTCGGCGAATTCACGTGCTTCGATTTCAAAGCGGTTGTCCCAGTAGCCGCGACGGAAGAGTTCGACGAGATACTTCCACACCGTGAGGCGCCGTGGCTCCCATTGGCCGAGCACATGGAAGTACTCGTGCAGCACCATCGCGGGATCGGAGAAGAAAGACGATGACGCGCCACGCAGATAGATGCGCCGTCGACGCGTCGTCGCGATGGCGCGCACGTGCAGGCGCGCGAACCACGAGTGTTCGATCACGCGTACCGCATCGATACGCTCGCCGAAGATTTCGGCGAGCGTGGCTTTCAGGGCCTCGGGCACCGCCGCCTCCCGACCGGGCTGCAGATACCGCTGCCATTTGGGCCTTACTGTTGTGATCATGATGCGATATTCGCCGATCCTGCAACAAATTGTCCGGTAGACCACGCTCAGTGGTTCAAATACGAGAGCAAGCTCCGGAGTGCTTGCTGCTTTACACGGGGGCAGACTGTCCACCCCATGAAGACCACAACTTCAAGCGATCCCCGGTGGGCCGCCATCGTCGCACGGGATGCGCGCGCCGACGGCCAGTTCTACTACGGAGTGCGCACCACAGGTGTCTACTGCCGACCCTCCTGCCCTTCGCGGCGTGCGCGGCCCGAGAATGTCGAGTTCTTCACGACGCGCGAGTCTGCCGAACGGTCCGGATACCGCGCCTGCCGGCGCTGCAAGCCCGGCGAGTCATCCCTTGCGGGCCGACAGGCTCACTGGGTCGCCGAAGCCTGTCGATGGCTCGATGCTGCCGACGAGATTCCAGGCCTTGCGAAGCTCGCTGCGCACGCGGGCGTGAGCCCCTTCTATTTCCACCGCACGTTCAAATCGGTGACCGGTGTCACGCCGAGGCAGTACGCCTCGGCCCGGCGCAGCGAGCGGTTGCGGCGCGAGCTCGCGCGGGGTGGCTCGGTCACCGCTGCGATCCAGGACGCCGGCTATAACTCGAATGGGCGCTTCTACGCCGAGGCGGATGACGTGCTCGGCATGACGGCGTCGGCTTTCCGGGCAGGCGGCGCGAACACTGCGATGCGTTTCGCGGTGGGCGAGTGCTCCTTCGGCTCCATCCTGGTCGCGGCGAGCGCGCGCGGCATCTGCGCAATCCTGCTGGGCGATGATCCCGCCTCGCTCCTGCACGAGCTGCAGGATCAGTTCCCGAAAGCGGAGCTGATCGGCGGCGACGCCGATTTCGAACAACTCGTCGCCACGGTGGTCGGTTTCGTCGAAGCGCCCGCGATCGGACTCGATCTGCCTCTCGATCTGCGTGGTACGGCGTTCCAGCAGCGGGTGTGGCGGGCGCTGCGCGAAATCCCCGCGGGCTCGACGATGAGCTACCGCGAAATCGCGCAGCGCATTGGCGCGCCGAAGTCGGTGCGCGCGGTGGGCCAGGCCTGCGGCGCCAATCGCATCGCCATCGCCATTCCCTGTCACCGGGTCGTGCGCACCGACGGCGACCTCTCCGGCTATCGCTGGGGGATCGAGCGCAAGCGCGCGCTGCTGGCACGCGAGGCGGCGACGCACCAGACTGCGACAACAGGAGTCAACCCATGAGCACCGCGACTGCCGCCCGTGACGGCAACACCGCGCGCAACATCGGCGCCGCGCGGGACGCGTTCCGCCACCTGCACGAGAGCGGCTGCTTCGTGCTCGCAAACCCGTGGGACATCGGCGGCGTGCGCCGTGCCGAGAAGCTCGGTTACAAGGCGATCGCCTCGACGAGCGCGGGCTTTGCCTGGTCGCTCGGGCGTGATGACAACGAGGTGTCGCGGGACGAAGTGCTTGCGCACCTGACGGCGCTCTGTGCGTCGACACATCTGCCCGTCAACGCGGATTTCGAAGACGGCTTCGCCCGGGAACCTGCTGCGGTCGCCGAGAGCGTGCGGCTCGCGATCGGTACGGGTGTCGCGGGCCTGTCGATCGAGGATCGCACGGGCGTCGATCTCTATCCGATCGCACTCGCGACCGAGCGTATCCGCGCCTCGCGCGAGGCGATCGACCGCAGCGGCGAGAATGTCATGCTCATTGGCCGCAGCGAGGGATTGCTTCTCGGCAACACCACGATCGACACGACGGTCGAGCGGCTGACCGCCTATGCCGCGGCCGGTGCCGATTGCGTGTATGCGCCCGGCATCCGTGCGCTCACCGATATCAGCGCGCTCGTCGCGGCGGTGGCGCCGACACCCGTCAACGTGCTGCTGATGGACCCGACAATGAAGGTACCCGAACTCGCCGCGGCGGGCGTGCGACGCGTCAGTGTCGGCGGCCATTTCGCCAAGGCGGCGTGGGCGGCTTACGAGAAGTCGGCGCGCAGCGTGATCGAACAGGGCCATCTGCCCTGAGCGCGCGTGCGGCGCGGCCTTAAGCAAAGCTGACGCGACCTTCAGAATTCCGGAACTCAAAGGCAGGGTCGCCCCGCCATCATGTGCCCCATGGACGGTCCGGCACCGGACCCAAGGAGGGCAACATGATCATCAATCTCTGGCGGATCTGGGACATCTGGTTCGAGGCGATGGCGCGTTCGCAGGACTTCTCGGCGCCGTGGCGCACTGACGGAGCGACGCGCACCAGTGCGCGGGCGGTCACGCCCGCGCGTCGCGAGGTGGGGCGGTACGAGAGCCTGTGCACATCGAAGTGAACGGTAGCTTGCGCGCGTCGGCGTCAAACGGGCTCTTCACATGAAATCTCCTCGTATGCTTGTGTGCATGACGCCTTTGTGACAACGCCGCACGCGCACTACAATCCCTGCATGAAAACCCCGGCTTTGCTGCTGCTCGCCCTCGGTGGATGCGCCTCGCTGTCCTCCGCCGCGGCTCCCTCCACTCCCGACGCCGCGCAGCTCGCCGCGATGTCAGCTCGCTTCGCGCCGGTCGAAATCCGCGTCGACCTCTCCGCGCTACCGGAGAGCGAACGCGCGGCGCTCGGCTACCTGGTCGAAGCCGCGCGCATCGTCGATGGGCTCTTCCTGCGCCAGCGTTCGCCCGCGGCACCAGCGCAGCTGCTCGCGCTTGCCGGCGATGACAGCGCGCTCGGGCGCGTGCGCCTCGCCTACTTCGTGCTGAACAAGGGCCCATGGTCCGAGCTCGACCACGATCGGCCCTTCATTCCGGGCGCAGCGGTCAAGCCCGATGGCGGCAACTTCTACCCGCTCGATGCGACGCGCGAGGAGATCGACGCGTGGATGCGCACGCTCACGGGTGACGCTCATGCCGCCGCGACCAGCTTCTTCACCACCATCCGACGCACGCCCGGTGGCAAGCTGACGGCAGTGCCGTATTCAATGGAGTACCAGGGCCAGCTCGGTGAGCTTTCGCGCCTGCTGCGCAAAGCAGCGGCGGCCACGAAACAGCCGACGCTCAAGGCGTATCTCGAGAAGCGCGCGGCAGCGTTCCTCTCGAACGACTACTACGCGAGCGACATCGCATGGATGGAGCTCGACGCCTCGATCGAGCCAACCATCGGCCCGTACGAGGTCTACGAGGATGAGTGGTTCAATTTCAAGGCGGCGTTCGAGGCGTTCATCGCGGTGAACGACCCCGAGGAGACCGCGCAGCTCGCGCGCTTCGGCAAGGAACTGCAGGGTCTCGAGAATCATCTGCCGATCGACCCGAAGTACCGGCGCCCGAAACTCGGTGGTCTCGCGCCGATCCGCGTCGTCAATGTCGTCGTCTCGGCGGGCGACGGCAACCACGGCATCCAGACCGCCGCGTTCAACCTGCCAAACGACGAGCGGGTGGTCGCCGAGAAGGGCTCGAAGCGCGTGATGCTGAAGAACTTCCAGCAGGCGAAGTTCGAGAAAGTGCTGCAGCCGATCGCGGCGATCGCGCTCACGCCGGAGGATCGATCGCTCGTCGCGTTCGAGCCGTTCTTCACGCACATCCTGATGCACGAACTGATGCACGGCCTCGGCCCGCAGACCATCACCGTGAACGGCCGCGCCACCACCGTGCGTCAGGAGTTGAAGGAGCTGAATGGCACGCTCGAGGAGGCGAAGGCCGACATCTCGGGCCTCTGGGCGCTGCAGCAACTGATGGACAAGGGCGTCATCGACAAGCGTGAGGAGCGCAGCATGTACGTGACCTTCCTCGCCTCGTCCTTCCGCACGCTGCGCTTTGGCCTCAACGAATCGCACGCGAAGGGTATGGCGCTGCAGGTCAACTATCTGCTCGATCACGGCGCGATCCGCATTGCCGCCGACGGCCGCTTCTCGCTCGATCTGCCGAAAACGAAGAAGGCCGTCGCGGGCCTGACGCACGACATCATGACGCTGCAGGCACACGGAGATTACGCGGGCGTCAAGGCGCTGCTCGACAAGATGGTCGTGATCCGCCCCGAAGTGCAGCGCGTGCTTGATCAGCTTTCGGGCGTGCCGATCGACATCGCACCGCGATTCGTGACCGCCGGCGAGCTGTTGCAAGCCGCGCGTTGAAACCGCTCTTCCAGACTCTCGGGGTCCTGCTCGCGATCTACGTGATCTACGCGATCGCGAGCGGGCGCGTGTACACGAAGGATCGCTGGAAGGGCGCGACCCTCGAGCGCGACGCGCAGCCCGGCCAATACTGGACGGTGATCGTGATCTACGCGGGGCTCAGCCTCGCGCTCTACTTCGTCTTCTGACGCCGTCACTCAAGGCAGCAGCTCGCGCACGGTCTCGGCCGGGCGGCAGAGCCGCGTGCCTTTTTGCGTTACGACGAAGGGCCGGTTCACCAGGATCGGGTGCGCCATCATCGTGTCAAGCAACTGATCGTCGGTGAGCGCCGGATTGCCGAGCCCGAGTTTCCCGTAGAGCTCGCCCTTCTCGCGCAGTGCCTCGCGCACGGTGAGGCCGGCGGCCCGGATCAGCTCGACGAGACGCTCCCGCGTCGGCGGGTCGCGCAGGTACTCGATGATCTCGGGCTCGATGCCCGCGTCGCGCAGCGCCGCGAGCACGTTGCGCGAAGTGCCGCAGGCGGGGTTGTGATAGATCATCGCTTTCATCAAATGCAGCCAAATTCATCGATTTGCGCATCGACAGCGGTCACAGGGTGCGCTTGCATATGAGCATTATGGCGGAAATCCACGGGCGGAAAGAGCACCTGGCATCCATCGAACCGATCGTGCGGGCGATTCTGGTCTTTCGCGGTCGGCGGGTGATACTCGACGCCGAACTGGCCGCGCTGTACGACGTGCCCACCAAGGCGCTCAATCAGGCTATCAAACGAAATGCCAGGCGCTTTCCGCGAGATTTCGTGTTCCGGCTGAACGGTGTCGAAGTGCGCGGCCTGGACCGGTCACAATCTGTGACCGGTTCCCAGAAACATCGCGATCCTGCTGCTCGCCCGCTCGCCTTCACTGAGCATGGCGCCGTAATGGCCGCCACAGTGTTGAACAGCCCGCGGGCGGTAAAGATGAGCATTCACGTCGTGCGCGCCTTCGTACAGCTTCGTGGTCTGCTCCCTTCGAGCGCAGCGCTTGCGCGCAGACTCGATGAGCTCGAAGAGAAATACAGAGACCACGACACCGCGATTACAGCAATTCTTTCTGCCCTTCGCGAACTCACCCGGCCTCCGCTTCGCAAGTCTCGCGGCATCGGCTTTACCGCGGAACTGGAGTAGCGGGCGCCTCACTTGCCGATGCAGAAGCTCGCGAAGATGCGCCCCAACAGATCCTCGCTCGTCACGACCCCGGTGATCTCCCCCAGCGCCACCTGCGCCTGACGCAGCTCCTCGGCGACCAGCTCGCCCGCGCGGCTCTCGCGCAACTGCGTTTCCGCCGCATCGACGTGGCGCCGCGCACGCGCGAGTGCATCGAGGTGCCGCGCGCGCGCCGAGACCGTGCCCGCATCGGCGACCTGGTAGCCCATGCAATCGCGCAGGTGCGCGCGCAGCACGTCGAGCCCCGCGCCGGTGCGCGCGGAGATCGCGACGCGCGGCGGGCCGCTGACCGTGTCGGACATCGGGATGCCGCTCGCGAGGTCGATCTTGTTGAGCACGATCGTCACTGGCACATCGACCGGCAGGCGCGGGCGCTCTTCGGCGAACGCGCGCGCGTCGGGGTCGTCCACGGTGTCTATGATGAAGAGCACGCGGTCGGCGCGCGCCATCTCGACGGTCGCGCGGCGGATGCCTTCGGCCTCGACGACATCGGGTGAATCGCGCAGGCCCGCCGTGTCGAACACGTGCAGCGGCATGCCGTCGATGTCGATGCGCTCGCGCACGATGTCGCGGGTAGTACCCGGGATCTCCGTGACGATCGCAGCATCGTACCCGGCAAGGCGATTCAGGAGACTCGATTTGCCGGCATTCGGCCGTCCCGCAATCACCACCGTCATGCCTTCGCGCAGGAGTCGCCCCTGACGCGCGCTGCGCTCGACCGCCCCGAAGTGTTCGCGCACGCCTGCGAGACGGCTCGCAAGCTCCCGGTCAGCCAGGAAGTCGATCTCCTCTTCCGGAAAGTCGATGGCGGCCTCGACCCAGGCGCGCAGCTCCGTTACGGCGTCGACGAGCCCGTGCACCATCGCCGAGAACTCGCCCTGCAACGAGCGCATCGCGGCCCGCGCCGCCTCGCGCGAGCCAGCGTCGATCAGGTCGGCGACGGCCTCGGCCTGCGCGAGATCGACCTTGTCGTTGAGAAACGCGCGCTGCGTGAATTCGCCGGGGCGCGCACGGCGTGCGCCCAGTTCGATGGCCCTCTGGACGAGGCACCCGGTCACCACCGGGCCACCATGACCGTGGAACTCCACCACATGCTCGCCGGTATAGGAGTGCGGGGCGGCAAAGAACAGCGCGAGCCCCACATCGATAGGCTCGCCCGTGGCGTCGAGGAAGCGCGCCAGCGTGGCCCGGCGCGCCACTGGCAGATCGCTGCCGATCACCACCGCCGCGATTTCCGGGGCCTTCGGGCCCGACACGCGCACGATCGCCACGCCGCCACGTCCCGGCGCAGTGGCTGTGGCGACGATCGTGTCGTGGCGCGTCATGGACATTCCTGCGGTCGAGTGCGGGCCCAGACTACGCCTGCGGCGAAGGCGCGGCCAGTTCGCCTTCCCATTTCGCGACCACGCTCGATGCGATGGAATTGCCGACGACATTGGTGGCGCTTCGGCCCATGTCGAGGAACTGATCGACCGCGAGCACGAGCAGCAGGCCGGCGTCCGGGATGCCGAAATGCGGCAGCGTGGCGGCGAGCACCACGAGCGAGGCGCGCGGCACGCCGGCGATGCCCTTGCTGGTGACCAGCAGGAGGAAGAGAAGCGTGACGAGCTGCGCACCCGACAGGTCGATGCCATAGGCCTGCGCGATGAAGATCGTCGCGAAGGTGCAGTACATCATCGAGCCATCGAGGTTGAACGAATAGCCGAGCGGCAGCACGAAGCTCGCGATGCGCGGCGAGACGCCGAAGCGCTCGAGCTGTTCGAGAGTCTTAGGGTACGCCGCTTCGGAGCTTGCGGTCGAGAAGGCGAGCAGCAGCGGCTCGCGAATCATCGAGACGAGCGTGCGCACGCGGGGGCCGATCACGAATGCCCCGAGCGCAATCAAAACCGCCCAGAGCACGATGAGCGCGAGGTAGTAGCCGCCGATGAACTTCCCGTAGGTCGAGAGGATGCCGAGACCTTCGGCTGTCACGGTCGCGGCGACTGCCGCAAATACCGCGAGCGGCGCCACCCACATGACGTAGGCCGTGACCTTGAGCATCACGTGCGCGACCTGATCGATGATCCCGACAAGACCACGGCCTCGCTCACCGAGCGAGGCGAGCCCGATGCCGAAGAACACCGAAAACACGACGATCTGCAGGATGGAATTGTTCGCCATGGCTTCGGCGATCGAGCGCGGCACGAGGCTGTGCACGAACTCCTTGAGCCCCGGTTGCGCCAGCTGCACCTCACGCGCGGCATCCGCCGCCGGAATTGCCAGGGCGAGTTCCCGGCCCGGCTCGAGCAGCGTGACCATCACGATGCCGAGCAGGAGCGACAGGATCGAGGCGAAGAGGAACCAGCCGACCGTGCGCAGGCCGACACGGCCTACGGCGGCTCCCGCGCCCATGTTGGCGATACCGACGACGAGCGTCGAGAAGACGAGCGGGCCGATGATCATCTTGATGAGGCGCAGGAAGGCGTCGGTGACGATCCCGAACCAGCCCGCCAGCCGTGCCAGGGTCGCAGGTTCGGTCACGCCGTGATGGCACCCGTAGCCGACGACGACGCCGAGCACGAGCGCGACAACGAGCGAAAGCGTGAATCCCCGGGACACGTCCGACCCCCTTTCTCCGGCACTCTGGCGACAATCCTGCTCGCCCGCAAGGGCTCTTCGGTATGCTTGCGCTCGCCGTGCTGACCGTTCACGAACTCCACAAGAAGTTCGGCGCCCTCGAAGTCGTGCGCGGCGTCAGCTTCGGTGTGCGCGCGGGCGAATGCTACGGCCTCCTCGGCCCGAATGGCGCCGGCAAGACGACGACGCTGCGCTGCTGTCTCGGCCTGACCGTGCCGGACGCCGGCGAGATCACCCTCGACTCGCTGCCGGTACCGGCGCGTGCACGCGAGGCACGCGCGCGGGTCGGCGTGGTGCCACAGTTCGACAATCTCGATCCCGACTTCACGGTGCGCGAGAACCTCGCCATCTTCGGCCGCTACTTCGGGCTCTCGCGGTCGGAAGTCGCCGCGCGCGTCCCGTATCTCCTCGATTACGCGGGCCTCGCTGACAAGGCCGACGCCCCGATCGAGGCCCTGTCGGGAGGCATGAAGCGGCGCCTCACGATCGCGCGTGCCCTCATCAACGACCCCCGCATCCTCTTTCTCGACGAGCCGACGACCGGGCTCGATCCGCAGGCGCGGCACGTCGTCTGGGAGCGCCTGAAGCGCCTGCTCGGCGAGGGGCGCACGATCATCCTGACCACGCATTTCATGGACGAAGCGCAGCGGCTCTGCGACCGGGTCGCGATCATGGATCATGGGGCGTTCATCGCCGAGGCGCCCCCGCACGAGTTGATCGAGCGGGAGATCGAGCCCATCGTGATCGAAGCGTACGGCGACGGCATTCACGCCTGGTTCGACGCGCACGCGCGACGGCTCGCAGCACGCGCCGAGTTCTCGGGCGACACGGCATTCTGTTATTGCCGCGATCCCGAGCCGCTGCTCGCGACCCTCGCCGATCACCCGGAACTGCGGGTGTTGCGTCGGGCCGCCAACCTCGAGGACGTATTCCTGAAGCTCACGGGGCGGGATCTGCGTGACTGACTCACTGCGCTTCCGGCACGTGGTCTATCGCAACTATCGCGTCTGGCGAAAGCTGTTGCTGGCCTCGATCGTCGGCCATCTCCTGGACCCGCTCTTCTGGCTCGTCGGTCTCGGCTTCGGCCTCGGGAGCCTGCTGCCGACCGTCAGCGGCATACCGTACCTCGAGTTCCTCGGCTCCGGCATGATCTGCTATGGCGTGATGTATTCGGCAAGCTTCGAGGCGCTGTGGTCGGCATTCGCGCGCCTGAAGCAGCAGCGCACCTGGGAGGGGATCCTGCATGCACCGATGACGGTGACCGACATCGTGATCGGCGAGTGGGTGTGGGCGGCGCTCAAGGGCATGTTGTCCGGAGTCGCGATCTTTGCCGTCATGGTCGCGCTCGGCCTCGTGCACGGCTTTGCAGCGTTGTGGGTGCTGCCCGTGATGCTGCTCACCGGCCTCGCCTTCGCGGGTCTTGCGCTCGTGATCACGGCACTCGCAAGATCCTACGATCACTTCGTCTATTACTTCACGCTCTTCATCACCCCCATGATGCTGGTGTCGGGCGTTTTCTTTCCGACCGCGCAGTTGCCGCGCGCCGTGCAGGTGGTTGCACAGATCCTGCCGCTGTCGCATGCCACGCAGCTCGCGCGGGGGCTGGTGCTCGGTCGGCCCGTGGATGACGCTGCGACGCACATCGCGGCCTTGGGGCTCACCGGGCTCATCGGTGTCTTCATTGCCCGCAAGCTCGTCGCGAGGCGCTTGCGTTGAGTGCGGCGGGCGGCGGGCTGCGAGCCAGAGACGTTGCTTGGCTGGGTGGCGTTTCTGGCCCTAAGCTCGCAGCTCGTCGCTCATAGCCCGTCGCCCCAGCCATGTCGCAGGAATCCGGCCCAGATCTCGACGCCCTGACGACGCTCGGCCAGCGCCTGCTCACCGGCGACGGCGTGGTTGCGTCGCCGCGCGAGGGCGTCGCCTGTCTCAATCGCGCCGCAGACCGTGGTCACGCAGGGGCGACGGCCCAGCTGGCACTGATTGCGGCGTTCGGGGTCCTGCGGCCGCGCAGCCTGTCGGATGCGATCATCTGCCTGCGCCGCGCGGCGGCCCTCGGCTGGGCACCGGCACGGCAGGAACTGCAGTTGCTCACGCGTGGCACGCCCGACGTGAACGTCGCCGCACTGACCTCACCGCCACCGCTGCGCGTCGTCTCGGAGTCGCCGCGGATACGTGTGTTCGAACGCTTCGCCACGCCGACCGAGTGCGATTGGCTGGTCGACCGTGGCCGGCGTGGCCTGCGACGCGCAATGGTGTACCGCAAGGACGCGGAGGGCCATCAGGCGAGTGATTCGCGCACCAACTCGGAGGCGGACTTCACCTACTCCAACGCGAGCGTGCTGCTCGCTCTGCTGCGCGATCGCATCGCGGCGGCGGCAGGGATCTCCACCGATCACTTCGAAGTCGCGAAGCTGCTGCACTACGAGCCCGGGCAGCAGTTCAAGCCGCACGGCGATTTCCAGGACGCGTCCACTCCGGCGCTCGCCCGCGAAATCGAGCGCCGCGGGCAACGTATCGCGACCTTCCTGATCTATCTCAATGAGGACTATGAGGGCGGCGAGACCGACTTCCCGCGCATCAGCTTCCGTTACCGGGGAGCGCGCGGGGATGCGTTGCTTTTCTTCAATGTCGATGCCGCCGGCCGGCCGGACCTCAACACGATCCACGCGGGCCGGCCGACGACGCGCGGCGAGAAGTGGCTCTTCTCACAGTGGATCCGCAGCCGGCCGGTGGGATGAATTGGTGCCGGGTTTTCGGTTATTCGGTTATTGCGCGGCGTAGCCACCGCAATAACCGAATAACCGAAAACCCGGCACCAATGCCTACTTCTTGGCTTCCTGCGTGGCGATCCGGCGGTTGATGTTCCACTGCTGCGCGATCGAGAGCAGCGTATTCGTCACCCAGTAGAGCACGAGACCGGCAGGGAAGAACGCGAACATCACCGACATCGCGAATGGCATGATCATGAACACCTTCGCCTGCACCGGGTCGGGCGGCGCGGGGTTCAGCTTGTACTGCGCGAACATCGCCGCCGCCATGATCGCCGGCAGCACGAAGAACGGATCGCGCGACGAGAGGTCGTTGATCCAGAGCATGAACGGCGCCTGGCGCATCTCGACGCTCTCGAGCAGCACCCAGTAGAACGCGAGGAACACCGGCATCTGGATCAGGATCGGCAGGCAGCCTGCGACCGGATTGATCTTCTCGCGCTGGTAGAGCTCCATCATCGCGCGGCCGAGCTTCTCACGGTCGTCCTTGTACAGCTCCTGCAGGTTCTTGATGCGCGGCGCGAGCGTCTTCATCTTCGCCATCGACTTGCCGGCCTTCTCCGAGAGCGGATAGAAGAGCCCCTTCAGGATGCAGGTCGCAAGCACGATCGCCCAGCCCCAGTTGCCGACGAGCTTGTGCAGCCATTTGAGCAGGATGAACAGTGGCTTTGCGAGCGGTGTGAGAAGACCATAGTCCGCGACGCGCGCGAGCTCGGGGCCCGTCTCCTCGAGCTGCGCCTGCAGCTTCGGCCCGACATAGAGCGTTTCCCTGAAGGCGCCGGTCGTGCCCGGGGCGACCGTATGGACCGGCCCGACATCCGACAGGAGGTACTTGCGCCCGTCGGTCTGCAGCGCGATGTGCGTCGTCTCGCCGACCGGCGGAACCACCGCCGAGACGAAGTGGTGCTGCATGCCTGCGATCCAGCCGCCGGTCACATCGATCGAGAGCTTCTGGTGCTCTTCCTTGTCGAGCTTCAGCTTCTGGTATTTCGTGCCGTCGTAGTACGCGGGGCCCTTGAAGGCATAGCTGTCGGGCGAGAACATCGAGCGCTCGACCGGGATGTTGTCACGCAGGATCTGGGCATAGGAGGCCGCCCGCCATGGCGCCGCGCTCGCGTTCTGCACGCTGTACTCGAGCCCGATGTCGTAGCGGCCGCGCCGGAACACGAAGGTCTTGGTCACCGTCACGCCATTGCCGTCGGTCCAGGTGAGCGGGACGCGCAGTTCGCTGGCGCCACTCTCCAACCGGTACTGCGTCGCCGCCGCCGTGAAAGTTGCGAGATGGGTCGGTCGTGCCGCACCATTTGCGCCGCCCGTGAGGCCGCTCTGCAGCACATAGAAGCCCTCGGGTCCGTCGCGATTGAAGAGCCGCACGCGCTGTGCGCGCCCCTTCACGAGCGGATAGGCGAGGAGATCCGCGCGCCGCAGCTCGCCCCCATTCAGGCCGATCTCCAGATCGAGCACATCGGTCAGGACATGCACGACCGGCGCTGCCGTTGGTGCGGGCTCGACCGCCGCCGCGGCTCCGGCCGCCGGAACAGGTGCCGTTGCGCCTTCGCCCGCCGCCGCTCCCGCTGCCGGCGCCGGCGCGCGCGCCGTGGCCTGCGGCACGTTCTCCTCGAGCTGTGCATTGCGCTTCGCAACCGTCTGAGCCGCCTGCGCGATCTCGGCCGGCGACTTCGGTTGCGGCGCGTAGTCGCGCACCCAAGTTTCGTAGTTGATCCAGCCGAGCAGCAGGAGGCCGAGCCAGAGGAAAACGCGCGGATTAGTGGTCATGGTGAAGATGCGGTACCGGATCGATCCCGCCCGGATGCCAGGGGTGGCAACGGCCGACGCGCCTGGCGGCAAGCCAGCCGCCGCGCCACACGCCGTAGCGCCCCACAGCCTCAAACGCATAGCGGGAGCAGGAGGGGTAGAAACGACACCGCGGCCCGAGCAACGGGCTGAGTGTCCACTGGTAGAGCCGGATCAGTCCCTGGACGACGAGGCGCATCGCGTCGCGACCTGTTTCCAGAGTGAACCGAGGCTCAGATGCAGCTCGCGCGCCGGTGCGCCCTTGACGCGCGCGCGCGCCGCGACGACGCAGTCGACTGCGGGCAGTTCGTGCTGCGCCAGGCGGAAGGATTCCTTGACGATGCGTCGCACGCGGTTGCGGGCGACGGCATTGCCGGCGGTGCGCACTGCCACGGCGAGCCCGAGGCGCGCAGCGCCGAGATCATTCGGCCGGAAGGTCATGCTGAAGAAACTGTCCGCAATGCGCTTGCCTCCGCCTTGGACCTTTTCGAAGTCCGACTTCAGGCGCAAGCGGCGTTGCGCGGGGAAAGTGAGCCGGATCAGGGAATGAGCTTCTTGCGGCCCTTCGCACGACGCCGGGCGAGGACCTTCTGGCCGTTCTTCGTCGCCATGCGTGCGCGGAACCCGTGCGTGCGCTTGCGGCGGACTTTGCTCGGCTGATAGGTGCGTTTGCTCATGACACTGAACCGGAAAAAAGGCCCGGAAGGTTAAGCAGGCTGGCCAGGAGTGTCAATACGGCGGGCCCTGTTAAACTCCGCGACCCCGCCCCGACCGGTGGCGGGACTTGCCGGCATTGGGGTCGCGATTTGGAAGCAGGGCTCTGGGCACGTTGCGTGCGCGCTCTCGAGGATGAGCTGCCTGAACAGCAGTTCAACACCTGGGTGCGTCCGTTGCAGGTGGTCCAGGGCGACGGTGCACTGAAGCTGCTGGCACCAAACCGCTTCGTGGTGGATTGGGTCAACGCGCACCTTCTGGGCCGCATCGGCGACCTGATCCGTGATCAGTCGACGGGCGACGCTCCGATCGTGACCGTGGAGGTCGGCAGCCGCACCAGCAGTGCGTCGCCCGCAGCAGGGCTCGGGTCGAGCACGGCGACTTTGCCGAAAGGCCGTCGGGCCGAAGGGCTCGTCGTCGGTGCCCGCCTCAACCCCGACTTCACGTTCGCCACCTTCGTCGAAGGCAAGAGCAATCAGCTCGCCCGGGCCGCCGCGCTGCAGGTCGGAGAAAACCCCGGAAAAGCCTACAACCCGCTGTTCCTGTATGGCGGCGTGGGACTCGGCAAGACTCACCTGATGCATGCTGCGGGGCATCTCATCCGCGAGCGCGACCCGCAGGCACGCGTCGCGTATGTGCATTCGGAACGCTTCGTCAGCGACATGGTGAAGGCGCTCCAGCACAACACCATGAACGAATTCAAGACTGCGTATCGCTCGCTCGATGCACTCCTCATCGACGACATCCAGTTTTTCGCCGGCAAGGATCGCTCGCAGGAAGAGTTCTTCCACACCTTCAATGCGCTGCTCGAAGGCCAGCAACAGGTGATCGTGACCTGCGACCGCTACCCGAAGGAGGTCAACGGGCTCGAAGAGCGCCTGAAATCCCGCTTCGGCTGGGGTCTCACGGTCGCGATCGAGCCTCCCGAGCTCGAGACCTGCGTCGCCATCCTGATCGCCAAGGGACAGGCTTCCGGAGTCGCACTGCCGGAGGAAGTGGCGTTCTTCATAGCCAAACGCATCCGTTCGAACGTGCGCGAACTCGAGGGGGCGCTGCGTCGCGTGGTCGCCAATTCACGATTCACGGGGCGGCCCATCACGCTGGAATTCGCCAAGGAAGCGCTCAAGGACCTGCTGTCGCTCCATAACCGCCAGATCTCTATCGAGAACATCCAGAAGACCGTCGCGGAGTTCTACAAGATCAAGGTCGCCGACCTGCACTCGAAGAAGCGCAACCGCAACATCGCCCGCCCGCGCCAGATGGCGATGGCGCTCGCCAAGGAGCTCACCGAGATGAGCCTCCCGGACATCGGCGACGCTTTCGGCAACCGCGACCACACGACCGTGCTGCACGCCTGCCGCACGGTCGCCGCGCTGCGCACCAAGAACACCGACCTGAACCGCGACTTCCACGTCCTCGAACAGACCCTGAAAGGCTGAAAAGCTCTGGATAACTCGCGCGCGAATGTGGGCAACTCGGGGCGCGGGCCCGAACGCCTCGCGCCTGCCCGGCTTGTCCCGGGTCCGTCCACAGGTCCGTCCACAGGCTCTCCACAGGCAAACGGCCGCTGCCTCAAGCGCCTGGGCTTCCTATCCCCAGAAAGCGGCGCCTTCATCATCAGACTCAGGAAAAGAACATGAATC
>WBZY01000171.1_pt2 | contig 26381 bp, 18 predicted proteins | sample 5204191 | NCBI WGS metagenome assembly WBZY01 (sample SAMN12344363, study PRJNA552823) | activated sludge metagenome | biome: Activated sludge suspended growth; feature: Anammox Sidestream; material: Wastewater; isolation source: activated sludge from anammox sidestream of wastewater treatment...
GCCAGCTCGAGCCGCACACGCGCGTGTAACCGAAACCGCCGCCCACGAGCGCCGCCACAAGGAGCAGGATGAGGGCAGGCCGCTTCCACGGTTCGAGGGGGGGCTTGCGCATGAGCTGGCCATTGACCACCGCCCGGGGCTGTTCGCGCTCCTGTCCGGCCGGCTCCGCCACCACCCGGAACGGGTGAACCGAAGGGGGCCCGAAGAGCTTCCGCGACTTCAGGGCGGCCTGGAAGGGTACGGCGCGCGTCTCCCCGGCAGGGACCTGCGACGTGGGGGTCGCGAACGAGAACTCGATGGCGTCTTCGTCATCGGACGCGCCCAGGGCGAGGTTGAGGGTGGCGTTGCCGCGGTTCTCCATCACGAGCCGGAAGTGACGCTCCGCCCGGACAGGTTCCAGGCGTGCCTCAAGGCCGCCAAAGGGCAGGACTGCAAGCGTGCCCAGTGCCCGGACCTCGGCGCCGTGTTGACGCGAGGTCACCGCCACCCAGAAGTCGTGGTCGCCGGCGCGCACGCCCGTAGCCCGGGGTGGTTCGATGGTGACGGTGACTTCCTCGCGCGCGCCCGGGAGGAGGGACACCTGCGGCCGGGAGACGCGCACCCATTCGGGGGGCAGCCCACCAACGGAGATGTTCAACTCGTCGACGGTTGTGCCGCGATTCTGGACCTGGACCGTCGCGGCTGTGGCCGTCCCGGGCGCGACCGGGCCCGCGGGGCCGCGGAGCGTTACTGCCACGGCCTGGTGCGTGGACGGCCCCGGCGCGGAGGCAGCAGCAGCGACGGGAGCGGCAGCCATCGCAGCGGCAGGCTGAGGCGCCGACATGCCGGCCGCGGGGGCAAAGACGGCGCCGGCTTCGCCGAAGTGAATGGACTGGCCGGGTTCAGCGAGGGCAGCCTGGTTCGCGGCAAGCCGCGTGCCACCGACAAACGTTCCGTTGGCGGAACCGAGGTCCTCGACCATGAGCCGGCCGGACTCGATGGTGAGACGGGCATGCCGCCGCGAGATGGAGGGGTGGTCGATGACGACCCGGTTGGTATCGGCGCGGCCCACGTAGACCGACGGCGAATCGATTACGTATTCCCGGACCTGGCCATCGGGGGTGGCGACCCGAAGTGTCCCGTAGTCCAAATCAGTGCTCCCGGCGCGGGCGCCTGCCGCGCTGGTGGAAGGATAGCGGGGCGGGCGCACTCCAGCCACCGTTCAGCATTTCAGCGGAGCCTTTCAAGGAGGCCGACGTGGGCGAGGTTGGCCCGCTCAGCCTCATCCACGGGACCGCCATCGAACCAGGCATCCAGGATGGCGGGGAGGTCCCCTGGCCGGGTACGGGCAAGCGAGAGGCAGAGCACATTGGCGTCGTTCCAGCGCCGCGCTCCGATGGCAATCCCGGCATCAGCGCAGAGGGCGGCGCGGGCGCCCGTCACCTTGTTCGCTGCGATGCAGACGCCCGTGCCCGTGTGGCAGCAGGCGATGCCCGTTGCCGTTCGGCCGCTGACCACATCGCGGGCAACCAGCTCGCCGACGCGAGCCCATTCTTCGCCGCTGCCCGCTAGCGCGCCGTGGAGGGTCAGTTCGTGCCCGCGCTGCCCCAGTTCTGCCAGCAGGGCATCGGTAAGCGCCGTGCGTTCGTCTGCGCCAAGGGAAACCGTGGCCACGGCGCGATGTTAGCAGACCGGCCAGGGGCGGCCGGGAGGGGGTGCGGGCGGATGATTCGTGCCCTCCCATCCTGGCGGCCGGGGTGAGGCTGCAGGTTGTGCTTTTACTTGCGGTATATTACTTTACTCATCGTCAAATCATGATCGCAGGAGGTGCCCGGTGACAGCAGGGATCTCGCGCCTATACGAGCGCCTCGGCTATGCGCCCGGCCGGATCGAGGAGGCCGAGGCGTTCGCGCCCACCGACTCGTACATCCGCTACGACCCGTCCTGGGCGGGCGAGCTCCCGGATATACCCAGCGGGTCTATCTACGATGTCTTTGAAAGTTCGGCGCTTGCGCATCCAGACCGCGTGGCGATGGTCTTCCTCGGCCGTTCGTTCACGTACTCCGAGCTGCTGGAACTGATCAACAGGTTCGCCGGCTTTCTGCAGGCGCACGGCGTAAAGAAGGGGGACTTCATCGCCCCCATGCTGCCGAGTTCGGCGCAGCACTGGATCGTCTTCTACGCGGCAGCCCGAATCGGCGCGGTGCATGCGGGTGTGAACGTCATGTACAAACCGGCCGAGATCGAGCGTCAGCTTGCGGACTGCGGAGCCAAGGTCGTGGTGACACTCGACCTGTTCCTTCCCCAGTTCGAATCGCTACGAGAGACGCTTGGACTGACAACGGTGGTGGCTACTCGGCTACAGGACCTGGCCGGCGCGGGGTTTACGCCTTACCCGGCTCTCGAGCCCCTGTGGAATTCGCACGGCGCGGCATCTCCGGATACCTGCAGCTTTGCAGAAGCGCTAAAACACGACCCGTGCACCACGGAGGGGGTCACAATCGATGCGGCCGTGGACCCCGCGCAGATAGTCTATACAGCCGGGACGACCGGGAACTCGAAGGGCGCCGTCCAGACCCACCGCAGCCTCGTGTTCAATTCGGTCACGCATTCGCTAGCGTGCCGAACGGCAGCCCCTCCGGTGAACTACACCGTGCTGCCCATGTTCCATACGGGAGGCTTTTTCCTCTGGGCGCTGCCGGCTTTCTATCGCGGGGGGACGGTCATTCCGAGCCCTATCTTCGACCCTGCAGATGCTCTCCGCACGATCGAGGCTCAAAGGGTGACTGCCCTGTTTGGGCCACCGACTCTGTACACGGCCTTGCTTCGGCATCCCGAGTTCGCGCAACACAGCCTCAGCAGTCTTGAGGTGACTGCCTGCGGGGCGGCGCCTGTTCCCGAAGGCCTGGCGGCGGCATGGGAGCAGCAGGTTGGTATTCCGCTTCACATTGGATGGGGCATGACCGAGCTCAACACGATGGGGACCTATAACGGCCTCCCCGGGAAGCCGGGCCCCGGGACCATAGGTGTCCCGCTCGTTGGCGAAGTCAAACTCGTCGATGAGAACGACTGCATTGTTCCGCGCGACACGTCCGGAGAGATCTTGTTTCGCGGCCTGCAAACGTCGGTGGGTTACCTGAACAAGCCGGAGGAGACCGCTGCGACCTTCCTCGAGGGCGGATGGGTGAGGACCGGCGACCTCGCGCGTATGGACGATGAGGGCCTTCTGCACTTCGTAGACCGGAAGAAGGACCTCATCATCGCCTCGGGATACAACGTGGCCCCGGTCGAGGTTGAGTACGCGATACTGGAGGACTCCCGGGTGCTCGATGTGGCCGTGGTTGGAGTTCCGGATGCTTACCGTGGCGAGACGGTGAAAGCGTTTGTCGTGCCGAAGCCTGAGTTCGCAGCGACGCTCAGTCCTGAAGACGTCATCGCGTTCTGCCGGTCGCGGCTGGCATCATACAAGGCTCCTACCGAAGTTGAGCTACGAAACGAACTGCCCAAGAACGCTCTCGGCAAGACACTCCGCCGGGAGCTGCGGAAAGAATCAAGGAGGTAATGAATGTCAAAGGTTGTGCTTTACGAGAAGCGTGGACACATAGCCTACGTGACGCTGAATCGCCCGGAGGTGCACAACTGCATCGACCTGGAGTTGTCCGAACAGCTCCTTGCGGCGTGGGACGAGGTGAAACGCGATCGCGAAGTCCGGGTGGCTGTGCTAACCGGCGCCGGAGAGAAGGCGTTTAGCAGCGGCGCCGACCTGAAGAAGCTGATCCCCCATATTCGCGGCGCTTCCGAGGAGGAGAACCGCAGGCGAGCGTTCCAGGGCCCGGGGTGGGCCGGGATCTCAGGGGGATACGAGATTTACACACCGATCGTTGCGGCAATCAACGGATTCTGTATTGCAGGCGGGCACGAACTGGCGGAGTTCTGCGATATTCGCATTGCCGCCGAACACGCCACATTCGGGCACCAGGAGATTAAATGGGGCCTCATGCCGGGCGATGGGGGCTGTTCGCGCCTCAGCCGAATTGTTGGGCTGGGCCGGGCGATGGAGATAATCCTCACGGGGAGGATCTATGACGTGGAGGAGGCCTACCGGATTGGCTTTGTGAACCATGTCGTCCCGGCGGGCCAGCTTCTGGATCGCGCCACCCGGATGGCATCTGCAATTGCCGCCAATGGCCCCCTGGCGACCCGGGCTGCAAAGCAGTCAGTCCTCTACAGCATTGGACGCCCGCTCCGCGAGGGGATCGCCTTCGAAACCGACACCTTCAGTTACCTGTGCCGTTCCGAGGACTGGGTAGCAGGGCAGCAGGCGTTCCTTTCGAGGTCAACGGCGACATTCGAAGGACGATGATGCAGACGGTCGAAGCGCATTCGGAGACGGCAAGCCGGCGACGCCGAAGGCGTGAACGCGAAGAGCGCATTCAAAGCATCCTGAGGGCGGCCCAGAAGGTGTTCTTCACCCGCGGCTATGCGCGCGCGACGATGGACGAAATCGCCCTGGTCGCAGAGATCACGAAGCCAACCATCTATGCCTATTTCCCTACGAAGGACGATCTTTTCCTCTCTCTGATGCTTCCGGTCATCGACGATATCGGTGTCCAGCTGAGCCAGGTCGAGGAGCGACTTGATAGCGGGCGGTACAGGGCAGGAGGTGAGTTGATCCGCGACATCCTTGGCGCGCTCGTTCACAGCTACACGATTGCTCCCGAAGCGTTTAAGCTCGTGCAACTCGTGCAACAAACGAAGATGCTGACGGAATTCGGGGAATCGACCAGGCGCACGCTCGATGAAGGGGGCCGGCGGAACTTCGAGAGTATGCGCCGCATTCTCAAGGGAGGAATCAATCGCGGCCTGATAAGGCCCTTCGGGGTGTATGAGCTTGGAGATGTGATCTGGGGCAGTGCTGTGGGTGTAATCCAGCTTGAGGAGATAAAGTCGACCGAGGCAGCCGCGACCCTGGACAGGCTCCGGGCCACGCTCCAGGTTGCGGAACAGATACTCGTTCACGCGCTCGCCGCCGACGCACCAGGCGCTGAGGTGCAGGACGAGACATGACCGGTGATTCGCCGCCACCAGCTGCAGCCTCCATCGCCCTGCAACCTTCCATAACCCTCACCGGCAAGGTGGCGCTGGTCACGGGCGCGGCGCGCGGCATCGGCAGGGTTACTGCCCGGCGGCTGGCCGAACTGGGGGCGGCCGTAGCCCTCGCCGATGTGCTCCCCGAAGTGGAGGAGGCTGCAGGCGCATTGCGCGACGAGGGCCACACGGCGGTGGCGGCGCGCTTCGATGTGGCTGACCCGGAAGCGGTTGGAGCGGGCGTGACGGCTCTCCGAAACGCCGTGGGCGAAGTCAGCATCCTGGTTAGCAACGCGGCGATCGTGGCGAACATCGCGCCCGTGGCGAAGATGGCACATGCGTCGTGGGAGCGGGAACTCGCGATCAACCTCACGGGCGCGTTCAACATGGTCCAGGCAGTGATTGGGCCAATGGTCGAGCAGCGATGGGGGCGGATCGTCGTGATCTCGTCCGGGGCGGCCCAGGGCGGACTTCACAACCAGGCGGCCTACGCGGCGAGCAAGGCAGGGCTCCTGGGGCTTGTGAAGACGATCACCCTGGAGCATGCTCGCCACGGCATCTCGTGCAACGCGATTCTGCCGGGCATGATAGAGACGGAGAACGTGCGCGCCATGCCAATCGAAATCCGCGAGGCGGCAATCCAGCAGACGCCGGCGCGACGCTTCGGCCGCATGGAGGAGGTAGCCCACCTCGTATCGTTCCTGGCAAGCGAGGAGGGTGGATTTCTCAACGGCGCGGAGATCAACATTGATGGTGGCCTGCGGCTTGGCGGGCTGGCGCTTGGCAGCCGCAGGGAGCTCACCCAGGGGGGACGACCATGAGCACGGGGACTTCTGACCAGGACGCTCTGCAGACCGAGTCTCGCATTCCCATTCAGCCGCTTTATCGCCCGGCCGACGTGGCAGGCAAGGAGTACGAGGCCGTTCTTGGCGACCCCGGCGCGTTCCCCTTCACGCGAGGCGCGCGACCGGCCGGCACGCGGCGGGGCTGGATTCACCGGGCGAGGGAGACCCGCGCCGCTCAAACGAGCAGTTCAAGTACCTGCTGGGGCTCGGCCAGATGGGCCTGGATGTTATTGGCGACACGGCTACCATGGGCCTGCTCGACCCGGACCACCCCTTCGCCCGGCACGCGGTGGGCACCCAGGGCGTCTCAATCTGCTGCCTCGACGACTTCCGCGAGCTCTACCGGGAGATCCCGCTCGACCGGGTGAGCCTCTCGCATTCGTTGCCCGCCATCTTCACGGTCGCCGGGCTCTACGCCCTTGCGCTGGAACGCGGGGTTTCGCCCGCGAACATGCGCGGGTCGGTGATTCAGTCGCCCTTTTTCTGCGAGGACTGCGGCTACGCTGTCCACATGCCTTTCGCGCTGCGCCTGCGGCTGGCAGCCGACGCGATCGAATTCTCGGCCAGGGAGATGCCGAAGTTCCATACCTTCCTCGAAGACACCTACTACATCAGCGAGAACGGAATCGACGCGGTCGAAGAGATGGCGCTCGGCTTCATCGAAGTGCGCGGACTCATCCGGGAGCTGCTTGCGCGGGGGCTGGACATCGACTCCTTCGGGCCGCGGATCGCGATTCTCGTCAACTGCCGGATGGACTTCTTCGAGGAGGTCGCGAAGATCAGGGCCACCAGGCGGCTCTTTGCGCGGATGATGCGGGATGAGTTCGGCGCGAAAGACCCTCGCTCGTGGGCGGTGAACATCTCCGTGCACACTTCAGGGCTTTCGCTCACTGCCCAGCAGCCGGTGAACAACATCGTGCGCGGCGCGGTGCAGGCGCTCGCCATGGCCTGCGCCGGGGTGCAGGCGCTGGAGGTTTCCACGTTTGATGAAGCCTTCCGCACACCGAGCCCCGAAGCTCACATCGTGGGCCTGCGCACGCAGCAGGTGGTGGAGCTCGAGTCGCGCGTCACGCAGGTCGCCGACCCGATGGGAGGCTCGTACTACGTGGAGTCGCTCACCGACGAGATAGAGAGCCGGATAAGCGAAATGATCGGCCGCATCGAGGGGATGGGCGACATGGCGAAGCTGGCCGATTCGGGGTTCTTCCGGCGGATGTTCGATGAGGCCACGGAGCGCCATTCACGGGCGCTGATAGATGGCACCCTGCCAAAGGTAGGCGTCAATGTCCACGCTGTGGCCGATGAAGAGGACACGCTCCTGCGCGAGGTGGCCGAGCGGAAGTTCGAGCCCTCCCGGGAGCGTATTGAGTGGATGGCGGCCTACCGGGCGGGAAGGGATGCGCGGGCCGTGGAGCAGGCGCTTCGCGGGCTCTACGAGGCCGCACTGGATACCTCCCAGAGCCTGATGCCAGCGGTCATCGCCGGGACCCGGGCGGGCGCGACCAACGGCGAGATGGCAGGGGTATTGCGCATGGCCTACGGGCGCCCGGCGGACCCGTTCGGCGTCCTGTCTGACCCGATTGCAGTGACGGCAAGCGCATGAAGCGGGTGAAGGTACTGATAGCCATACTTGGCCTCGACCAGCACGAGGTGGGCGCGGTGGCCGTGGCGCGCATCCTGCGGGATGCGGGCATGGAGGTGATCTACGCGGGACGCTTCAATCTCCCGGCCGGGGTAGTGAAGACGGCCATCGACGAAGACGTAGATGTCATCGGGATCAGCTGCCATTCGTGGGAGTATCTCTACTACGCTGATGAGCTGATGGAGCTGCTCCGGAAAGAGCAGGCCGAAGTGCCTGTCGTGGTGGGTGGCTCAGTGGTGACGCCGGGCGACGCGCGGGAACTCAAGGAGAAGGGCATCGCGGCCGCTTTTGGGCCAGCCTCCCGGCCCGAGGAGATGGTGCAATCGATCCGCGAGCTGGCGGCGGCGCGCGCGGCAACCTGAACGTCGCAGCCCGCGTGAGCCTTGGGCAGGTCTCTGGTAGGCTGGAGGTGTTCCGCGCGAAGAACCCAAGGCTGGAGAAGCGACTGTGACCGCTGTGTCCGCGGCAGTGCCCGCACTTGACTACATTTTTCACCCCCGTTCGATTGCCATTGCCGGTGTGTCTGCGAAGGAGACGCCTGGCTTTGGCGGTGGTGGCTTCGTCCAATCACTCCAGGACATTGGCTTTCGCGGCCCCATCTACCTCATTCACCCAACGGCGCCGGCCATCCGGGGGATCAAGTGCTACGCCTCGCTGGCTGATGTGCCCGACGATGTCGATTACGTGATTTCGTCGGTCCCCGCTCGCCTTGTGCCGCAACTACTCGAGGACTGCATCAAGAAGAACGTGCGCGTGCTGCACCTGTTCACGGCCGGCTTTACCGAAACCGGTGACGCCGAGCGCGCGAAGATGGAGCAGACGGTGGTCGCGCGGGCGCGCGAGGCTGGCATCCGGCTGATCGGGCCGAACTGCATGGGGCTTTATGTCCCTGCCGCCAGGCTGGCGATGATGCAGGAACAGATCCCGGAAGCGGGTCCGGTGGGGATGGTCTCGCAGTCGGGCATGAACGCGGGCGAGTTTGTGCGTTACGCGATCCCGCGCGGCGTGCGCTGCTCAAAGGTCATCAGCTTTGGCAACGGGGCCGACCTGAAGGCGGCGGACTTCTTCGATTACTTCGCCGATGACGCGGAGACGGAGATCATCGTTGCCTACCTGGAAGGCATCCAGGACGGCCCGCGGCTGGCACGTGCGGTCCGCAAGGCCGGGGCCGCGAAGCCGGTGGTTATTCTGAAGAGCGGCCGCACCGAGGCGGGGACGCGCGCAGCCAGCTCGCACACGGCCTCGCTCGCCGGCTCCCTGCAGATCTTCGACGCTCTCTGCCGCCAGGCCGGTGCGATTCGCGTCGAGAGCCTCGAGGAGCTCGTGGACACGGCGGTGGCGTTCCAGTTCGTGAAGCGGCTGGCGGGCCCCAACATCGTGGTCGTGGGCGGGGGCGGGGGCGCCAGCGTGCTCGCCGCCGATGACCTCGACGCCGCCGGCCTGAAGCTCCCGGCGCTCCTTCCCGAGACGCAGGAGGCGCTGGCAAAGGTCACGGCCGAAGCCGGGACAAGCATCCGCAACCCCATTGATACGACCAGCCTCTGGCTCGAGGGTGGGTTCGAAGCGACTCTGCGGCCGTGCGTCGAAGCCTCAAACGCCGACGTGGTGCTCATGCACACGGCCTTCGGCTCGGGGATCTCCTCCCGTTTCGGGGATGCGCGCAGCCGGACGGCTCAGCAGGTCGAGATAATGAAGAAGCTGCAGGAAGAGAGCGGCAAGCCCATCGTGGTGGCTATCCGCTCTTCGACCCAGGCGGACGGATTCACCCAGACGCTCGAGTTCCAGGAGCTCTGCTGGCGGGCAGGAATCGCCACTTTTCCCTCGATTGCCCGGGCGGGCGTGGCGCTGGCGAACCTCTTGCGCTGGCAGGCGATGCACGACTGAGCGGGGCCGGTCTCAGCGGCGTCCGAACTGTCTCTCGATGGCATCTGCGCCGACGTGAACCAGCGTCGGACGCCCATGAGGGCAGGTTCGCGGCGACCCGGTGCGGGCGAGATCCTCGATAAGCGCCCGCATCTCTTCCAGCGCCATGGCCGTCCCGGCGCGGACGCTGCCGTGGCAGGCAACGGTGGCGGCGGCCCTGGCGAAGGGGTCGGCCACCCGCCGTTCCCCGGCGAGCTGGTCGAGCAGAGAACGCAGCGCGCTTACCACGCCGGTTCCGCCGACTCCCGCCGGGACGGCCCTCACCAGGTAGCCGCGTTCGCCGAAGGGCTCGAGCCCAAGCCCGAGCCCGGCGAGATGGTCGGCGAATTCGGCAGCCGTCGCGGCCTGGAGCGCGTCCAGCTCAAGCAGCTCGGGCTCAAGCAACGGCTGTGTTGCGGGGGCGCCTGCAGCAGCCCGTTGCGCGACGATGCGGTCGTATACCACGCGCTCGTGCGCGGCGTGCTGGTCGATGAGGTACATCCCATCGGGTCCCTCAGCGATGATGTAGGTGAGGCCCACCTGTCCCACCACCCGTAGCAGCGGCAGCACTTCGCGGTGCGCGGAGCGCGTGGCCGGGGGAGTCCCCTGGGACCAGTCCATCCGGGCCTGCACGGGCTGGGGTCCGCGCAAGGCCGAAACCAGGGGCGGCTCCAGGCGGGCACGCAGGGCGGGCGACGGAGCAAGAGACGGTGCGGGCAGGCCGACCCCTTCGTGCGTGCCGTTTGGCGGGCCGGGGTCAAGCCACGAAACGGGGCGCGCCCCTTCGAGTGCTGCCATCACAGAGTGCCGCACGGCCCGCGCCACCCCGCGCTCATCGCGGAGGCGCACTTCGGCCTTGGCAGGATGGACGTTCACGTCTACGTCCTCATCGTCGAGCCGGACGTGGAGAGCTGCGACCGGGTGGCGCCCGATTGGGAGCTGCCCTTCGTAGGCATCGACAATGGCGAAGACGAGCGGGCGGCTCTGAACCCAGCGGCCGTTAATGAAGACGGAGATCGCCGCCCGGTTTCCGCGGTGCACACCGGGGGGACCGGCCAGCCCGGACACGCGGATCGCCGCTTCGACGTGGTCCACGGCGAGCATGGCGGCGGCCGTCGCTGCGCCATGGACGGCGGCGAAGGCGTGGCGGAGGTCGCCATCGCCGGCGGTGGAAATGACGCGCCGTCCGCCCGACACCAGCTGGAAGGCTATCTGCGGATAGGCAAGGGCGTAATGGGAGACGAGCGTGGTGATGGCTCGCGACTCGGCGGCCGTTGAGCCAAGGAACTTGCGCCTGGCCGGGAGCTGGCCGAACAGCTCGCGCACGGTGAAGGCGGTGCCGACGGGAGCAGCCCGGGCCGACCGGCGCACGGCGCGCGCGCCCACGAGAGTCACCTGGACGCCCACGGGCTCACCGGCGGACCGCGAGAGGACCTCCACATCGGCGGCGGCTGCAATGGAAGGGAGCGCCTCGCCCCGGAACCCCAGGGTGCGAACATGGCCAAGGCCGGACAGGTCTTCGATCTTGCTTGTGGCGTGGCGCTCAAAGGCGAGCTCGAGGTCCCCCGGCGGGATGCCGCGGCCGTCGTCCGTAACCCTGATGAGGGTCACGCCGCCGTCCTCGGTCTCGATGGTGACGCGGGCGCTGCCGGCGTCGATGGCGTTGTCCATCAGTTCCCGCACGACCGAGACCGGGCGTTCGATGACCTCACCCGCGGCGATGCGCGCCGCGACCTGCGGGGGCAGCACCCTGATGGGGGGCGCCTGGACGTGTGTCATCGCCGGGCCGGGGGCCGCACGAGGGCGCGGAGCTCGTAGAGCTTCTGGATGGCCTCTATTGGCGTGAGCCCATCGACATCGAGTTGCGCCAGGGCCTTCTCAACTTCAGAGGGCGCCGCCAGGAGGGAAAGCTGGACTGTTTCGCCGTTTGGCGAGGGGGCGCCTGCGCGCGACCCGTCGCCGCGGAGGGCCTCGAGCTCCTCGAGCAGGTGCCCGGCACGCGTGACGACGGCCGCGGGCAGGCCCGCCAGCCGGGCCACGTGGATGCCGTAGGAGCGGTCGCTGGGGCCGGGCACGATGCGGTGCTCGAACACCACCTCGGCCCCTTCTTCGTGCACGGCCACGTGGGCGTTGCGGACGCGCGGCAAGATGCCGGCGAGGGCGGTCAGTTCGTGATAGTGCGTGGCGAAAAGGGTTCGCGCAGCTGCTTCACGCCTGTTGTGCAGGAATTCCAGGACTGCGCGGGCAATGGCCATGCCATCGAAGGTGCTCGTGCCGCGGCCCACTTCATCGAGGACCACGAGCGACTGAGGGGTCGCCTGGTGGAGGATCTGAGCGGTTTCGACCATCTCCACCATGAAGGTGGACTGCCCGGCGGCAAGGTCATCCTGGGCGCCGATACGGGTGAAGATGCGGTCGAACAGGGGCAGCTCGGCCTTCGCGGCAGGCACAAAGGAGCCTGCTTGCGCCATCAGAGCGATGAGCGCGACCTGCCGGAGGAAGGTCGACTTCCCGCTCATGTTCGGGCCCGTGAGGATGAGGACCTGGCAGTCGTCATCGAGCAGGCAGTCGTTGGGAACGAAGCGGCCGGGGCCCAGCGCCAGCTCGACCACGGGATGGCGGCCGTCGACGATGCGCAGGCGCTCGCCCTCGTTGAAGGCGGGCCGGGTGTAGGCGTGCGCAGCGGCCACCTCGCCCAGGGCGAGGGCGAGATCGATGGTGGCGACGGCTTCGGCGAGCGCCTGGAGCCCTTCGAGCCCCGCGGCGAGCGTCTCCACGAGCTGCCCAAAGATGCGCTGCTCGAGCTCGGAGAGGCGTTCGCGCGCGCCCATGAGGCGGGATTCGTGCTCCTTTAGCTCCTCGGTGACATACCGCTCTGCCCCGACGAGCGTCTGCCGGCGCTGGTAGTGGCCGGGCACAAGCGCCGCATTGGCGGCCGAAACTTCGATGTAGTAGCCGAAGACGCGGTTGTGACCGACCTTGAGCGAGCGGATGCCCGTCCTTTCGCGTTCGAGCCGTTCGAGTCCGAGAAGGAAGCCGCGAGCATCGCGCGTCATGGCGCGAAGGGTATCGACCTCGCCGTTGAACCCCGGGTTGATGACGCCTCCTTCATCGAAGGACGCGGGCGGGTCGGGGTCGAGGGCAGCATCGAGCGCCAGCAGAGGCTCGGCAGTTGCGGCCAGCCGGCCGGTGGCCCCGGCGATGAGCGCGGGCTGCTGCACCCGGTTGAGCATGGCGCCAAGGTCGAGCGCCGCCCTCAGGCCCGCACGGAGGCCGTGAAGGTCGCGCGGCCCCGCCGATCGGGCGCCGACCTTTCCGGCGAGCCGGCCGATATCGGGCAGGCCGCGCAGGAGGGCCTGGAGCTGCTCGCGCTCAATGGGGTGGACGGCGGCCCAATCGACCGCATCGTGGCGTTCGGCGAGGCGGGGGCCGTCGCGCAGAGGCCGCGTGAGCCACGATCGCAGCAGGCGCGCCCCCATGGGGGTGCGGCAATGGTTGAGCGCCTGGTAGAGGGAGGAGGTCTGTCCCTGCCCCGGGAAGACGTCAAGGTTTCGCAGCGTTCGCTGGTCGAGCGCAAGTGACGCGCCATCCACTACGGGACGCACGCGCTGGAGGGCACCAAGCGCTGCCGGGTAGGTCTCGCGCACGTAGGAAAGGAGGTGGGCAAGGGCCGCCGCTTCGGCATCGCCGGCGGCCAGGGAGGTGCGCGCGTGGTCGCCGAACTGACGGGCGAGCTCGGCTTCGACGGCGAGGTCGCCGAGAGGTGCGCGGCGCCGGGTGACCGCCGCGAGGCCGGGAGGCACATCTGCCTCGTCCTCGATGAGCAGTTCTGCCGGGGCGCTGCGGAGCAGCTCCAGTGGGGCTTCGTGCCCGGAAGCGAGCCTCACTTCGCCGGTGGTGATGTCGGCGAGCGCGGCGGCGAGGTGGCCCTTCCGGGAGGCGATGGCCGCAAGGTAGTTGGGTGACCCGGCTTCGAGCGAGTTGTCCGAAGTGATGGTGCCAGAGGTGACGACGCGCACGACATCGCGCGGGACGAGGCCCTTCACCTCGGCGGGGTCGGCAAGCTGCTCGCAGATGGCGACGCGGTGGCCCCGTGCCACCAGCTTCGCCACGTGAGCATCGATGCTGTGGTACGGAACGCCCGCGAGCGGCACGCGCAGGTCCTTGCCCATGGGCTTGGAGGTGAGCGTTATCTGCAGCTCCGTCGCCACGAGCTTCGCATCATCATCGAAGGTCTCGTAGAAATCACCGAGCCGGAAGAAGAGCACCGTATCGGGGTAGCGCTGTTTCAGTTCCAGGTACTGGCGGCGGATGGGCGTGGACACGGCAGGGCTATTCTAGCCGCCACGAACGGATGTACGAGAAACCCGGCGCGGTCCTGCACGCACGGCTGACGGCTATGTCGCCTGGCGGCCGGATCTGTCTTCGAAGCGTTCGACCCTGGCAAGGATATCTGCCGCGATCTTCGTTATCTCCTCGAGATTGGTGGGAAGGACATGCGGTCCGATGGCTGCCAGAACGGCGTCAAGGTCCGGCCGGTAGGTGCGCACCAGGTTCGCAATATCCGCTTCGTACACGGTGACTTGGTCAAACCTCTGCTGCCGATAGAGGGACGGCAGCGCGTAGAGCTTCATGATGACGAGCCCCTCGACGGTCGCGCAGGGGATGGTACGCCTGCCGAAGCGGAGGGTGGTTGCGTGGCGCTTCCTGACCATTTCGAACAGGCGGTTCCCGGTGAAGAGCGCGTCCACCACGATGCCCCGGAACGTGGTGGGGGCGAAATCGGCGTTCCTTTCCAGTATGGCCAGTTCGGGGAGCTGGCCGAAGGCTCGAGACGGCAGCAGGAGCCCTATAACGCGCGTGTTCCGCCCGCCCACGTAATGGAGGACTGCCAGCCCGCCAACAAGGAGATAGGGGGTCTTCCGCTCTTCAAGCAGGTCGAAGAGCGACTCGACCGCGGCGGAGAGAACGCCTGCTCTGTGAAGATGGCGGCCGGCGGAAGGCCCACATTCACTGTTCGAAGCGCCAGTGCGATGGCAATCGGGTGGGGACCTTACCTCGCTGCGACGGGCGCCATCACCAGGTCACGAAGCTCGATCGCGGATGGGGCCACCTCGCGGCAGGCTCCGCAGCGGATGCAGGGTGCGTCTTCGATCTCATACTTGCCGTTTGCCTCGATGATCGCGCCCGTGGGGCAGATCTCCTTCGCTTCGGCGAGCTTTGGGTCGCCCTGGGCCCTGACCTGGTAGGCAACCAGACCGGGGCAGACCCGGGCCCGGCAGCGCTTCTCTTCGATGTGCTCGATCCATTCGGAGCGGAACTGCTTGAGGGCGGTCTTGACGGTCGTCATCGCGAACTGACCGTGGAAGCAGTTCGAGTAGACCAGCCAGCGGACGAGGCCCTCAAGGCGCTCGAAGTCGCCATCGTGTCCGCCCCCCGACTGGATGCGCCGCAGCACCTCAACGGCCCGCTGGGTGCCGCCCCGGCAGGTTGTGCAGCGCCCGCAGCTTTCGTCTTCGGCGAATGAGAGGAAGTAGCGGCAGAGGTCGACCGTGCAGGCGGACTCGTCGAAGAAGACGATGCCGCCGCCGCCGAGGAAGAGCCCAAGCTCGCGGTAGGGGTCGAGCGTGAGGGTGAGGTCGAGCCTGTCGGCGGACACCACTCCAGAAAGCGGTCCGCCGGGCTGAAATCCCTTCATTGGACGGTCGCTCGCGGGGCCGCCGGCGTACTGCATGAGCACGTCGCGAACTTTCGGACCGAAGGGGAGCTCGACGCAGCAGGCCTGTTTCACCGCGCCCGAAAAGGTGAACATCTTGGTGCCCTTCTCTTTGGCGTCGCTGACCGAGCTCCACCACGCTGAGCCCTGGCGCATGATGAGAGGGGCGTTGGCGTAGGACTCGACGTTGTTCACGTTGGTGGGCTTGTTCCAGAGGCCGGCCTGGGCGGGGAAGGGGGGCTTGATGCGCGGCATGCCGCGGTAGCCGTCGATGGAATTGATGAGGCCCGTCTCTTCGCCGCAGACGTAGGCGCCGGCGCCCTTGAAGACAATGAGGTCGAAGTCCTTGCCGGTGCCGAGGATGTTCTCGCCAAGGAGGCCCTTCAGCCGGGCCTGGTCGACGGCGAGCTGCATTCGCCGCACGGCGAGGGGGTATTCGTAGCGCACGTAGATGTAGCCCCAGCGAGCGTTCGCGGCCAGGGCAGCGATGAGCATCCCTTCGACGATGAGCTGGGGGTCGCCTTCCATGAGGACGCGGTTCACCCAGGCTCCCGGGTCGCCCTCATCGGCATTGCAGACGAGGTAGCGCGGCTCGGCGGTGGCGGTGCGAAGGAAGTCCCACTTGCGCCCTGCAGGGAACCCGCCCCCTGCGCGTCCGCCAAGGCCGCTGTCGAGGACTTCCTTGACGATGGCCTCGGCGTCCATCTCGAAGGCACGCCCCAGGCCTTCGTAGCCGCCGTGGGCGAGGTAGTGGTCGATGTTCTCGGGGTCGGTGGTGCCGAGGTTCGCCATGAGCCGCCTGACCTGCCCCTGCATGAAGGGGTGCTCCGAAAGCAGCGGGATGGCAGCAGTGGCGTTGCCTTCGACCACGCCCACGGCCAGCGAAGGCAGGTCGCCGCCCTCCACGACGGTCTTTTCGAGGAGCTCCTCAACGCGATCGGCGGTGACGTTGGCATAGAGCACGGTGCGCGTTCCGGCTGCGGTGCGCACTGTAAGGGTGGGTTCGGCCCAGCAGAGCCCCCACGAGCCGGTGATGCCGATGTCAATGTCGAGGGACTTCTTCGCTGCCACCTCCTTGATGGCGGCGATGGTCTGCTCGGCGCCGCGGGCGATGGACGAGGTATCGAGGGTCACGGTGATCTTCGCGCGTCCCCCGGCGCGCTCGGCCGTCCAAGCCTTCCGGGCATCGTCGATGATCGACTGGAGGCGGGCGTTCATTCGGCGGCCTTCACTTCACGGGCGAGGCGAATGGCATCGGCGGCGGTGAGCCGGCCTCTCACTTCGCCATTGACCCAGACCTGGGGCGATTCGTGGCAGGTTCCCACGCACTGGCCGAGGTGGAGTCCGTAGCGGTCATCTTCGCTGTGTCCGCCGAGAGGGAGCTCCAGCGTGTGCTCCAGCGCCTCGCGAATGCGCTCGCCGCCGGCAAGCCGGCAGGCGGGCCCGCTGCACCAGGCTATCTCCGTCTGCGGAGGCCGGTGGGTGCGGAAGTCCGCGTAGAAGGTTACGCATCCGTAGACCAGGGCGGGGGTGGTGTCCAGCTGCCCGGCGACCACCTCGATCGCCTCGCGGGAAATGTAGCCGTAGGTCTCCTGGACCCTGTGCAGGGCCGGGAGCAGGTGCCCCCTTCCGGGTTCGAATTCAGCGACCAGGTTCCTCAGTTCCTGCACAGTCGGCTCCGCGCCCATGGGCAGCTACCTCGCTTGTGAAACGTGGCACGAGTATACCCCGTGCGCCATTCGTGGTCTTGCGGCGTGCAGTGCGCGTGTTCAGATGGCGAATCGCCCCACGGAATCGGCGTGCATGAGCGCCGCGACCTTTTCGCCCAGCAGCAGGCTGTAGTTCTGGCCGCGGTCTTCCGGGTAGATCTGGGTGGTGTTGGCCAGGTAGAGGCCTTCGATGCCGGTTCGCAGGTCCGGGATGGAGCGGGAGTAGTGCGTGGTGATGACGGGCTGGCCCCCGGGGTCTTTGAAGAGCCACTTCTCGCGCACCCAGGACGGGTCGAACCGGGGGTTTATCCGCCGGATGCCATCCAGGTAGCTGGCGAGTGCGGCCTCCGCGTCCATCTCGAGCATTGGATGTCCAGGAGGGACGTAGTTGGAGAGGTAGACGACGTGATTGCCGCCGTATCGCCCGGGCGGGATGAAGTTCGTGTGCTCGACGCAGGCGACAAAGGGCAGCTCGTCGGCGATGTTCAGCCAGTAGATGCCACTCAGCGGCCGGTCGAGGGCGAGCACGAGGCAGGTTGCCCACTGGTAGCGGACGCTATCGAGAATCCCGGCGTAGGCCGCGGGCAGGGCGGGCGCGATCTTGCGTGTGATGCTGTTGGGGGTTGTCATCAGGACCTGGTCGAAGGGGTGCAGCTCGCCGCGGGCGCGAATGCCTCGCACGGCGCCATCCTCCACGACAACCTCATCGACAGGGGTCCCCAGGTGGATGACCCCGCCGTTCTCCTCGATGACGGCGGCGAGCCTGCGGATATAGGCCATGAAGGAGCCTTCGAGGTAGCCCAGCTGCTCCTTCATGCCGGCGCCCCCGCTGCGCGAGGCAAAGCGGAGGTAGACCTTCCCCCAGAGCCAGGTCATGCCCACGTTATCTGCCTGTGCGGCGAACTTCCCCCGCAGCAGGGGCCCCCAGACCGCCGCGAAGGCCTTCTTCCCCACGGCGCGCTCCATCCATTGCCGGGCGGTCACCGCTTCGTATTTCTGCCAGTTGCCCTGCCTCCGCAGCCAGAGCGCAGCGAGACCGAGGCGCACGCGGCTGGTGAGGGGAATGGCCGTGAAGCGCAGCAGGTCCATGGGCGTGACGAAGGGGAAGATGCGGCCGTTGCGCAGGATTCCCACTTTCGAATCGATCCAGCGCAGCTGGCTGCCGAGACCGAGCTCATCGATGTAGCGAACGACGGTGGTGTCGTTGGTGAACAGGTGATGGTAGAAGCATTCGAGAGGCTCGCCGCCGACTTCGAAGGTGACGACCTGGCCGCCCACCTCGGGACGGCCTTCGAAGATTGTGACGCTGTGCCCGCGCTCCTGCAGCTCCCGGGCGGCGGCAAGGCCAGCCACACCGGCGCCAATGATCCCGGCGTTCATGGCGTCCCTCCTTCCCCTTCCACCGCTTCCACATCGACACGGGTGATGCGCCCGAAGGAAACGCCAAAGCTCCAGAGGAAGAGGAGGCCCAGCACCGTCGTGGGGATGAGGATGATGGCGTGAGCGACGATGGAGTAGGCCCCGGCATCCGCGCCTTCGACGCCGGCGCCGACAAGCACGAGCTTCGCCGCCCATTCAAACGGCCCGGTGCCGCCGAAGAAGGTGGGCACAATGATGGCCAGGTTGGCGGCGGCAAGCAGCAGGCAGTAGTGCCCGAAACCGACGCCAAGGTTGAAGCCCTGCCCGATGACGGCGTAGCAGGCGGCCTCGATGGTCCAGGCCGTGCCGCTCAGGACCAGCACGAGCGCGAGGGGCCGCCACTCGTGCACCGAGCGCAGGCTCACGGCCAGCTGGTCGGCGATGTGCTCGGCGCGGTGCTCGAGCCGTTCGGGGAGGAAGCGGAGAAAGAAGTGCATGACGCGCTTCGTCCGCTCTTCCGAGAGGGTGATGATGTAGAAGCCCGCCAGCGCGGCCACAAAGAGGGCGCTGGAAGCCACGGCGATGACCCGCAACCGGCTATCGTCGAAGCCCACGAAGGCGCCGGCGATGAGCAGCATGAGCACAAGCGTGCACCCATCGAAGAGGCGCTCGACGGCGATGGTGCCAAAGGTGCCCATGCGCGAGACCTTCTCCCGTTCACCGAGCACGTAGGCGCGCACCACTTCGCCGGCGCGCGCGGGGAGGAGGTTATTGGCCATGTAGCCGATGATGGCGTAGGGAAAGAGCCGGGCCGGGCTGATGGGCGAGACGGGCCGCATGAGCACGGACCAGCGAAGGCACCGCACCACGATAGCGGCAAAGAGCACAGCCGTGGCGGGGACCAGGTACCAGTACTCGGCCTTTTTCAAGGCGTCGGCCAGCTCGGAGGGATGCGTGGCGCGGAGAAAGAGCGCGATGAGCACCGCGCTGATGGTGAACCCGAGCCAGAACTGGATGGAGCGGAGCAAGGAGGGAAGCGCTCCCGTCGATTACTGGAGGGTGAACAGGCGCAGCCGCCCGCTGCCGCCCTCTGAGACCCACAGCTTACCATCGGGCGTTTCCACAATCCCGTAGGGGCGGTTAAGGGGCTCTTCGGAAGGTGCGATGGTGTGGAGGAGCTGCCCCTGGCGGTTGTACACGCGCACCTGGTTGAGTGCCGGCAGGCTCACGGCCACGGTCCCATTGCGCAGGGCGCGGACGTAGGGCTTGTCCTTCACATCCTGTCCACCCCAGCCATCCACCCGGAACTCGCCGACGTAATTGCCACGCGAATCGAGGATCTGCACGCGGCGGTTGTACATGTCTGCCACGAGAACCGAGCCATCGGAGGCGATGTCGATCCCCACGGGCTCATCGAACTGGCCCTGGCCGGCGCCGCGCTCGCCCACCTGCCGCAGAAACTGGCCGCCCACGGTGTAGACCATCACCCGTCCGTGTCCGGTGTCGGTGACCCAGACATTCCCCTCGGCATCGACGGCGGCATCGCGCGGGCCGTAGAGGTCGTACGGTCCGGGAGCCTTCGACGTATCGGGTGGGCCACCGAAGGTCGTGACGGGCTTGAGGTCGCGGTCAAAGACGCGCACCCGCCAGCCAAACGTGTCGGCCACGATGATGGTTCCCGAAGGGCCCACTTCGAGCCCCCACGGCTCGGCGCCCTCATTCGGGTCGGCGGGGTTGGTACGAACGTCGGCCGAGGCAACGAAGTTCCCGGCCGCGTCGAATTTCTGCAACTTCCGGGACGCGCGGTCGATGACGTAAAGGTTGCCGGCAGAGTCGGTTTCGACATCGACGGGCGAGACGAACTGGCCCGGGAGCGAGCCGATGCCGCCGAACATCGGGCGTCCTTCGCGGTCGGCGGTTGGCTTCGGTGGCTCGACAGGCCGCGAGGTGAGATTGCCCGTCGCCGGGTCGAAGTTGACGGGGAAGTAGGCGAGGGCATCGACGGAGCCGCTGGGCCGGCCCGGGTCGTGGTCACGCCAGTAACCCGCGACCGTGGGGAGCCAGCGGCCCTTGAAGATGCCCGAGCCGATGGTCTCCCAGGTCGCTCGTTTGGGGACGAGGTTGGGGAGTTCGAAGGGCCCCACCTCGACATGGCCCGTCCATGGCCCGGTGGTGATGGCCGGCCGGTAGGTCTCGTCGAACCACCAGCGGTGCGGGTAGGGGATGGGGCTGCCATAGCGCACGTCGCCTGCCTGTTCGAGCGAGTCATTGACCTTCGCGGCGTTCGACTGGTTCACGAGGAGGACGGCGTATTCACCGGAAGGCAGGCCCGCGGTGAAATCCATGTAGGCGACGGCGGTGTAGTCGCGCAGGTACCACGCCCACGGCCAGGCAAAGGAGTCGGTTGAGTCGACGGCGATTGGGAGCGCGAAGCCTTTCCCGGTGGCGGCGGCAAGCTGGTCAATCTGGTCGGCAATATCGGTGATCTGCGGTGAGCTCTGGGTGTAGATGAGCAGGTCTTTGGGCACGTCTCCGCGTTCGTAGACGGCCATCACCATGGTGCGGAGGGAGAAGGCGGCGAGCGCGCCAACGACAGCCACCACGGCGACCGTACCGGCCGCGCGCCACCCGTAAGGCGCGATGGCAAGACCGATCATTGCCACGGCGACCAGCGCGACCCCGGCCCGCGCGGCGTTGAAGAGGGGACCTCCGGGGATATAGGCGATGACGGCCATGGCGCCGAGGGCGATCACACCCGTGCTCAAGAGCAATGGCAGCAATCGGCGCAGCGAAGGCGGCGATTCCCAGGCCCGCCAGGCACGGGCGACCGTCCACGCAGCAAGAATGCAGACGGGGAGAGCAAGGTGCGTATTGAGCCAGGGCATCTTCTCGCCTGCCATCGAAAGCACGAGCCACGTTCCCACCAGCCAGAACCAGAGGAACCTCGAGAAGGCGTCGCCGCGAACGAGGGACCACCAGGCGCCACCAACTGCGATCGCCAGCGGCAGGAACTCGTAGGCTGGCATGAGCATGTAGTAGTAGAACCAGGGCTGCCCGCCGCGCCTGACATCCTGCTGGCTGATCCAGTAATCGAGCGAGCCCCAGGGGCCGCTGCAGAGCCCTTCGAAGTTCGTCCAGAGCGAAGTCATGAGTGTGAGGTAAACAAGGGCCGCCGACCCGGCGGCGATGGCCCACGTTTTCGGCCGCCACTGCAGGCCGATGAGTGCCGCGGCGCTGGTCGTGATGGCGAAGAGGCCCCCCATGGCGAGGGCGTCGCGGGCCGGGTGCGTGGGACGGCAGACCACGTCGCCGGCGTCGTAGTCCCAGTAGCAGCGGCAGACGAGCTGCTTCTTGTCGACGACCCCCATGCTTTCGAGAGGCCCGCGCAAGAGGACCGTGATCAGGGGCACGGTGAGCGTGCCCAGCAAGACGAGCGCTGCTCCCGGCCGTGGGAGCTCATCCCAGTTCAGGCGGCGGCGGACGAAGCCCAGGAAGGGCCAGAGCGCGGCGATCGCCCATGCCCAGGGAGCAAGGCCGATCGCGAGAAGCGCCCGCCGCCAGGCCGTGTTAGTCCCCTGCCCTTCGAGGGTGGAAGCCGCCAGCAGGGTAGCGAGGTAGACATCAAGGAAGAGCAGGAAGACGGCGAGGGTGAGGTAGGTGGCCTCTTTGGTGGCCATGGAACCTGCGAACGCCAGGGCGAGGATGATGAGCCAGCGGTCACGGCCCTCCGCCAGGTAGCGCCACATGGCCGCCACCATGAGCATGGTGAAGAAGGCCATGTAGATGTCTTCGCGGAAGAAGCGGCTGTAGTAGACGAGGGTTGGGGAGAAGGCGATGAGGGCCACGGCGGCGATGGTCCCGACCGCGCCGAGCCGCCTGCGAAGGAGCAGGGGCAGCGCTGTCAGGGCCATGCCAAATATCGCCGCTGAAACGCGAGCCGTGTAGTCGCTGGCGCCGAACAGGTAGAAGACCGCCGCTTGAACGTGGTAGTAGAGGGGGCCGTGGAACACGGGGTCGTGCCGGTAGTTCCCTTTGAGCAGGCCCCATGACCACTGCGCGTGGATGCTCTCGTCGTGGTGCAGCGACCGGGCGCCGAGATCCCAGAAGCGCAGGGCGAAGGCGGCCGCGAAGATGAGTACGTAGAGGGCAACTTCCCAATTGAGCCGCACCCTTGCCTGGAGCAGGCGCTCGAAGGCCCCGGCGCCGGAGGGGGAAGTCCGGGCAGTGGCGTGAGGAGTCATTCGCTCGCCCTCACGAACACGCTGACCGGTACCTGCGATACGTTGAGGTGGTTGCGGTCCACCAGCCAGGCGATGTAGTCGAGAGCACCGCCGGTTGCGGGCTCGATGCGTGCCTCAAGCGCCCAGGAGCCTTCAAGCGGGGCCCATCCCTGGGGCTGCGGGAGACTCGCCGGCCAGACGAGCACATCAGCATCGCCGGGGAGTGGCATCACCTCCACGGGAACGCCCCGGAAGATCCATGTCGCCGATGGGGCGACGTCCGGGTGAACTGCTATCCGGTGGCCCACCTCGAGCGCCTGGCGGCGGAGGGTCGGCGCCTGAGGGGCGACCAGGGGCGAGGGGACAGGCTCCTCGCGCCCGCTGAGAGCAATCCCCATAGAGGCCGACAGCAAGAAGGCGCCACCGGCAGCGGCAGCCACCACAAGCAGAGCAGGAGCCGTACGCCTGTCCAGCACCAGGAAGGCGAGCGCTCCCGCCGCCATCAGGAAGAGCCCGGCCACGAGCGCAGCCTCGCGGTCGCTGCCCACATCGCCGCGGTTGGCCCACTTGAGCACATTCATGGTCGCGATCATCGCGAGGAGCGTTGCGGCCCCCAGCAGCCCGCCAGCGAGCCGCCAGTTGACCCTTTTCATCGCCGCCACCGCATCCACGGCACGGGCGGAAGCGGGCCCCAGCTGGAGAGCGAGCGGAAGGGAAAGGGCCGCGGCGGGAGCCAGGCTGTGCACCCGCAACGAAAGGAGGAACCAAAGGAGGGCTGCGCCTCCCCAGAGCAGAAGCAGCAGGTCGAGGGGGGCTATGGTGCGTTCGCGCAGGGCGGACCGGCCACGCAAAACGCCTGCCGCAATCCCACCGATCGCGAGCGGCCAGGTATAGAGGGCCACGGACTCGAGGGCCGTTGCGGTCGACCACTCCTCTTCGAAGCCGGCCGCGAAGAGGTCGAAGGGGGCGATGCGCAGGCCATCGACTCCAAGGCCGAAGCGCAGCGTGGTAGCCGTAACGCCGGCGAGCGCCCCGGCGCCAGCCCAGGCAAGGCGCATGTCGCGGGCCACCAGCCCGGGCCGGATTGCGGCGAGCAAGGCCGCGGCAGCAACGAGCGGCAATGTGGCCGGGCCACCGGTGGATACAAGGAAGGCAACCCCGGCCCACGCGGGCGCGGGCAGCCCCGGCCGGGCGAGTGCCACGAGCAACCAGGCGGCGAGGGTGAGGTCGAACGCCATGGCCGAAGCGGAGACGCCGAGGGCAATCCCGGGGCCATCGAACGCCAGGAAGAGAAGCGCCAGCAGTGCGCCGCCGTTTCCGAGCTGTGGCCGCAGGAAGTAGAGCGCGCCGGGGAGAGTCGCCGTGGCGAGGAAGGCGAGCACCCTGGATGGGACTTCGGACGTGCTCCAGTGGAGGAGGAGGGTGCTGAGCGCCTGGAAGAGGGTGGGCACAAAGCGGGGATCGGCGATTCCCTCACGGGCCTGCCACGCCCCGGAGAGGTGGACCAGCTCGGCCCCTCCCACGGGCGCCTGCCAGACCGGCCCCAGCCTCATGAGCACGAACAGCACGGCGACAGCCAGCCACGCCACTGCCGAAACGGGGACTGCGAGCTCTCGCCCTTGCGCGGCGCCGCCCGGGCGGCCGGGTTCGCTCACCTGGCGGTGCCCGCGCCGCCTTCGGGCAGGCGGTAGACGCGCAGCCCTCCCGATTCGAAGGCGATTTCAAGCACCGTCTCGAAGGGCGGCATGATGTCGCCAGCGTAACGGGAAAGTTCGACCCGGCCCACCACCAGGTACCTCGCTCCTGTCTCTTTCATTACCTCCACGGCGCGCAAGGGGTCGGGGCTCGTGTAGGCGGAGTCGACGAGGTCCTGGCGGCGATTGAACTCTTTGCGATTCGCCTCCGTATCGCCGCGCCACTGGATTTCGTGCGAGTACCAGCCGATGAGGGTCTGGCGTCCGGTGCGGGCGGCGATACGGCCGGCGTCGGTGTAGTCGATGCGGCTGTCGTAGATCACGGGGCGGCCGTTCTCGTCGCGGCGCCAGGCCCGCCCGGTGGCCTCCAGGATGATGTCGCCCGGGGCCGTATGGTCGTGTACCCACCGGGTGAGCGCATATTCGGACGGGTCGTCGCGGGCGAGGAAGGCGAGCCCGTCGATGGCGGTGCCGCCGCTGAAGCCTTCGGTGCGATTTGGCGCCGCGGTCAGCGGGTAGGCGAGCCCGGCGACCAGCAGCGCCCCCACGGGCACCGCCAGCCAGCCCGGTGCGTGCCCGGTCCGGGCGTCGCGGATGGCGGTTGCCAGGCCCACGGCGCCCGCCACGGAGAGCAGGACCCAGGCCTGGTAGGTGAGCTTGAAGACCGTGTTCAGGCGGGGAGTGCCGCCGAAGAACACGTCACGAATAAGGAAGAGCTCCGCTCCAAAGAGGAGGAGGGCGCCTGCCGCCGCCATTCCCGTGGGCAGCGCGGCAGCCCGCCGTTGCCAGGCAAGCAACAGGAAGGCCGTGACCAACGCCCACGTTGCGGCGCCATAGGCGCCGAGGCTCACCCACCCCCCGGCCCGCCGGGCCTGCAGCGCTTCGGAGAGGTCGTGGTGGTAGATGGTGAGCGCGACCCAGAGCGCCATGGGCAGGAGCAGGACCCAGGCGGCGTGGGCCACGAAACGCGCCGCGGCATCGCGATCAAAGTGGCGAGCAGCGGGGACGAGCGTCAGGAGCCCGGCGAGCAGCAAGGGGCCGAACTGGAGGAAGGCATGGGCCGGCCGGGTTCCGCGGCCGGCGTACGGATAGAGCCCGGAAGCCTGGGAGCTGAAGTCCAGGTACCACGGCAGGTAGGCCACGACGGCGAGGGCAAAGAGGGGTCCCAGGTAGCCCGCGGAGGCCACGAGTGCCCTCCCGGGAGGAGCTGCCCGCAGATTCCGCACCAGTACGGCGAGTGCGAACGCCCCGCTGAAGGTGAGCAGGTCCCAGGCGTTTTGGAAGGCAAGGGCACCGAGCAGGAGTGCGAGCACCAGGCCCGTGAACGGGCTCCTGAGGTGGCTCTGGAGGCGGAGGAGGGAACGTCCGCGCCATGTGGCGGCGCTGAGCCCCAGGGCCAGCAGGACAAGCGGGATGGCCATCACGTGCGGGTGCAGGTCGCCCAGCATGAAGCTGAAGAAAGGGAACTCGGTGATTGTATCGGGGATGATGCGGGTGCCGCGCCACCAGAACCAGTACTCGGTGGGGTACCAGGCGGTGGTTCGGGGGTCCGCAGGTCCGGAGAAGCAGTTCCCGGTCACTCCCGGCTCGCAGGGGATGAGCCACTCGACGCCCATCAGCTCGAATACATCGCGGTTGTAGTGGCCGTGGGCTGCGGCCCATTCGAAGACGGCCGAAAGGGACCCGACCCCGAGCAGCATGACGACTGCCACCCCGGCCGCCGGCACGGCCCATCTTCGCCCGCGGCGGCCGAGCGAACAGCGCGTGAGCGCGGCCACAAGCGAAGCGATCGCCGTGGCAGCGGCTGCGAAGGTGTAGGCGAGCCCCAGGTTGTAGCCAACCGACGATTTCACCCCGGAAACGGCCGTGAGCACACCCACCTGCAGGTAGCCGAAGTAGTAGTAGCTCGCGCGCTGGCCCGCCAGCCACGGGTCGTGCGGCGGGTATGCGGGGGACTCCAGGGTGGCGTTCAGGTACATGAAGTCCATGGGCTGCTCGGTCCCGGCGACGTCGGGGCGGAAAGAGCGGAACGCCACGTAAGCGAAGAACGCCAGGGTGAAGAGCCCGGCGGTGATCATGAGAGCAGGCAGGGAGCGTCGCAGGGTGGCCCAGAAGCGCCGGTCGCGGGCCGCTACGGTGGCCGAAAGCAGGGCGAAGAGAGCCACGGCCAACACGTAACCGGCTCTGCCCGCGGGCAGGACGCTGGCCACCCGGAGGGTGAAGTAGC
>WBZY01000584.1_pt1 | contig 26337 bp, 25 predicted proteins | sample 5204191 | NCBI WGS metagenome assembly WBZY01 (sample SAMN12344363, study PRJNA552823) | activated sludge metagenome | biome: Activated sludge suspended growth; feature: Anammox Sidestream; material: Wastewater; isolation source: activated sludge from anammox sidestream of wastewater treatment...
AGATCGAAGGCGATTTTCTGCAGCTCCGCCCGATTCCACGGCTGCCAGCCCTGGATTGGAAACTCGTGCATGCAGATGAGGTCCTGCTTCGCACCCCACCGGCGCTCCGGGCCCCATTCGGGCGCCGCGCTCTGCGCATAGTCGATCAGCTTCACGACATGCGCGAGATTGCGCTTCAGTGTCGCGTCGCGATTCTTCAGGTCGATGGACATCAGGCGTGACTGCAGCGCCGACACATTGATCGAGTCCTGCCGCAAGGGCACCGTCGCGTAGATGCCCTTCTTCATCACCGACACGGCGCCACCCGATTCTCGGCCGGCCGCTGTTTCGGCTGCCTGGGCACCGAGCGCCGCGGGAGCAGCCAGAGCGCCGAGGCTCGCAATCCCGGCGCCGGCCAGGAGGTCGCGACGGGACAGCGGGTGAGCAGATGTCTTGCGCTTCATCAGTGGCTCCTTGGGATGGAAATCAGCGGAAACGATAGGCAAGCGTCAGACCGAACATGCGGCGGTCTGCCAGCGACACGGCGAAATCGCGGGGGTTGGTCGCGCTGACCGTGCCCGGCAGTGGCGGCTGCACTGGTACGACCAGGAAAATCGCGGGATACGTGGCGCGCTTGACATCGACCGCCGTATCGTCGTCGGTAAGATTCTTCACCCAAAGCGTGGCACTCCAGGCGTCACGCTCGACCCCCAGGCGCATGTTCACGACGTGCGCGTCGCCGGTTTCCGCAAGATTGTGTACTTGTATGTATCGGCTTGCTTCGTAACTGTAGTCCGTGCGCCACGTGAGCGTGCCCCAGTTACCGAGCGGATAGTGGGCCGAGAGGGACGCGGAAGCGAGATGCTTCGGCACGCGCGGCAGAACATTGCCGCTGACGTCCCCGGCCGCCAGATAGTCGGCGTAGCACTGAGAGCCCGCGATGCAGCCCGCGTACGGGCCGTCAAAGATCAGATCGGCTTGATCCGAGCTGAAATGCTCCTTGATCTTCGCGTCCTGATACGCATAGGTCATGCGAAGATTCCAGTTCGAGCCGAGCGCTGCGAGCATCTCCATCTCGATTCCACGAATTTTTGACCGGCCGAGGTTCGCGATGTACGACGTGGCGAATTGCGGCGGCGTGGGTGCACCGACCGGTCTGCCTTCCTCGATCACCGGGCTCGTTTGCGTCAGCTGCTGGTTCGTCCAGTCGATCAGATAGAGCGCCGTGTTGAACTGCACGCGCCGGTCGAACAATCGGCTCTTGAAGCCGATCTCATAGCTGTCTGCTTCCTCTTCCTCGAAGGAGCGCAAGCCGAGCGTCGCGATGGCCGCCCGATCTGCAGGTTGAGCGCGCGCATTCTCCGAATCCGCGTTGAAGCCGCCCGGCTTGTTGCCCTTTGCGTACTGCGCGTAGTAGGTCATCGTGTCGGAAGCGAGCCAAGTCGCCGTGAAGCGCGGCAGGAAATTGGTGAACGATGTGTCGTCCACGTACTGGTTCGCGCAGGTCAGGGTCTGGCGATTCGGGCTGCCTGCGATCGGAGTGTTCGCGACCGTGCAGCCGGAAGAAAAGCTGCCCGGCACGAAGCCCGAATTGCTTGATTTGGAGAACACCGAGCGGCCGCCAGTGTGGATCGTGTCTTCTGCATAACGGCCCTCGGCAGTGAGAGTCACGTTATCGAGCAGATCGAATTCGACCATTGCGAAGACGGCCTCGTTCTTCGTGCTCGAATCGACCGACTGCGGTGTGATCCTGGCGGGCAGGTCCGGAAGGCCGGCCACCGGATTGGCCACTAGGCTGCCGGTGAGCCGGCTCGTGTCTGGATTGTCCTCCAGGGTAAACAGGCCAGCCTGCCAGCGCAGCCGCCTGTCGCGCGGCGAAGCCGCGCGCAATTCCTGGCTCCAGTAATCGGCGCCCGAGAAGTCGACGGTCTCGAACGCCCCGCCGAATCCCCGCAGCGAACTGTAGTCCTGATCCGATGCGACGTAAGTGCTGATACGGTCGTAGCTCGACGTGGACGTAAAGGTGTGGTCGCGCCAGTAGGCGTTCATCACGAGGCTCGAGCGAAAGGTATTCGCCTGGCGCCCCTGCTCGAGACCGGCGGCGGTAAAGCTGGTGGAATTCGCCGACAGGAAGTCCAGTGTAGGGATGGTGCCGCAGAAGTAGCCGCGACGCCGCGTACCCGTCAGCGGCTGGTAGCAGTTCAGCACCTCAGCCGAGGTCAGTCCGGTATTCGGTCCTCCAATGAGGATCGTCGGCGACAGCTCGTCATCGTCCACCGAATAGTTCGCACGCAGCGTCGCGTCAAACCAGTCGGTCGGTGCCCAAGCGAGTGCTCCGCCGATCGACTTCGAGCGCGTGCCGCCCATGTCCTTTGCACCCGAAACGATGTTGGTGTACTGACCATCCTTGTTGAAATAGCGGCCGTCCACCTGAAACCGCAGTTTTCCTTCCACGATCGGCCCGCTCGCCCAAGCGCTCACATCCTGATAATTGAACTCGCCCGCCGAAGCCTTGACGCTCGCCTCGTAGACATCGGTGGGCCGGCGCGTCACGAAATTGATCGCACCCGCGAAGGTGCTGCGGCCAAACAGGGCCGCCTGCGGGCCACGGATCACCTCGATGCGCTCGAGATTGTCCATGTTGTAACCGCTGATCGACCCGTTCACGTACACGCCGTCGATGAAGAAGGCGGCATTCGACTCGCCTAGGATGCTCGACATGCCGCGAATCACCGGCCGCTCGAAACCACGAGAGCTGCTGCGGAACGAGAAACCCGGCGTCATGGCCGCGACGTCCTCGACTTTCGAGATGCCCATCGCCGCGATATCGGCAGCGCCGAGCGCTGTAATCGAAAGCGGCACCTCTTGCAGGTTTTCCTCGGCTCGCCGCGCCGTGACGACAATCTCCTCGAGCGCCGCCGGCCCATCCGTGGCTTGTTGCGCAAGGGCAGGCGTGGCGGCGAGCATCAGGAAAACGGGTACGAGTAGTCGGGCGATGTGCTTCATTGGCAGGGCTCTGTGGATACGACCGGTCGATCGTAAGCGGCACGCTCACGATTCGATGTCGGGGAAAGTACTCATCAACAACCCACCCGCGCCCACCACAACGAATCGTTGTGGCGGACGCGGGCCATGTTGACGAAGATCAAGCCTTTCCGGTCGTACGACGACGCGGCATGATCACCGCGAGCAGCAGCGCCACGGCGAAAGCGCCAATCAGGATCGACATCTCGAGCACATACTCGGTGGGCTGCGTCCAGAACTCGGTGAACAAGCCCCACTCCTGGGTGATCTCGATCGACACCCACATCACTCCCGCAGTCGGCACGGCATAGCGCACGGCCGCGAGAATGCGCGTGAAACGGCCGAGCCGCATCAGCAGGTAGAAAGTCCAGATCGTGAGCAGGAACGTGGCGGCGTACGTCACCGGGTGATGCAGGCCGAGAAAGCGCGAATCCACCAGGAACAGGGATACTGCGTAACAGAACCAGACCACGTACAGCACTTCGAGGAAGGTGATGCGGGCAAAATTGCGTTCCGACGCGGGCGCGGGCTTGCCGGCGTCGTAGCGGCACACGCGCTGGATCCACATGAAGGCGTTGCAGCGCGTGTCGCGGTTGAAGACGAAGAACGGCAACGTCGCCATCAGCAGGCCGACCGTCGCTTCCACGAACAGCAGGCTTGCCGAGAGCACATGCTCGCCGTTCACCATCAGCGGGCCCATGCCCATGAACTCGGGGTTGAAGCGAAACGACAATTCGATCCATCCAGTCCACACGAGATGTGCCGCGATGAAACCGAACCAGGTTCCGACGGCCTCGCTGCGGCTCAACGAGCCCGCGATCATGAGTGCAATGGCGATGACTCCGATCCCGATGCTGACCGGCGTGTCGTAATGGTCCGGGAACACATCCATGATGACCCCCAACGCGCTGTGCATCAGCGGCACGATCGCGAGCACGGCGATGAAAGCGAAGATGCCGACAAACGGCGGCGCGGAGAGGCGGCCGAGCCCGGTGGCCGGCGCAGAAGTCGCTGTCGTCATCCCGTGAGTCCCTCTTTTTTGGTTGGTGGCCGAATCTAGCCGTCGCCGCGATTCGACAGCAAGATCCGGAGCGCGGGGGCACCACACATCGGCCAGGCTGCGATCATTCGACATAAGTGCTGCCGCCACGTGCTTTTTCGGCCGTGGCGTGAACCCCGTCATGTCGCGCACGATGCGCGGTCTCTACGATACGCGCCCTTCGCACCGCCCGCGTGCCATTGGAGTCTGATCGTGGAATTCGTCGAGTTTCTCTGCATCACCACCCTGGGTCTGCTCATCGTCCAGATCATCTCGATGGTCCGGCATCAGTTCTCCCGCGACCGCTAGGGCGTCCCGCCGGGGCCGCCGCGGCCGAACAGGTCGTCCGGCTGCTCGACGCCGACAAAGCGCCCGCTGATGACGGGCTCCGCTTCGATCAGTTCGTCGGGGTAATGGCGCAGCACCGCCCGCGCTTCATCCGGCGAACCTTCCAGCCACGTCGAGTGATCTTCCTCCAGCAGCATCGCGGGCTGGCGCTTCTTCTCGTTGTGGATTTCCGCGATTCGCGGCGAGGCGGGCATGGTGATGATCGTGCAGGACGTGACGACCTGGCCGTCGACATTCCGCGACTCATCCCACAGGCCTGCGAGACCGAACCACGCGCGATCGCGCACCCAGATGCGGTACGTTACTTTCGCACGCCGTTCCGTCACGTGCGGCTCGAAATAGCAGCTCACGGGAATGATGCATCGCTGGCCCTTGCGCCACGCCGTGCGATACGTCGGTGCGCTCTCCATGCGCTCGATCGTCGCATTGAATGTCGACGCCTTCAGCGGCACGCCCTTCGCCCAGCCCGGTATCAGGCCCCAGCGCATCGGCACCGCCTCGCGCGCGCCGCTGCGCACGCGGATCACCGGAAAGAGGTCGGTCGGCCGCGCATCGAACGGCGCAACCGCGAAGTCCCATTCGACGATCTTGAGACCGAACGCCCCGGCGATCGCCGCGGTCAGCTGGGGACGCATGCGGCCGCACATGACACTCTCCCTGGCATGCCGCCCATGAATCCGCACGGTGTACGTCGAGGCGGCGGTGCGGCAAACTCCGCTGTGGCACATAAAGCCGTCACACTGTACATCACGCAGGTATGGAGGATCGATTCATGAAGTCACTGAAATGGGGCACAGCCCTTCCAGTTGCAGCCGCAATGCTGCTCACGGTCGCGGGCTGCGGCAAGAAGGAAGTGCCCCCGTTGCCGGCGGCGGCGCCCGATGCCGCGGCCGCCCCCGCAGCCACGACGGCACCGGATGCCGCAGCCGCGCCTGACGCCGCTGCCGCCCCTGCCGCTGCGGCAACGCCCACGGCGAGCGCCGCAGACGGCGCCAAGGTCTATCAGACCTATTGCACGACGTGCCACGGTCCCAAGGGCCAGGGTGATGGTCCGGCTGCGGCAGGCCTGAACCCGAAGCCCGCGGACTTCGCGACGAGATCGTTCAAGTACGACGTGAACGGGGACGGCATCAAGGGCGAGATCGATGACATCAAAGCCATCGTCCACGACGGCGCGGCCAAGCACGGCGGATCGCCGCTGATGACTCCCTGGCCGATGCTCAACCCCGCGCAGCTGCAGGCGGTTGCGGAGTACGTGAAGTCACTCGGTGCCTGAGCAGCACGCTTGACGACCTGCGCACGGATGCCCATCGGCATCCGTGCGCAGGCCTGTCCGCTCACACTCGGGTATATTCCAGCCATACGGGTCGGGGGGAATTGCGATGCGTAGCAGATCAGGGTTTCGAGGCAAGTCAGCCGGTGGTCTCGCCATCCTTGCAGCACTGAGCGTCGGCGTCGCCGACGCCGCCGATGCGCCCCCCGGTGAACGATGGAAAACCACGTCCTCCATGGAAATGATGGGCATGAAGATGCCCGGGCAGACCACGTTCGTTTGCCTCGAGCCCGGCTCGAATGACGTGCCGGTCGGGCATGACAAGAACTGCACCACGCACGATGTGAGGCGCACGGCCAATGGCATGACCTTCCGGATGAGCTGCACCGGCAAGGAGGCCTACGAGGCTGAAGGCGAAGTAACCTCTCTCGGCCCGAATCGCTCCCGTACGACGCTTCTCATGCGGACGGCCGACGGCGAGATGACGATGATCTCGGAGAACGAAAAACTGGGGGCCTGCACCGGCAGCGAAGCGAACCTCATCGCGAAACGGATGATTGCCAAGGCCGAGACGGACAGCAGGAAGATCCAGGCCGAACAGGAACGGATGCGGGCGCAGCAGTGCGCCGACGCGGCGCGCACGGGTGACTTCTACACGGTGAACAGCGGCTTGTGCCGCAATGACAAGGCAGCGGTCAAGACTTTCTGCGCAAACTTCCAGACGCACACAGTCTTTCGCAAGATTGCCGAAGAGCAGGCGCGCAATGTCCGCAGCGGCGCGAGTGCGGGAGGGCAGGTGCAGCCACTGACCTCCTCGGCATCGTTGTGCGGCGTCGACGCCGACAAGACGCGCGACCGGCTCTGTGGCACGGCCGAGGCGCAGGGGCAATACGCCTTCATCGCCACACAGTGCCTCACACTCGCCGGCGCCATCGGCAAGCGCGAGTGTTCCGGCCGCGCAGGCACGTACCACGCATCCGACCCCAGATACTTGCCCATCTGTGCGGCCTTGGCCGGCAAGGCAGTAGAAGATGCGGCGTCACCGGACGACCAGACGAGCGCGCCCGGCAATGCCACACCCGCAGCCGAAGTGCCGACGCAAGAGAAGAAGAAGCCCGGTCTCTTCAACAAAGGCAAGAAGGCCCTCGACGGCCTGTTCGGCAACTGACGGCATCTGCCCCGGGCAGGCGGAGGATGGCTGCAGGGCGTCGCGGGCTGCAGGGCGCGCGACTGATCGCACTCTGTCTCGCCCTCGCCGGCGGTGCTCAGTCAGCCGCCTGGGCAACCGATGCCAAGGCCAGGACACTGCCGGATCCCTTTCCGGGTGCGGCGCGTGCCTACCTGCTGACGATCGACGACGTGCCGCGTTGGGGGCATGCCGTCGATCAGCCTCGCCAGCCGGCTTCGCTCACGAAACTCCTGACCGCGCTGGTTCTCCTCGAGGACCGACAACTGCTCGCCGAGCAGGTCAAGGTGACACCCGCCGCCGCAGCCACCGAGCCAACCCGTATCGGCCTGCGAGCAGGCGATTCGCTGAGCGGGGCGCAAGCGCTGGCAGCCCTGCTCGTGCATTCGGCCAACGACGCCTGCGTCGCGCTCGTCGCCCACGCCGAGCCGGAGCGCAGCCGTTTCATCGCCCGCATGAACGACCGTGCCGCTGCGCTGGGCATGCGCGCCTCCCGCTTCGTCGATCCCTGCGGCTATGACGCTCCGGGGCAACATGCCACGGCCACCGACCTGCTGCGCCTCGCACGCGCCGCACACGCCGATCCACTGATCGCGCGCCTCGTCGCGCTGCCCGCCGTCGAATTCAGCAGCCGCGCCGGCCACCACTTTCGCCTGACCAATACCAACCTGCTGGTGGGGCGCCTCGCGGGCGTCGTGGGGATGAAGACCGGCTATACGAGCGGGGCGCGCCGGTGTCTCATCGTGCTGGCCGAGCGCGACAAGCACACGGTGTGGCTGGTGATGCTCGGCAGCGAGAACCGCTGGTGGGGCGCGCACCGGATGATCAATGAAGCCTTCGATGCAGCCAGCTTCGCGACGCATTGAGGCGTGCCTTGCCGCGGCAGCACTGATCGGCATGATCGGTGCCATCTGGTGGCCGGCTCTCCACGCCAGCTTCCAGTTCGACGACTTCAGCGTCATCGTCGCCAATTCGCGTGTGCAGTCCTTCTCCGCCTGGCTCCACTCGATGCCAGGGATCCGCCCGCTGCTGAAGCTGAGCTACGTGCTCAACCATTCCTGGCACGCGGGACCCGCGGGCTTTCGCCTCACGAACGTGGCGATCCACGCCGCGAACGCCTGTCTGGTTGGTGCGCTCCTCTGGCGACGCGTATGCCATGACGGGCTCTCGCGCGGCGAGGCCGCAGTGGCCACGGTGCTGGCCACACTCGTATTTGCGTTCCATCCCGTGCAGACCGAGGCCGTCACGTACATTTCCGGCCGCTCGGTATCGCTCGCCGCCCTCTGCAGCCTCGTGAGCCTCGCATGTTGGCTGCGCAGCCGCGAAGCAGGCGGGCGCCGCGGGGCACTCATCTGGCGTAGCGCTGCCCTACTGGCATTCGCCGCTGCCCTGAGTGTGCGCGAGACCGCTCTTGTGCTGCCGCTTGCAGTGCTGCTGTGGAATGCAACGGAACCGGGGACGACGCGACCTCGACGCACTACCGGCCTCGCGCCGCTGTTCGCTCTCGCGCTGCTGGCTCTCGTCATCGTCCTCGCGTGGCCACCCTATCGGCACCTGATCGATACGAGCCTTGCGATCCGGACAATGGGCGTGAATCTCATGACACAGGCGCATGCGCTCGCCTACCTCACGCTGCAACTGCTGCGACCGTGGAACATGAACGCCGATCCGGCACTCCCGGCGACGACGCATCTGGACGCGATCACGGCTCTGCTCATCCTGCTGTGGAGCGGCATCGCGGTTGCCGGCTTTGTCCTGCGTCGCAAGCAGCCGTCGGTCACCTTCGCCCTGCTGTGGTTCCTGCTGTGGCTCGCGCCGACCAACTCGCTGCTCGCGCGCTACGACGTCGCCAATGACCGTCAGCTCTATCTCGCGCTCATCGGGCCCGCATGGCTTCTCGGCTATGGCCTGGCGGTCGGCGGACGACGCCTGTCGCGCACAGCACGTGCCGGCGCGATATTGCTGCTCGCTGCACTTGCGACCTGGCTCGCCACCGCGACCGTGCAGCGCAACCGGGTGTATGCGGATGAGATCACCTTCTGGGAAGACGTGGTTCGCCGCACGCCGGCCAATGCGCGTGCCGCCAACAACCTCGGCATGGCCTACGCCTGCGCGTCCCGCGACGACGACGCTGCCCTGCAATTCGCTCGCGCCGCGCGCTTGCAGCCGGATGACTACCGCGCGGGTGTCAATCTCTGGCTGCTTCGGTCCGGCGATCTTGAGGCCTGCCTGCCAAATGGACAGGGTCGCACCCGCACGCCGGTCAGTCGTTGAATCGCTCCTCGCCTTCTTCCTTCTGCGTGAGTTGCTCTGCCCGTTCCCGACTCGCGTCGTCTACCAGCACGCGATCCGATGCCTCGTCGAGCACGATCTGCAGGATCTTCTCCGCCTTCTCCAGGCTCCTGCGCGCGTCGGCCCACTCGCCCCGCTCCCCCGACGCAAGCGCTGCCGAGACCAGACCGGCCGCCGGTCCAAGCCTGTCGAGCAGCTGCATCCGCTCGCGACGCAACGTCGCGCGCTCAATGGCTGCATCGATCTCGTCGAGTTTCGTGCGTTGTCCGCCCAAGAGGTGGCCTCACACGCACCGGAACGGAACCGCCGTAGATTGGTCGGAGCGCCGAGATTTGAACTCGGGACCCCTTGCACCCCATGCAAGTGCGCTACCAGGCTGCGCCACGCTCCGACACGATTGTTCTTTGACGGCGGATGATATCACTCGCGAGCCGCCGTGCGGCGCTCTCGCGGCGGCCCTTCAGCGCCGCAGCACCCGCAGCATGTCTTCCAGTTCCATGCGCACCTGACGCACGATCTGCTGGCTCTGCGAAGTGTCGGTGCGGGCTTCTTCGCCGGTGAGCTTGTTGCGCGCACCCCCGATCGTGAAGCCCTGCTCGTACAGGAGGCTCCTGATCTGGCGAATCACGATCACGTCCTGGCGCTGGTAATAACGGCGATTGCCGCGACGCTTCACGGGCTTCAGTTGCGGGAATTCCTGCTCCCAGTAACGGAGCACGTGCGGCTTGACGCCACACAGGTCACTCACTTCACCGATCGTGAAATAACGCTTGCCGGGAATCGCCGGCAACTGATCGTTATTCTTTGGTTCCAGCATAGGCCTCGACCCGCGCCTTGAGCTTTTGCCCTGGACGGAATGTCACCACACGGCGGGCCGTAATGGGAATCTCCTCGCCTGTCTTCGGATTGCGACCGGGGCGCTGGTTCTTGTCGCGCAGATCGAAGTTGCCGAAACCGGAAAGCTTCACTTGCTCGCCATTCGACAGCGCCGCGCGCACTTCCTCGAAGAAGAGATCGACTAGCTCGCGCGCTTCGCGCTTGTTCAATCCAAGCTGATTGAAAAGCGCTTCGGCCATTTCCGCCTTGGTCAGGGCCATCCCTACTCTCTTATTCTCGCGTTCAGCGCACCCGCCAGACCGGCAACGATCTCCGCCACGGCGTGATCGGTATCCTGGTCCGTCAGCGTGCGAGAATTATCCTGAAAAATCAAGCCTAAAGCGACGCTTTTTCGTCCGGATTCTATCCCGGCCCCCCGGTAAACATCGAAGACCAGAACATCGCGCAGCAGGCTCGAACCTGCCAAGGTTACACGTTCGCGAATCGCGCTTAAAGGCGTTGCTTCGTCGATCACGATGGCGAGATCGCGCCTCACCTGCGGGAAACGCGATACTTCGCGAAACTGCGGCTTTTCGGCCGCCAATGCCGCGTATTCGACCTCGAAGAGCACCGGGACATATGTCAAGTCGAGGGCGCGCACCAGTTCCGGATGCAGCTCGCCGATCCATCCCACTGCGCGGTCAGCGCGCAGGACGCGTGCGCTGCGTCCGGGATGAAGACAGGGCATCGCATCCGCGACGAAGCTGACGCTCTGGCGCAACCCCGCCGAAGCAAGGAGCGCTTCAAGGTCACTCTTCACGTCGTGGAAGTCGACGGGCTCCGCCATGCTGCCCCACTGCTCCGGCGCCCGCGTTCCGCACGCCACGCCGGCCAGCATGTCGACCTCGCGTGTGCCACCGCCATCATCCCCGAGAAATATGCTGCCGTGCTCGACGAGTCGCACGCGATCCTGCTGTCGGCTGAGGTTTTCACGCACCGTCCGCAACAGGCCGGGCCACAGCGAAACACGCATGACCGCCAGATCGCTCGCAATCGGATTGGCGAGCGCAACCGCCTCGACACCCGGAAAGAGCTGCGCCTGCAGCGTCGGATCGACAAACGCGAACGTGATGGCCTCGTGATAGCCGCGAGCGGCGAGCAATTCCAGCGTCCGCATTTCATCCGGCGTCGCGGAGGGCACGGCCGCAATCCTCTGCGCTGACTCGAGGCGCACCGGTGGAATCGCCTCGAAGCCTGCCAGCCGGGCTATCTCCTCGATGAGGTCGGCTTCGACTGCGATGTCGAAGCGAAAGCCTGGCGACGTCGCTTCCCAGCCCTCGCCAGTCCCGACAACCTCCATGCCGAGCGCGCGCAGATGCCGCTCCACATCCACATCGGCATGAGAAACGCCGAGCAGGCGCGCGAGCCGCGCACGGCGCAGACGCACCGGGACGCGCTGCGGCAGGAACCCGGGCTGCTCGACGACTTCCGTGGGGCCTGCCACACCGCCGGCAATTTCGATGAGCAGCGCGGTGGCGCGCTCGATGGCTCGTGCCTGCCCCGCCGGATCGACTCCGCGCTCGAAACGCTGGCTCGCATCGGTGTGCAGACCGTGGCGGCGCGCGCGCCCGGCGATCGACTGCGGACTGAACCATGCGCTTTCGAGGAAGACGTCGGTGGTGTGCGCGCTCACCGCCGTCCGCGCGCCGCCCATGATGCCGCCGAGGCCCACTGCCCCGTGATCATCGGCAATCACGACTTCGTCGCCTGCAAGCTTCACGGTGCTGCCATCGAGCAGCTCGAGGCTCTCGTGTTTGCGCGCCGCCCGGGCGCGCACGCCGCCGCTCAATTTCGCGCGGTCATAGGCATGCATCGGCTGCCCGAGCTCGAGCAACACGTAATTCGTCACATCCACGACCGGACTGATCGAGCGCTGTCCGACACGTCGCAACCGTTCCCGCAGCCACAGCGGTGAGGGTCGCGCATTGTCGACGCCGCGAATCACCCGGCCCACGAAGCGCGGTGCGGCCTCAGGCCAGTCGAGCTGCACAACCTGGACCGTCCGGTCTGCAGGGGGGACTGCCAATAGCGCCGGGCCAGTCACGCATCGACCTTCGCCCAGAACCGCAGCAACTTCACGCGCCACACCCAGCACGGACATCGCATCCCCGCGGTTCGGCGTCACATTGAGTTCGAGGATTTCGTCGTCGAGCCCGAGCCAGGCGCGAAGATCGTGCCCGACTCTCGCGTCAGCGGGTAGCTCGAGGATGCCCTCTGAAGTCTCCGCCAGGCCGAGCTCTTTCGCCGAGCACAGCATGCCGAACGACTCCACGCCGCGGAGCTTCGCCGGCTTGATCCTGAGATCGCCAGGCAACATCGCGCCGACCACGGCGAGCGCGACCTTGAGACCCGCACGGGCATTGCGGGCGCCGCACACGATCTGCAAGGTGTCGCCCGTACCGGTGGAGACGCGACACACCTGCAGCTTGTCGGCTTGCGGATGCGGCTTCGCTTCGAGAATTTCCGCAATGACGACGCCGGAGAAAGGCGGCGCCGCAGTCACGATTCCTTCGAGCTCGAAGCCGGCGAGTGTCAGACGGGAACCGAGCGTGCGCGCGTCGACACCCACCCGCACCCACTCCGCAAGCCAGGAAAGAGGAATCTTCATTCAGGCGCCCGCGAACTGGCGCAGGAAGCGCAGGTCGTTTTCGAAGAACAGGCGCAGGTCGTTGACGCCATAGCGCAGCATCGCCAGACGATCGATGCCGAAGCCGAACGCATAACCGGTCCAGCGCTCCGCATCGAGCTTGCACTCCTGAAACACGTTCGGGTGCACCATGCCGCAACCCGCCACCTCGAGCCAGCCCGTCTGCTTGCACACGCGGCAACCGCGGCCATCGCAGAATACGCAGGTGATATCGACTTCGGCCGACGGTTCAGTGAACGGGAAATACGAGGGCCGCAGGCGCAGCGCGAGGTCGCGCTCGAAAAAACCCTGCATGAAGTCATGCAGCGCCGCCTTCATGTTCGCGAAGCTCACATTCTCACCCACGACGAGTCCCTCGACCTGGTGGAACATGGGTGAGTGCGTGAGATCGTGATCGCAGCGGTACACGCGCCCTGGTGCGATCAGCGCGAGCGGCGGCGGCCGTTCGAGCATCGTGCGGACCTGAACGGGCGAGGTATGCGTGCGCAGGAGTCGCCCGTCGGGAAAATAGAAGGTGTCGTGCATCGCCCGCGCCGGATGATCGGGCGGCAGGTTGAGCGCCGTGAAATTGTGGAAATCGTCCTCGATCTCCGGGCCAGCCTCGACCGTGAAGCCCGCATTGCGAAACAGCGTCTCGATACGTAGCCGCGCGAGCGTGACCGGATGCAGCGTGCCGCGCGTCTCTCCGCGTCCCGGAAGGGTCACATCGATGCGCCCGGCGACGAGCGCCTGCTCGACCGCAGCGCGCTCGAGCAGCTCGCGCCGTGCCTCGATCGCATCCTGTACGCGCAACTTCGCCTGGTTGATGAGCTGGCCCGCAGCCGGTCGCTCCGCGGCTGGCAAGGCGCCGAGCGCTTTCAGCTGCTCCGTGAGCACGCCCTTCTTGCCGAGCCAGTGCACGCGCGCGGCGTCGAGCGACGACAGTGCATCGCTCGCGCCGATTGCCGCGAGTGCCTCATCCAGCAGACGGGCGAGTTCCGTCACAGCGACTTACGCCGCTGCGAGCGCCGCTTTTGCCTGCTTCGCGATTGCCTCGAAGGCGGGCGCATCGTGCACGGCGATTTCCGCCAGCACCTTGCGATCGATCGTGATGCCGGCCTTGCGCAGACCGTTCACGAGCTGGCTGTACGAAATCTCGTACAGGCGCGCCGCGGCGTTGATGCGCGTGATCCACAGCGCGCGGAACTCGCGCTTCTTCGCGCGACGGTCGCGGTACGCATACTGGCCGGCCTTGATGACCGCCTGCTTCGCAGTGCGGTAGTTCTTGCGACGGGCGTTGTAGTAACCCTTCGCCTTGGAGAGAACCTTCTTGTGACGGCGCCCGGCCGTCACGCCACGCTTGACTCGTGCCATGACTTCTTACCTCGTGCCGTTACTTGTGGTTGGGAAGCAGCTGCGCGAGGCGACCGACGTCGCTCTCGTGCACGAGACTGCTGCCGCCCGAACGGGCGTGGCGCTTGACCTTGGGGGCCTTGTGGCCGAGGTTGTGACGACGGCCGGCGGCATAGCTCTTGAAGCCCTTCGCTGTCTTGCGAAAACGCTTCGCTGCCGCCCGGTTGGTTTTCAACTTGGGCATGCTCATCTCCTTTTTGTAGCCACGGCTCGCAAGCAGCGCCCGCGCGCTGCCGCTTGCCTGCGGATCCGCGTCAGCGGATCACTTCTTTTTTGGCGCGAAGACCATCACCATCTGGCGCCCTTCCATGAGCGGGTTCTGCTCGATGCTGCCGACACCGGCCAGATCGACCACTACCCGATCGAGGAGCTTGCGCCCGATCTCCTGATGCGCCATTTCCCGGCCGCGGAACCTCAGGGTCACCTTGGCCTTGTCACCTTCGGTCAGGAAGCGGATCAGGTTCCGCAGCTTGACCTGGTAATCGTTCTCGTCCGTCCCCGGACGGAATTTCACTTCCTTGACCTGGATCTGCTTCTGCTTCTTCTTCGCGGAGTGGGCCTTCTTGTTCTGCTCGAACAGGAACTTGCCGTAATCCATCACTCGCACCACCGGCGGTTCCGCCGTGGGCGACACTTCCACGAGATCGAGCCCAGCGGACGTTGCCATCTGGAGCGCGTCGTATCGGGACATGACTCCCGCCTGGGAGCCGTCGGCTGCAATTACCCGCACTTGCGGTGCGTTGATCTCGTCATTGCGCCGGACGCGCTTTGCTGCAATGGCTATAAATCAGTCCTCCAAAGTTCGGCGCCCACGGCTCTCGAGCTCCTCGCGCAGACGCTTCGCAAACGTCTCCGGCGACATCGTGCCCAGATCCTTGCCGTTACGGGAACGCACGGAAAGCAGGCTCGCGGCGACTTCTTTGTCTCCCGCGACCAGCAGGTACGGTACACGCTGCAGCGTGTGGGCGCGAATCTTAAAGCCCACCTTTTCGTTCCGCAAGTCGCTTTCGACCCGAAACCCCTGATTTTCAAGCGAATCCGCAACTTTTCTGGCGTACTCGTCCTGGCGGTCGGTGATCGTGCACACCACGGCCTGGACGGGCGCGAGCCAGGCGGGCAGCCGGCCGGCATGATGTTCCAGCAGAATCGCGAAAAAGCGCTCCAGCGACCCGAAAATCGCCCGATGCAGCATCACCGGCGTGCGCCGGGCACTTTCCCCGTCGATGTAGTGGGCCCCGAGACGCCCCGGGAGGTTGAGGTCCACCTGCCAGGTACCGCACTGCCAGTCGCGGCCGATCGCGTCCTGCAGGACAAATTCGAGCTTGGGGCCGTAGAAGGCGCCCTCGCCGGGATTCAGCGTGTACTCGATGCCCGCCGCCTTCGTCGCCTCGATCAGCGCCTGCTCGGCGCGGTCCCAGATCTCGTCACTGCCGACGCGCTTTTCCGGGCGATCCGAATATTTCACGCGCACGTCATCGAAGCCGAAGTCCCGGTAGATCGAGATCAGCAATTCGATGCCGCGCACCGTTTCTTCCGTGATCTGCTCTTCGGTGATGAAGATGTGCGCATCGTCCTGCGTGAATCCGCGCACGCGCATCAACCCGTGCAACGCACCGGAAGGCTCGTAGCGGTGCACCTTGCCGAACTCGGCGAAGCGCAGCGGCAGGTCATGGTGGCTCCGGATGCCCTGCTTGAAGATCTGCACATGGCCGGGGCAGTTCATCGGCTTGATCGCGTAGACACGCTCATCGGGCGTCCGCGTCAGAAACATGTTCTCGCCGAACTTCTCGAGGTGACCCGACTGGCGCCACAATTCGGCGTCCATGATCTCGGGCGCATTGACCTCCTGGTAACCCGCCGCACGCTGCTTTTCGCGCATGTAGGCAATGAGCTCCTGGAAGATCGTCCAGCCCTTCGGGTGCCAGAACACGGCGCCCGGTGCCTCTTCCTGCATATGGAAGAGGTCGAGCTCACGGCCGATCCGCCGATGGTCACGCTTCTCGGCCTCTTCGAGTCGATGCAGATAGGCGTCGAGATCCTTCTTGTCGGCCCAGGCCGTGCCGTAGATGCGCTGAAGCATCTCGTTGCGCGAGTCGCCGCGCCAGTAGGCACCGGCGACCTTCATCAACTTGAAGACCTTCAGCTTGCCGGTCGAGGGCACGTGCGGTCCGCGGCAGAGATCGACCCAGTCACCCTGCCCGTAGAGGCTGATCTCTTCCTTGTCGGGAATGCTCGCGATGATCTCGGCCTTGTAGTGCTCACCGAGACCCTTGAAAAAGGCGACCGCGGCGTCGCGCTGCATCACGCGCCGCGTGACCTTTGTATCCGCCTGCGCGAGCTGGCCCATGCGCTCTTCGATCGCGGCGAGGTCCTCGGGAGTGAAGGGCCGCGAATAGGAGAAGTCGTAGTAGAAGCCGTCGTCGATGACAGGGCCGATCGTGACCTGCGCCGCGGGGAATAGCTGCTTGACCGCCTGCGCGAGCAGGTGTGCCGTCGAATGCCGCAGGATCTCGAGGCCCTCGGGATCCTTCGGAGTGACGATCGCGACCTTCGCGTCGTGATCGAGCACGAAGCTCGTATCGACGAGCTTGCCATCCACGCGGCCCGCGAGTGCCGCCTTGCGCAGTCCCGCGCCGATACTGCCCGCGATCTCGTCGATGCTGAGTGGCTTGTCGTAGCTGCGCTGGCTGCCGTCCGGCAGCGTGATGATCGGCACGAGAGCTGGCTCAGTGTCCGACGCAGGACTGACAGCGATCCGCGTAGGGAATCGCCTCGAGCCGCGCGATCTCGATATCCCGCCCGCACTTGACGCAGATGCCGAACTCGCCGCGCTGCAAGCGCCCGAGCGCGAGGTCTATCTGCGCGATTTCGGCGCGCGCGGCTGATTCGATGCCGCGCAATACGTCATCGTTCTGCCGCTCGGAGGCCTGCTCGGAGAAGTCCTGACTCACCGCCTGACGACGATGCGCCGCGTCGTCACGCGCGCGATCTGCGCGTGTGAGCAGTTCCTCACGGCGCATCTGCAGGGTTTCGCGGACTCCGGCGGCACCTATCATGGCTCGACAACTCTCGCGGCTGCACGAATTGGTAGGCGCGAGTGGGATCGAACCACCGACCACTTCCATGTCAAGGAAGTGCTCTACCACTGAGCTACGCGCCTAGGGGGGCGCGAAAGATACCCTACAGGGCGCCCGCGAGGCAACCGAAAGCACGGCATTTCAAGGTGTTAGCCACCCCTGCGAGCATTAGCCCGCCCGCGATTCCGACAGGCCCAGTTCCGCGTGCTTCAGACGTTCGATCTGATCCCGCAGCCGGGCCGCCTCCTCGAACTCGAGATTGCGGGCCTTGCGGAACATCTCCGCTTCGAGTTTCCGGATCTGCCGCACGATCTGCTCGGGCCGCAGGGCAGTGACCCGGTCACCGACGCTCGCCGCGTCGCCCTTCCTGCCCGCCCGGCCGCGCGGGCGGGGCGCCTCGCTGCGCGCGCCTTCCATGATGTCAGCGACCCCTTTCTCGATACCGCGGGGCGTGATGCCGTGTTCCGCATTGAACGCGATCTGCTTTGCACGGCGACGGTTGGTTTCGTCGATCGCCCGCTGCATCGATCCTGTGACCTTGTCCGCGTAGAGGATCGCACGGCCGTGCAGATGGCGCGCGGCGCGGCCGATCGTCTGGATCAGCGAATTGTCGGATCGCAGGAAGCCCTCCTTGTCGGCATCGAGGATGGCCACCAGCGACACCTCCGGCATATCGAGGCCCTCGCGCAGCAGATTGATGCCGACCAGCACATCGAACCTGCCGAGGCGCAGATCGCGGATGATTTCCGTGCGCTCGACCGTCTCGACATCGGCGTGCAGATATCGCACCCGCACGTCGTGCTCGTGCAGATACTCGGTGAGGTCCTCCGCCATGCGCTTCGTCAGAGTGGTGATCAGCACGCGTTCATTGCGCGCCACGCGCAGATTGATCTCGGACAGCACATCGTCGACCTGCGAGCGCACCGGGCGCACCTCCACCTCGGGGTCGACGAGTCCAGTGGGCCGCACGACCTGTTCAACCACTTGCGCCGCGCGTCGCGCCTCATAGGGACCCGGGGTCGCCGATACGAAGATCATCTGTGGCGCGAGCGCCTCCCATTCCTCGAACTTGAGAGGGCGATTGTCGAGTGCCGAAGGCAGGCGAAAGCCATATTCGACCAGCGTCTCCTTGCGCGAGCGGTCGCCCCGGTACATCGCGCCGAGTTGCGGCATCGTCTGGTGGCTTTCGTCGACGACGAGCAGCGCGTTGTCCGGCAGATAATCGTAGAGGCACGGCGGCGGCTCGCCCGGCGCGCGCCCCGAGAGATACCGCGAATAGTTCTCGATGCCCGCGCAATAGCCGACCTCCTTCATCATTTCCATGTCGAACATCGTGCGCTGCTCGAGCCGCTGCGCCTCGACCAGCTTGTCCGCATCGCGCAGCTCCTTCAGGCGCAGGCGCAGGTCGTCGCGGATCTGGTCGACCGCGTGCAGTACCCGCTCACGCGGCGTCACGTAATGCGAACCAGGGTAGACGGTGTACCGCGGCAGCTTGCGCGTCACCTCCCCGGTCAGCGGATCGAAGAGCGCCAGGGACTCCACCGTGTCGTCGAACAGTTCGACGCGCAGCGCGGCGCGATCGGATTCGGCGGGAAAGATGTCGATGAGATCACCACGCACCCGGTAAGTGCCGGCGCTCAGGTCGAGCTCATTGCGCGTGTACTGCATGTCCGCGAGACGGCGCAGCAGCTGGCGCTGATCGAGCCGGTCGCCGCGCTTCAGGTGCAGCACCATCGCGAAATAGGCCTCGGGGTCACCGAGGCCGTAAATCGACGATACGGTCGCGACGATGATCGTATCGCGCCGCTCGAGCAGCGCCTTGGTAGCCGACAGGCGCATCTGCTCGATATGCTCGTTGATCGAGGCGTCCTTCTCGATGTAGGTGTCGCTCGAGGGAACGTAGGCTTCCGGCTGGTAGTAGTCGTAATAGGAAACGAAGTACTCGACGGCGTTTTCCGGGAAGAATTCGCGGAACTCGCCGTAGAGCTGCGCGGCGAGCGTCTTGTTGTGAGCAATCACGAGCGTGGGGCGTTGCACGCGCGCGATCACGCTCGCTACCGTGAAGGTCTTTCCCGATCCCGTGACGCCGAGCAGCGTCTGGTGCGCGAGACCGTCGGTGAGCCCCGCGACGAGCCTCTCGATCGCCTGCGGCTGATCGCCCGCGGGCGCGTAGTCGGCGCGCAGACTGAAGAGCGGCGCGGCTGAATCGGCGCTGGTGTCCATGGTGGCGGCGATACGAACCTCGGGGATGATCGGGTAATATAACGCGGTCTCCGTCCCACCCGCAGGTTTCTCCCGTGCCACTACCGGTCTCCCGTCGCGTCCAGCGCGTCAAGCCTTCCCCCACTCTCGCCGTTACCGCGCGCGCAGCGAAGCTCAAGGCGGAAGGCAAGGATATCGTCGCACTCGGCGCAGGCGAGCCGGATTTCGACACCCCCGCTCATATCGCCGCGGCGGGCGTCGATGCGATCCGGAGCGGCTTCACCCGCTACACGAATGTCGACGGTATCAACGAGCTGAAAGACGCGATCATCGCGAAGTTCCGCCGCGACAATGGCATCGAGTACGAGCGCCCGCAGATCATCGTCTCGAGCGGCGCGAAGCAGACGATCTACAACCTCTGCATGGCCGTGCTCGACCCGGGCGACGAGGCGATCATCCCCGCGCCATACTGGGTGTCCTACCCCGACATGGTGCTGCTCGCCGACGGGTTGCCCGTGATGCCTTTTGCGGGCGCGAATCAGGGTTACAAGATCACTCCGCGTCAGCTCGAAGCGGCCATCACGCCGAAGACCCGCCTCGTGCTGCTGAACAGCCCGTGCAACCCGACGGGTGCCGCGTACACCCGCGCCGAGTTGCGGGCGCTCGGCGACGTGCTGGTCGCGCATCCGCGCATCGTGATCGGCACCGACGACATGTACGAGAAGATCTATTGGGCGGACGAGCCGTTCTGCAGCCTGCTGACCGCCGTGCCCGAGCTCTACGACCGCACCGTCACGATCAACGGCTGCTCGAAGGCCTACGCGATGACCGGCTGGCGCCTCGGCTACTGCGGCGGCCCGAAAGAACTCGTCACCGCGATGTCGACGATCCAGGGCCAGTCCACCTCGAACGCCTCGAGCATCACCCAGCGCGCGGCCGTCGTCGCGCTGAATGGCGACCAGCAGTGTGTCGCCGAAATGAATGCGCAGTACCGGAAGCGCCACGACTATGTTGTCGAGGGGCTCAATTCCCTGCCGGGAATCTCCTGCCTTGCGGCTGCGGGCACCTTCTATGCATTCGCCGACGTGAGCGGCGCGATGCAGGCGACGGGCTGCCGCGATGACAACGCCTTCGCGGAACTGCTGCTGAATGAAGGTGGCGTGGCGGTGGTGCCGGGCTCGGGATTCGGCGCACCGGGTCACATGCGGATTTCGTTCGCCTGCAGCATGGAGACGCTCGAGAAGGCGGTCGATCGCATGGCGCGCGTGCTCCGCTCGGGGGCGGCGGCGAAGACCGCCTGATCACCGCTCCCTTGACGGGTCCGCGCAAGTCCTTGAGAATTCGCGCCCTTCTCGTCTCCCGTTCCCCGGTAGCTCAGCGGTAGAGCGTCGGACTGTTAATCCGTTGGTCGTTGGTTCGAGTCCAACCCGGGGAGCCATCCAGATCGCGAACTGCACCCGATCACGGGTCTGGACGGCCTCGTGTTTCCGTCGCAAACCTCCCCTGTCCGACCCATCAGCGAGAACACCGTCAACAGCTCCCTGCGCCGCCCCGGTTTCGCGGCGGGTGAGATGACCGGCCGCGGCTCTCGCAGCAATGGGATTCCCGCACGACGTGATCGAGCTGCAGCACGCGTGCGCCGACCGCGATGAAGTGCGCGGAGCCTGCAACCGCGCGCCACGCAAGGCTGAACGTCGTAGCGTGATGCAGCAATGGGCCGACTGTCTCAACGGGCTGCGCACCGGCGGAAAGGTCGTGTCTATCCAGCGGGGCGCAGCATGATCGTGCGGCGCCAGGGCGTTTACACGCCCTCGCCCGAACGACCGGGATAACAACCGTCACCGCGACGAGAAAATGTGCAAGATCACCATTTTTGCGCGCTGCGCTCGTTGCGCAGCTCAGTAAATTGACTCCCATCGATCCGACAATCGCGCACACCAACCGTTGTGTCTTTTGACCCCACTGTGCTGAGCACGACCGCCAATACCCATCGCACCCTGCGCCTGCCCGCTACCGAACAGAAGGTCGACCTCAAGCGCGCCGCCATCTATCGCGGCACGCGCGAAGGCTGGCTCCTGAAGCCGGTGCAGATTTCCGCCCGCGCACGGCGCGATAGCGCCGGAGTGCCACCCGACCATCTCCCTTGCTATCTGTATCGTATAGCGACACACTCTTTGGCTGGCGACTGCACCCCCTGAAGGGCCCACTCGAAGGCCATTGGGCCGTGTAGGTCGACGAGAGCTGGCGCCTGACTTTCCGGTTCGTGGGGACTGACGCCGACCGGGTCGACTATCAGGACTATCATTGAAAGGGTCGCCATCGTGACACGCATGCACAACCCACCGCACCCCGGCGAGGTCCTCCGCGACACAATCCTGCGGCAGGGCACAGGTACCCTGTCCGTCACCGAGTTCGCGAAGCGCCTCGGCGTCTCGCGCGTGGCGCTGTCGCGCGTCGTGAATGGCCGCGCGACCGTAAGCACCGAACTCGCGATCCGACTCGCTGCCGCGCTCGGCGGCTCGGCGGAATCGTGGCTTCGCATGCAGGTCGCGTACGATCTCTGGCAGGCGCAGAAAAAGTCTCGGCCGAAGATCCGCCCACTCGAGTTGCGGCGCGTGGCCTGATTCGATTTCCCGCGCAGTATCTGCCAGCAGATGCGCAGTTCGAGGATGCCGCGATGCCACGCCACCAGACCCGAACTGCAATTGCCAGGCGCGCCACTGCCGCAAGCAGTGGCGCGAGGCGAATCACAAAGCCATCCAGGCCTACAGTGGGCCAGCGTTACACTTCCGGAACCGGTGGCGTCAGGGCCAGCGTGCACTACTTCAACGATGCCAACGATATCGACGAACTGCTGGCAGCCTTGAAGGACTTTCTTGCCCGCTGACCCCGCCGGGAATCAGAAGTGCCACACCGCGGAAATGGCGACCGGCCAGGCCCAGCGCGCCTGAGCGTCGTTGCGCGTATCGTAGCCGAGCGCCAGCAGCTTCGGATCGCGTGCATTCGACGCGACACCCGTGTGATCCGCCTCGACACTGAGGCGCACGCCGAAGTTGTTGCCGGGGTCGTATTCGATGCCCGCCTCGGCACTCTGGCTGAATACGGTATCGCCGCGGGTGAAGCGCACGTGTTCGGGAACCACAGGATCCGCCTGCAATGCAAGCGTGCCGCCCATCCCGTCGACGCGTGACGCGCCGAGGGCGACTCCCGCGAACGGCCGCCAATCAGAGCCCGTCTGCCATGTGTAGCGTGAACCAACCTCGAGCGATTCATTGTGCACGTCGCTCATCCGGGCGCTAACCTCGCCCGCGGCGGCCGGCCCTTCGCTCTCCTCGCCCGTGACCCTACCGATGACGCGCGTACGCCCGTCAAGCCCTTCGTAGCCGATGCGGCCATAAGCCTGCAGCGCATCGTTGAAGGAATAGCCGAGCTCAAGGCCCGTGTCGAAGCGGGGCCGGAAGAGACTCTCATAGCGCAGCCTGTGCAGGGCGACCGTGCCGCTCTCCCCGCTCAATGACGGGTTCAGCGTGCCAAGGTCGGCGACAGGTGCATCAATGGGCGCACGCAGCGACCCATGCATTCCCACCGCATCACCTGCGAGGATCGACAGGCTCCACGGGCTCGTTTGCTCGGAAGCGTTCGCCGTCGCGCCGGCACCGGCGATGAGAGCGAGCAGGGCGAGGGCTTTGACAGGTCGGGTGTTCATTTCGATGACTCCTGCAGAATGACCACGGTGTTGAAGCCTGCGCCCTGAAACTGACGCCAGACTGACATCGCGACAGCCCGTCCGGGAGTACCCTGATGATCCATGAGGGTACTGATCGTCGAAGATGATCCGCTGGTGGGCGATGCTGTACGGCGCGCGCTCGAGGCCAACGGGTACGCGGTGGATCTCACGACGAGCGCCGAAGCCGCCAGTTCCGCCTTGCATGCGGAATCTTTCGATCTCGCCGTGGTCGATATCGGGTTGCCGCGCGCGAGCGGCCTGCAGTTCGTGCGTGAGCAGCGGCGCCGGGGTGCCATGGTGCCGGTGCTGATGCTGACCGCGCGCGACGGACTCGATGACCGTGTCTGCGCACTCGATCTGGGCGCCGACGACTACCTGACCAAACCATTCCAGGTGCCCGAACTCGTGGCGCGCTGTCGTGCGCTGATCCGCCGTGCCAACGCACTCTCCACCACTCAGCTGACGTTCGGTGTGCTGCGTCTCGATCTCGCACACAGGGAAGTCACCCTGCACGGCAACGTGATCGATCTCACCCACAGGGAATGGTCGATCCTCGAATGCCTCGTCCTCAATGCCAGCCGGATCGTTTCAAAGGAACGGCTGAAGAGCGCTGTGGTCAACTGGAGCGAGGATCTCACGCCCAACGCCATCGAAGTGTACATATCGCGCTTGCGCGCGAAGCTCGGCGGCGCGGTGGACATCCGCGCAATACGCGGCATGGGATATCGAATCGATGCGCATGAAGAATGACCCGGTGCCATCCGTCCGCAAGCGTCTGCTCGCCCTCCTGCTCCTGCCGGCTGTGGCGGTCCTCGTCGCAGGAACGCTGGGCGATTACTTCACCGCCACTGCTCCCTTCAGCGAAGCCTACGATCAGGCGCTGATCGATACCGCGATCGCCCTTGCAGGCCGCGTGGCGCCTCGCAGCGACGGACAACCGACCCTCGTCCTGCCTCCCGACGCCGCCGCGATCCTGCGCAGGGACAAGATCGATTCAATCTACTTCAGGGTCTCGGGACCCGGTGGCTCGTTGATCTACGGCGACGCCGACTTGCCGGAGCTGCCCGGAACGGGCGCCAATCCCGCTCGCGGCAGCGTCTCCTGGCGAGGTGAGCCGATCCGGCTCGTGAGTTATCGCACCTTCGCCGGTCCCGACACCGTGACCGTCTCGGTCGGCGAAACGCTGCACAAGCGCAACCGCGCCCAGGCAGCGGTACTCACGACTGCCGTCGCCGTCGACGCCGCCGAACTCGGCGTCATTCTCCTGCTGATCTGGCTCGGTGTACGCCTTGCGCTCGCGCCGCTCGGAAATGTCGCGGCACAGATCTACCGGCGATCCGCGCGCGACCTCGCGCCGCTGCCGATCGATCGGGTACCCATCGAAATCCGCGGTGTCGTCGAAGCGCTCAATCGCCTGTTCGCCAGGGTTACGCGCGCGAGTGCCGAACAGCGCCGCTTTCTCGAAAGCGCAGCCCACCAGCTGCGCACTCCCCTGACCGGCATACAGGCACAGCTTGAATTGCTGATCGACGATGCAGCAGAGCCGTCGCAGCAGGAGAGGCTCCGGTTGATCCTTGACGGCGCGCGCCGACTCTCGCACACGACACAGCAGTTGCTGGCGCTCGCACGCTCGGATGAGACCGCGGTACTCGATCGGAAGTTCGAAGAGGTCGACCTCGCGACCGTGGTCACGACCGTCGTCACTGAACGAATCACATCGGCTTTTGCGAAGGGCATCGACTTCGGCGCAGACATCGAACCTGCTAACATATCCGGCGTGCCGTGGCTCCTTGCTGAAGCGGTTGGCAATCTCGCCGACAACGCCCTCACCTACACTCCTGCGGGCGGACGCGTCACGGTTCGGTGTGGCCACGATCCCGCGCCTTTCCTGCTGGTCTCCGATACCGGCTCCGGCATTCCGCCGGGCGATCGGGAGCGTGTTCTCGACCGCTTTTATCGAGGCGGCAATGCGCAGGGTGACGGAAGCGGACTGGGACTTGCCATCGTGCAGGAGGTGGCGCAACTGCATGGCGCGACGCTATCGATCGACGCAGGGCCCGACGGGGAAGGCACGATCGTGAAGCTCCGGTTTTCCGATCCCGAGGCGGGGAAAGCCGTTTGATTGCGATCGTCGAGGCGGCGCGGGCGGGATTGCTGCGCCGCGAGCACTGGCCCCGCAATCTCGTCGCGGGTCTCGTCGTCGGCATCGTCGCCCTGCCACTTGCCATGGCGTTCGCGATGGCATCCGGCGTGAAGCCCGAACAGGGCATCTACACGGCGATCGTCGCGGGTCTTGCCGTTTCACTCTTCGGCGGCAGCCGCATCCAGGTTGCCGGGCCGACCGGTGCATTCGTCGTCATTCTCGCCGCAGTCGTGGCCGACCACGGAGTCGCTGGACTGCTGCTCGCCACCTGCATGGCCGGTGTCATCCTCGTATTGCTCGGCACCGCGCGCTTCGGCGGCGTGCTGCGTTACATACCCGACCCCGTCGTCGCCGGCTTCACGGCGGGAATCGGTGTCGTGATCTGGGTCGGACAGTGGAAGGATTTCTTCGGTCTGCCCGCGCCCGCAGGAACGCACTTTCACGAGAAACTGTTGCACCTGCTGCAATCGCTGCCGCAACTGCACCCGGCCACCACGATGCTCGCGGCGCTGAGTCTCGTGCTCGCGATCTTTGCCCCGCGCATTCCCGGCCTGACTCGTGTCCCCGGCCCGCTCGTCGCGATGGTCGTGGCGACGGTGTTGCAGACGATCTTCGGGTTCGAGCACGTCGCGACGATCGAGAGCGCATTCGGCGGTATCCCCCGCGGGCTGCCGCACTTTGCGCTGCCCGACCTGACGTTCAGTCGCCTGGTGACACTGGTTCCGGCCGCCTTCACGATCGCGATGCTGGGTGCCATCGAATCACTCCTGTCGGCGACGGTCGCCGACGGCATGGCCGGCACGCGCCACGATTCGAACCAGGAATTGATCGGCCAGGGCGTCGCCAATATCGTCGCGCCGCTCTTCGGCGGAATTGCAGCCACCGGCGCGATCGCGCGCACCGCAACCAATTTCCGCAACGGGGCCACGAGCCCGCTCGCGGGCGTGGTCCATGCGCTGACTCTGCTGGCCATCCTCCTACTCCTCGCACCACTCGCCGGCGAGGTGCCGCTCATGTCCTTGCCCTCGTGGTTGACGAGGTTGCGGACCCGGCCACCGCGCAGGGTGGATTCGTATCCGGGCTTGCCGGCGACGGCGTCGGCGACCTCATGGTCTGCACCCGGGGAGAGACT
>WBZY01000591.1_pt1 | contig 26224 bp, 20 predicted proteins | sample 5204191 | NCBI WGS metagenome assembly WBZY01 (sample SAMN12344363, study PRJNA552823) | activated sludge metagenome | biome: Activated sludge suspended growth; feature: Anammox Sidestream; material: Wastewater; isolation source: activated sludge from anammox sidestream of wastewater treatment...
TGCATCGAGACCGGAAAGAATGGCCGTTGCTTGCGCAAAACGTCATACATACCTCCGGGTTGTTGACCTTGACCGCCGTCCGCTGGAATCAGACAACGGAGGCGATACCGGCCGGGGACGAATCTCCAACCGACCCGACGCGCGCCGCGCCTGCGCACCTTGCCCAGGAAGTCGCTCAATTGGTCGCGGCTTATCCGAATTCGCAGATCGTAATTTTGATCATCCCGGGTGTGCCGATCCTTTTTCCGGATAAAATCAACCCGGGCTGGGAGAATCCCAACGACATGGAAGTTCTTTCCGCCCTGACTCAGGCGGAAAAAATTTCGGTGGTTTATCCCGCGCCTGCCTTTAAAGAGCTGTATAAAAAATACGGCGTATTTCCACGAGGCTTTTTCAACTCGCCTCCCAATTACGGACATCTTAATCGCTACGGCCATATTGCAGTTGCAGAAACGTTGACCGCCGCCCTCGACGCATTGTTGAAAGGAGCCAGATAATGAACGCCCAACAAATCATTGACCTCAACAAGGAATACACCTTCTTCTCCTGGTCTGTGCAGGGACAGGTGAATCCCATCCCTGTGACCAAAGCCGAAGGCGTCTATTTCTGGGATGCGGACGGCAAGCGCTATCTCGATTTCTCGTCGCAGTTGATGAACACGAACATCGGGCATCAGCATCCGAAAGTCGTCAAAGCGATTCAGGAGCAAGCCGCGACGTTGACATTCACGCATCCAGGCAACGCCACGGAAGCGCGTGGATTACTCGGCAAGAAAATATCCGAAGTGACACCAGGTGATTTAAAGAAAACTTTCTTCACCCTCGGCGGCGCGGAAGCGAACGAGAATGCCATCAAGATCGCCCGCTTCTACACAGGGAGACACAAAATCCTTGCGCGTTATCGCTCCTATCACGGCGCGACTCACGGCTCCATTGCGTTGACTGGCGATTACCGCCGCCTCGCCGTCGAACCTGTCATGCCAGGCGGAGTCCATTTCCTTGACCCGTTCTGTTATCGCTGTCCGTTTGGGCAGAAGCCAGAGTCGTGCAAGCGGGAGTGCATCTCTCATTTGGAAGAAGTCATCAAATACGAGGGACCCGATAAGATCGCCGCCATCATCATGGAGGGCGTGGTCGGCTCGAACGGACTCATCATCCCGCCCGATGATTACTGGCCCCGCGTGCGCGAGATCTGCGATAAGTATGGCATCCTCTTGATCTCGGACGAAGTCATGAGCGGATGGGGTCGTACAGGCAAATGGTTCGCCGTGGACAACTGGAACGTTGTTCCAGATATCATTACCACCGCCAAAGGCATCACCAGCGGATACGTTCCACTCGGCGCGGTGATTGTCTCGGAGAAGATCGCCAAGTTTTTCGACGACAAATATCTGTATGCAGGTCTCACGTACAGCGCTCATGCTCTTTCGTGTGCCACTGCGCTGGCGACCATTGAAGTCTACGAAGAAGACAAGTTAATTGAAAATGCCGCCCTGCTCGGAAAATATCTCGGCGAAGCGTTGGAAGATATCAAAGAGCGACATATCTCTGTTGGCGATGTGCGTTACATCGGCTTGTTCTCCACGATTGAGTTGGTGACGAACCGCGAGACAAAGGAAAGTTTCTCGCCCGCCGTCATGGCGGAGGTGGGGAAGGTCCTGCGCCAAAACGGACTGTTCACCTTCATCATGGCGAACAACATGGGAAGCATGGTCTTCGTTGTCCCGCCGTTGTGTATCACACAGGAACAGATTGACGAAGGTCTTGCCATCGTGGAGAAGGGGTTGGAAGTGGCGGATAAAGATGTGCATTAAACACAAAGGACACGAAGTACACCAAGGAAAGGCCAAGGAGAGTCAAGATGTTGCGCCACTCGTCCAACCTTAGTGACCTTTGTGTCCTTCGTGGTTAAAAGATTTGGAGTAACCATGGAAATCCTCAACTACATCAACGGCGAATGGACAACAAACGAGCGGGGCTGAAGCCGCCTGCTCAGTGCATGGAAGCCCTCGGGCTGATGAGCGAGTCCGCTTCAGCGGACTCCCACGAACTGAGGCAGGACTCTGCGAAGCGCCCTGTGGGTTAGTCCGCCGAAACCAAAACAGAACGCAAAACAAAAAACCTTGGAAAGCCACCTCGTTGTGCCAATCGTCAAACCTTAGTGACCTTTGTGTCCTTCGTGGTGAAAAAGAGGAAAAATGGAAATCCTAAACTACATAAACAACTCATGGATTAAGCCTAACGCAAAGGAATATTTCGACGTCATCAACCCCGCCACAGGACAGATCATCGCCAAAACTCCCCTCGGCACAAAAGCGGATGTGGATGCGGCGGCGAAGGCGGCGAGTGAGGCGTTGCCTGCTTGGCGGCGGACGCCCGTCAACGACCGCGTGCAATATTTATTCAAGTTGCGGAATCTCATGCGCGAAAATGCGGACGAGATCGGCAGGCTCATCACGAACGAAGCGGGCAAGACGTTTGAAGAGGCAAAAGCTGAGATGGTGCGCGCGTACGAAAATATCGAAGTGGCGTGCGGGATGCCGATGATGATGAAGGGCGAGTTCGTCGAAGACATCGCCACAGGCATAGACGAGTTGATGATCCGTCAGCCTGTGGGTGTGTGCGCCACGATCGCGCCGTTCAACTTCCCTGGCATGATTCCGTTTTGGTATCTGCCGTATGCGCTGGCGGCGGGCAACACGTACATCATCAAGCCGTCTGAAAAAGTTCCGATGACGATGCAGTTCATTATGAAACTCATCGAGCAGGTTGGGTTTCCGAAGGGCGTGGTCAATCTCGTCAACGGCGCGAAGGATGTTGTGGATGCGATCCTCGAACACCCGTCCATTCGCGCGGTGACGTTCGTCGGCTCGACCAACGTCGCAAAATATATTTACGCCACCGCCGCCGCGCATGGCAAACGCGTGCAAGCGCAGGGCGGAGCGAAGAATCCCGTCATCGTCTTGCCCGATGCGGATATGGACATGGCGACGAAGATCATAGCGGACTCCGCCTTCGGATGCGCGGGACAACGCTGTCTCGCCGTTTCTTTCGCAGTGACGGTTGGTTCTGCCCGACCAACTTTTAGTGAAGCGATCTGCGACGCCGCCTCATCGCGCGTCGTGGGCTACGGCATGGACTCAGGCGTCCAGATGGGACCCGTCATCAACGCCGCGTCGAAGGCGAGAGTCGAGTCGTTGATTGGACTCGGCGTCCAAGAAGGAGCAAGCCTCCCCGTAGATGGACGCGGGGTTTCCATCCCAGGCTATGAAGCAGGTAATTTCGTGCGTCCGACTATTTTGGCAGACGTCCCGCGTGGAAGCGAGATCGCCAAGACGGAAATTTTCGGACCCGTGTTGAGTCTCATGCACGTCGAGACTGTTGATGATGCAATTGAGTTGGTCAACAGCGGACAATATGGAAATCAGGCGAGCCTGTTCACGTCGTCGGGTTCTGCCGCGCGGAAGTTTCGCTACGAAGCCGAAGCGGGCAACATCGGAATCAACATCGGTGTCGCCGCGCCGATGGCGTTCTTCCCGTTCAGCGGCTGGAAGGATTCGTTCTTCGGCGACATGCACGGGCAAGGCATGGACGCGGTGGAGTTCTTCACGCAGAAAAAAGTGGTGGTGGAGAGGTGGCCCAAGGAGTGGACGAGGAAGTTCTGAGGATTAGAGGAGTGGCGAGCTCTTGACCCCCATCCCGTCCTTCCCCCATTCAAAGAGCATGAATGGGGGAAGGGGAACAGAATTTATTATGAAAACATTTGTCACCTCCCTGTCGTTGCTCTCCCTCCCCCAAAAGCGGTGTTTGCTTTTGGGGGAGGCAGGGTGGGGGTCGCAACTGACCCCATCCCGCCGAAGTGGAATGAGAATTTTTCATGAAAACAATATTCGCATCCCAACTCGTGTTATACCCTCCCCCAATTGTGTTCTTCAATTGGGGGAGGGCAGGGTGGGGGTCGGAGGTCCAATTGCATAAACGCACCACGCCGAAAATCTTCGGGCGCGCCAAACAGCTTCATCGCAACATGACGGAAGCGGAAGCCAAACTTTGGAAACACTTGCGAGCGCATCGTATGGGCGATGTCCACTTTCGGAATCAACATGCCATCGGCAACTACATCGTTGACTTTTGTTCTCTACGCAGGAAACTGATTATTGAATTGGATGGAAGTCAACATTTGGAGCAGGAAGAATACGACGAGGCAAGAACAGACTATCTGAAATCCAAAGGATATACCGTCCTGCGATTTTGGAACAACGATGTCATGAACAATATCGAATCGGTCTTGACTGTAATTTGGAATACCTTGAAAGAGCAAGCGCCCATCGAAAAAGAATCACCCTGATGGAGAACCGCCAATTACCAATTCTCTAATTCTCTAATTCTCGCAATCTCCAATCTCCAATCTCTACCCTCAAGGAATCTTATGAACTACACCAACGCTCTCTCTTATTCATCGCAATGGCTCGACATCATCAAGCAAGAAAATTTTCCTCAACAAGAACAAGCCAAATGGATCATCGAAGAATCCAAAAACAACTTCGCCGAGCATTTCAATCGCGGCTGGCTGGAATATCGCAAGTCCGTCACCGAGGCGGGCGATTGGGCGTCGGTGGAATGGTCGGGCAAAGGCTCCACGTTCACCGACGTGATGGGACGCAAATACATTGACTGGCTCGGCGGCTTCGGCATGTTGGACCTCGGCTGGTGTCATCCCGAAGTTGTTGAAGCGGTCATCGCGCAAGTGAAGCGCGCGCCCATGCCCTCGCAGGAATTACTCGATCCCTTGCGCGGCGCGCTCGGCAAACTCATGGCAGACATCACGCCAGGCGACTTGAAATATTCATGGTTCGCGGCGAGCGGCACCGAAGCCATCGAAGCGGCGATCAAGATCGCAAAACTGTACACGGGCAAGTCGGCGTTCATCGTGGCGGTCAAGGCGTTTCATGGCAAGACGATGGGTTCGCTTTCGATGATGGGCAAAGCGGATTATCGTCAGGCGATGGGCTTGCTCTATGGCGGGCAGATTTATCACGTCCCGTTCGGCGATGCGGACGCGCTCGAACGTCAACTCGATATTTGCGCCAACGTTGGCATCGGCGTGGCGGGCGTGTTGTTCGAGCCGATTCAGGGCGAAGCGGGAGCCATCGTCCCGCCCGACGATTTCTGGTCCCGCGTCCGCGCCGCGACGAAAAAACATAACGTCCTTCTCATTGCGGATGAAGTGCAAACGGGTCTCGGTCGGACGGGGAGGCTGTGGGGCGTTGACCATTGGGACGTCGCCCCCGACATCCTCGCCACTGCCAAATCCCTCGGCGGCGGCGTGATGCCCGTCAGCGCGGTGACGACTACCGAAGAAATCTTCAAGCCGATGATGTATCCGAATCCGTTCATGCACACGACGACGACGGGCGGCAACGCGCTCGCCTGCGCCGCGGCGATAGCGACCATCAACATCACGCTTCGTGACCGACTGTGGGAGGGCGCCGCCACGAAAGGCAGTTATCTCATCGAAAAAGTGACCGAACTCGCCGACGAGTTTCCGCAGTTGTACAAAAAAGTCACAGGCAAGGGACTGCTCATCGGTCAACACTTCCAGACTCCCGAGCTCGGCTACAAGGTCGCGGCAGAATTATTCAAGCGCGGGGTACTGGTCGCTGGCACACTCACCAGCGCCCAAACCATCCGCATCGAACCGCCGCTCATCATCGAACAGAGTGAAATAGATGAAGGACTGAATCGCCTGCGCGACGCGGTTGATGTTGTGGTGAAAGGTTTATAATTTAGAAGTTGCATCCGTAACGCGACATTTATGTCGCTCTTGCGCAAGGACAACCTTACCGCGTAACGGTGAATTACAGAGTTGGAAGGAGAGAATAATGCACAAACGGTTACTGGCAATATCGTTATTGTTCGTCGTTGTAGGCGGCGCGCTTGTTGCGTGCGCGCCCAAGGCTCCCGAAGTCACCTCCACAGAATTGAATCTGTATGGATTCACAGAATACGTTCCTGAAGAAGTGATCGCGGGCTTTGAGAAGCAAACGGGGGTTAAGGTGAATTATGAAACCTATTCCTCCAACGAGGAAATGCTTGCGGGGTTGAAAGATAAGCCTGGCAAGTACGATCTGATCCTTCCCAGTGATTATGCGGTGGAACAACTCATCAATCAAAATGCCCTGCTCGCGTTGGATTTGGAAACCATCCCAAATTACACCAACATTGACTCTGCCTTTTTGCATCCGTACTTTGACCCGCGCGGTGGCAACAGCCGCCGACCTGGGGTGAAAAACGATAAATTCAGCCTGCCCTATTTGTGGGGGACAACTGGCATTGTGTACGACTCGACGAAAGTTTCGGAGCCGATCACCAGTTGGAGCGATCTCTGGCGGCCCGAACTGGCTGGTCACATTGTTGTTTTGGATGACGCCCGCGAGATGATGGGTATCGCCTTGTTGTCGTTGGGATATAACAAGAACGAAACCGATCCAAAAAGGCTTGCCGCCGCCCGCGATACATTGATCGAGCTCGCGCCAGGCATCGTCGCGTTCGACGCGGACGCTCCCGAGGATTACTTGCTGTCGGGCGACGCGTGGGTGGGCGTGATGTACAACGGCAATGCCGCTCTGGCGGAAATCGCAAACCCGAATCTGGTCTATGTCCTGCCTGAGGAAGGCGCGGGTATCTGGTTCGATAACATGGCGATTCCCGCCGACGCGCCTCATGCTGATGCCGCCATAGCCTTTATGAATTACGTGCTCGAGCCAGCGAACGCGGCGCTCATCATTCAAGCATACCCGTATTCCACTCCCAACGCCGCCGCCCTCGATTATTTGAGGGAAAACAACGCGGCGTTTTACGATGGATACATTGCCAGCCTTGCTTCGAATCCTCCGCAAGATGCCTTGCTGGGAGCCACGCTGGTTAAAAATCTGAACCCGACCGCCGCGCAGTTATATGAAGAGTATTGGCTCGCGGTGAAGTCCAGCCGTTAGGAGAGAGACACCATGACAACCACAGCAGATATTTCTACTGGCAACATCCCCATCCGAGTCATACAACGGCGGCTGACGCTCCTGCCGTTGGTGATGATCATGTTTTTCAGCGTGAGCGGCGGCGCGTATGGGCTTGAAGATTTGGTTGGCTATTCGGGTCCTGGCATGGCGTTGTTGCTCATCCTGCTTACGCCGCTGATCTGGAGCCTGCCCACCGCGCTGATGGTGGCGGAACTTTCAACCGCCATGCCTGTTCAAGGCGGCTATTACGCGTGGGTGAAGAAAGCGCTTGGCCCGTTCTGGGGATTTCAAGAAGGTTGGTGGAGTTGGGTCACCTCGTTTGTAGACATGGCGATCTACCCTGTGCTGTTTGCCGATTACCTTTCCACGTTGCTTGTCCAACAATTCAACGTCCATGCGCTGGAAAACGAATGGATCCACTGGGGCGTCACCCTGGTCGTGATCTGGGTGTTTACTGCGATCAATATCCGCGGATCAAAAGGCGTCGGGGATTCTTCCAACTGGTTCGGCATCTTCATCCTTGCCCCGTTTGCGGTCATGTCCGTCATCGGGCTGTTTCGCCTCTTTCAGAATCCTGTCCGCGTGTGGGAGCCGTTCATCCCGCCCGACTCCACCTTCCTCGGCGCATTCGGCGTAGGCTTGTTCGTAGTCATGTGGAATTACCTCGGCTGGGATGGCGTGTCCACGGTCAGCGAAGAGATTGACAATCCGCGGCGCAATTACCCGCGCGCGCTGGCGTGGACAATTCCGCTGGTGACCATCGCCTATCTGTTGCCTGTGCTTGCGGGTCTGGCAGTCGCCTCCGATTGGAGCGGTTGGACGGCGGGATACTTCCCCGAAATTGCGGCGCAGATCGGAGGTCAATGGTTGGGGGCGTGGCTGGCAATCGGCGGCTTGGTTAGCGCGGTGGGTTTGTTCAACGCGTTATTGCTTTCCATTTCGCGCCTGCCTTTTGTGATGGCGGAAGATGGATATTTGCCCAAAGCGATTACAAAAGTGCACCCAAAGTTCGAGACTCCCTGGGTGGCAATCATCGTGTGCGCCACGATCTATTCGTTCTTCACGTTGAGCGCGTTCGCCAGTCTCGTCGTTGTGGATGTGATCGTCTATTCGGCGGCGTTGCTGTTGGAGTTTGCCGCGTTGATCGCGTTCCGCGTCAAATACCCGAAGATGAAGCGTCCGTATCGCGTGCCTGGAGGCTGGCTCGGGATATTCTTGATCACCATCTTCCCTGTCGGCGTCCTTGCGCTGGCTGTGGTCAGCACCATTCAGGAGGAGGGTATCAGCGCGTTATATTTGTCCATTGCGGCGATAGCCACGGGTCCTATTTTGTATCCGATCCTGAAAAAGTTCGTGAAGAAGGACCAGCCCGATGTGGAAGTTCCGATTGAGGAAGATTAACAGAGGAGAACCCCATGATCAAAAAAATCTTATTACCAACCGACGGCTCGGAACACGCGGCGAAAACGGTGAAATACGCCAGCGATCTGGCGAAGACCTTGAATGCCAGCGTGGAAGTGATGTATGCCTACCAATCGTCTGTTGTGTTGCGCAAACGCGCCGCCGCCATGATGGAAGAATATAAGCAAGCCCTCTCGGAAGACGCGAAAGAGATTGTCGAAGAAGTGGCTGAAAAACTCAAGGCGGATGGCATCGCAGTCTCTGCCGTTGTGGTGGAGGGTCCCGCGGCGGAGGCCATCCTGCGCGCCGCGGAAGAGTCACAGCCAGATTTGATCGTGATGGGCTCGCGCGGCGCGGGCGGCTTCGCCAACATGCTGTTAGGCGGCGTCGCGGAGCATGTGATGCGTTATTCCACAACGCCTGTGCTGGTTGTGAAATAGCTGAAATCACGCGCCGTCCCGCAGGTTCTGCGGACTGAGCCGCGTCGCGCGAGGCAACCCTTCGATGAACTCAGGACAAGTCTGCGGGACGTTTTGTGTAGAGCAAGTAAAGAAATTAGGACTGACGCAGTTGAACCTGTTGTGGCCGCAGTTGCACTGCGGCGGCGGCAGTGTAACTGCCCGCTAACTGTGTAAGTCCTGCAAATTATTGTACAATCACCAAATCCTGCTCTGAGGAGAAGAGTATTATGACAGCCGAGTTTGCAGTGGAATTGCAAGATGTCGTAAAGAAGTTCATCACGCCGGAGGGAAACGAACTGAATGCCGTTGATCACGTCACCATGCAGATCAAGAACGGCGAATTTTTCTCGATGCTCGGGTCGTCGGGGTGCGGCAAGACCACCTCGCTGAGAATGATCGCCGGGTTCGAGTGGCCCACCGAAGGGGAGGTGTATATCGAAGGAAAGGCGATGGGGCGCACGCCGCCTTTCCAAAGAAAGGTCAACACCGTATTCCAAAGCTATGCTCTCTTCCAGCATTTGACCGTTTTCCAGAACATTGCCTTCGGTCTGGAGATGGAAGGCGCGCAAAAGGATGAGATCGAGAAGCGCGTCAAGCATGTGTTGGAGATGGTCCAACTGACCGGCATGGAACGCCGCAAGCCCAAACAACTCTCCGGCGGTCAGCAACAGCGCATCGCGGTGGCGCGCGCGCTGGTCAAAGTGCCGGACGTGTTACTGCTCGATGAGCCACTCGGCGCGTTGGATTTGAAACTGCGCAAAGACATGCAACTCGAACTCAAAGCGTTGCAACAGCAACTGGGCATCACCTTCGTCTACGTGACTCACGATCAGGAAGAAGCCATGACCATGTCCGACCGCATCGCCGTGATGAGCAAGGGCAAGGTCCAGCAGATGGGGACACCGGTGGAAATTTACGAACGCCCGGCGAACAAGTTCGTGGCAGACTTTATCGGGGAGTCGAACTTCTTCGATGGGCGAATCAAGTCGCTGTCGAAAGAGGAAGCGGTGGTTTCTATCCCCGAATTGAACGCCGAGGTGACCGGCATCCCCGTCTCACCGGGTTTGGTTAACGGAGAGGAAATCACAGTTTCGATCCGCCCGGAGAAAGTGCTGATCTCGGAGAAGCCGATGAATCAAAATACGTTCAAGGGCAAAGTGACGAACACGGTGTATATCGGCACCGACACGCACGTGTATGTGGACTTGATGGGGAAGCGCGTGAAAGTGTTCGAGCAGAATCGCATTTCGCGGCTCGACCCCGGCTCGTTCTACACGGTCGGGCAGGACGTGACGCTGGTGATGATGCCCGAAAATGTTCTCGTGTTGAAAAAGGAGTAGCGCCATGTTGAAACGATTGCGTGAGAATAAATCGGCGCAAGGCACGCTGTTGGCAAGCCCAACCATGTTGTGGATGATCGGCTTGTTGATCATCCCGCTGTTGCTTACTTTGGTTGTTTCTTTCGGGCAACGCAGCCCCGACGGCGATGTGATCTATTCGTTCTCGCTGGATAATTACATTCGCCTGCTCGGCTACAGCACGGATTGCGACAATGGACAGGCTTCATGCTTCGACCCATTGTATCTGCAGATTCTTTGGCGTTCGCTGTCGCTGGCGTTCAACACAACGGCGCTGGTGATCCTTTTGGCTTACCCGCTGGCGTATTTTATCGCGCGCGCGCATCCCTTGCGTCGGAACACCTTTTTGTTCATGGTCTTGATTCCGCTGTGGACGAACTTCGTCATCCGCGTGTATGCGTGGATGATGTTACTGCGCACGCAAGGCGTGATCAATTTGGGTTTGGGCTGGCTGGCGGGCTTGTTCAACATCCCTTTCACGCCGTTGGAAATGTTGTACACGCCGGGCGCTGTGTTGGTGGGCATGGTCTACGAATTTCTGCCGTTCATGATCCTGCCGATCTACACTTCCCTTGAAAAAATTGACAACTCCTTATATGAAGCCGCGGCCGATCTCGGCGCGAACGGACTCAAAACCTTTGCGCGGGTCACGCTTCCGCTCTCGATGCCGGGCGTGGTGGCTGGCACCATTTTGGTGTTCATCCCGGTGATGGGCACCTTCATCGTCTCCGATATTCTCGGCGGAAGGCAGGTGATTCTGGTGGGCAACCTGATCCAACGTCAATTTCTCGACGCGCGCGACCCAACCTTCGGCAGCGCCGCTTCGTTGATCCTGATGATCATGACCCTGATCGTGACGTATTTCTACACGCGCAAATTCGGCTTCGGAGAGGAGATCGTTGCGGCATGAACCCCCATCGTCGTCACCCCTTTATCTTTTCTACGGCAATGTTGGTGTATGTGTTTTTATATGCTCCGATCATTGTGCTGATTCTGTTCTCGTTCAACGCGTCGCGGGCGAACGTCACGTTTGAAGGATTCGTTCCGACCTTTAGCGACAAAACCGTGATGGACGGTAGTCTGGTCATTGCCAGCCCGTGCGGACCGTTCCACTGGTTTTGCGAACTTGCAAAAGACAAGGATGTCGCCGAGGCGGCGGGGAATACCCTCACGATTGCCATCGTCTCCACCCTGATTTCCTCGGTCATCGGCACCATGGCGGCGTTGGCGCTTCAACGCTACGAGTTTAAACTTAAACCCTTCTCGCAACTTTCGCTATACATCCCCATCGTCATACCAGAGATTGTGATGGGTATCGGCATCCTGACGCTCTTTAGTCAGTTGTTCGGCGTCATCAACGGTTCGCTCGGCTTGACGGGCGATTCAAGACTCAGCATGGGGCTGGGCACCGTCATCGTCAGCCATATCGCCTTTAGCGTTCCGTTCGTGACCCTCGTTGTGCAGGCGCGTTTGCAGGGCTTCGACAAATCCTACGAAGAAGCCGCCATGGATTTAGGCGCGAACGAGTGGACAACATTCCGCCGCGTCACCTTCCCCATGATCCTGCCCGGCGTTCTTTCCGGCGCGTTGCTGGCGTTCACCCTGTCGCTCGACGATTTCGTCATCACCTTCTTCACGAACGGACCGGGCTCAACAACATTGCCAATTTACGTCTACGGTCTGCTTCGCAGGATCATCACGCCGCAGGTCAACGCCCTGTCCACTGTTTGGATTCTGACAGTCTTTTCCGTGGTGTTGATTTTGCAATGGCTCCAAAACCGCGAGGCGAAACAGCATTAAATGAAAGTCTCGTAATGCGAACTTCAGTTCGCGCGACTTCAGGTATTTCGCGGAGTCTCCGCGTTGCCAATGTAACAAAATCTTTTTAGAAGGAGAGAGAAATGAATCACAAAAGCACCATGAAGTGGCTGGGGTTGGTCATGGCATTCAGCCTGATCCTCACAGCCTGCGGCGGCGGAGGCGAACAACCTTCGGAGCCTCAAACAACAGACGGCGCAAAGGTTACCTCCAGCGGCTTTACATGCCCGGAGCCAAGCCCGCGCGTAGAAGTGACCTCGACCGAGTTGAACGTCTTCGTGTGGACGGAATACTTCCCGCAAGACATGCTCGATTGCTTCGAACTCGTCTACGGTATTAAGTTGAACCGCGATGAATATTCCAGCAACGAAGAAATGTACGCCAAGGTCTCTGCGGGCGGCACGGCGTACGATCTCGTCCAGCCGACCGACTACATCGTCCCATTGATGATCCGCCAGGGCTTGTTGCAAGAGTACGATCAAGCCAAACTGCCCAACTTGAAGAACATCGACACGGGCTGGTTGGACAAAAGCTTCGACCCGGGCAACAAATATAGCGTCCCCTACCTTGCCGGCACCGATGCGATCGTGGTGAATACCGACGCGGTCGATAACGTGCCCCAATCGTGGGCAGACCTGTGGAAACCGGAGTACGCCGGGAAGATGGTCTTCATTGACGATTCGCGCGCGGTCATCGGTGTCACCCTCCTCACGCTTGGGTACGATGTCAACACCACCGACCCCGCTCAACTCGATGAAGCCAAGGCAAAACTGGCTGAACTCGTCGCCAATATCAAAGTGTTCGATAGCGATAGCCCCAAGACCGCGCTAATCGCCGGCGACGCGGACCTCGGCATGGTCTGGACCGGCGAGGCGTATATCGCCAACCAGGAGAATCCAGCCATCCAATACATTTACCCGACCGAAGGTCCCATCCTTTGGCAGGATAACTTTGTGATGCTAAAAGACGCCGCTCACGCCGATGCGGCTTATGCCTGGCTGAACTACATGATGCAAGGCGATATCTTCTGGCTCACCATGCGCGATTTCCAATACACGAACCCGAACAAAGCCGCGTTGGAATACGCCAAAGCGAATCAACCGGAAGTGTATAGCGCCTACGCCGATTCGCCGATCACCAACCCGCCCGCCGAAGTCGTGGCGAACGGACACGGCATCGAAGATGTCGGCGACGCCACGCCGCTCTACGATGATATTTGGGTGGAAGTAAAAGGCGGCAACTAGATTTAAAGTAGAGAGATTGGAGACTGGAGACTTAACCTCCAGCCTCCAATCTTTATCCACCCCCGCTTCAATCGCAGGGGACGCCTGATTCAGTTTCGTCGGTTTTATTCAAACCCGACCACGTAGTAACGACTTCAGTCGTTACCATATCTGAACGACTGAAGCCATTACTACCGCTACACATACTTGTCCGCCCCCGATACCGTACCGCAAAGTTCACTTTGCGCTTGCGGGTCGCTAGATCAATTTAGGAACGTACAAAAGCGAGTTCAACACAAACTTGTCCGCCCCCGATACCATACCGCAAAGTTCACTTTGCGCTCGCAAGTTGCTAGATCAATTTAGGAACGTACAAAAGCCAGTTCAACACAAACTTGTCCGCCCCCGCGCATAGATGGGACGCGGAGCCAACCGAAAGGATTTTATGCGAGTCTTACTCGTAGGGGTTGGGGGAGTGGGGGAAGCCATTGCCGCCATTGCAAAACCACGTGAGTGGATGAAGTTAATGGTGCTTGCCGATTACAACATCAAACGCGCCGAGGAGGTGCAAAAGAAATTGGGGGATGCGGAACGATTCCCGATCGAAGCGATTAACGCCAGCAAACAGGAAAGCATCGAAGCGCTGGCGAAGAAATACAACGTTGACCTCATTATGAACGCGGTGGACCCCGTATTCAACAAACAAATTTTCGACGCGGCGTACAATGTCGGCGCGAACTACATGGATATGGCGATGACCCTCTCCGAGCCGCATCCGACCGACCCGTTCAACAAGGTCGGCGTCAAACTTGGCGATTATCAATTCGAGAAAGCAAAAGAGTGGGAAGCAAAAGGTTTGCTCGCCCTCGTTGGTTTCGGCGTGGAGCCCGGCATGGCGGACGTGTTCGCGCGTTATGCGGCGGATCATCTCTTCGACGAGATTGACGAGATCGGCGTGCGCGACGGCGGCGACCTGTACGTGGAAGGGCTTGAATTCGCGCCGACATTTTCGATCTGGACGACGATCGAAGAATGTTTGAATCCGCCCGTTGTGTACGAAGAGGGCAAAGGTTGGTTCACCACCGCGCCGTTCTCCGAACCCGAAATGTTCGACTTCCCCGAAGGCATCGGCAAAGTGGAAGTGGTCAACGTGGAGCATGAGGAAGTCCTGCTCGTGCCGCGTGGAATCAAGAATGTCAAACGTGTCACATTCAAATACGGCCTCGGCGATGAATTCACTGATGTGTTGCGGACCCTTCACAAGTTAAATTTAGACAACAAGGAAAAGATCAAAGTCAAAGGAGTCGAAGTCTCACCGCGCGATGTGGTCGCCGCGTGCCTGCCAGACCCCGCGCACCTCGGCGACAAGATGCACGGCAAAACCTGCGCAGGGACGTGGGTGAAAGGCACGAAAGATGGAAAGCAAAAAGAAGTTTACCTTTATCAAGTCGCCGACAATCAAGAGTGCATGAGCAAGTGGAACTGTCAGGCGGTCGTCGCGCAGACCGCGTTCACGCCCGTCATCGCGATGGAACTGCTCGAAAAAGGAATCTGGAAGGGCGCGGGCGTGCTGGGACCCGAAGCGTTCGATCCCATCCCGTTTATGGAGAGGATGGCGGAGTATGGGTTTCCGTATGGGATTCGGTAGACAGGTACACAGGTACACAGGTACACAGGTAAACACGTACACAGGTAAACACGTACACATGGGAAACCTGTTTACTTGTCTACGTGTATACGTGTTTACCCTCTCTCGTCCCTTTCGGAATAAATGAATTGCCAATGATTAATCGTCTCTGTATAATTTCAACATCATCAGAGCCTATGCGGAACCATGCGTAGGGAGCGTTCTCTAACGCGCCGAGTGAATAGTTGGCGTTAGAGAACGCCAACTACACGTAAGCCATGTTCCTAAAATTCTCACGAGGAGAAAAGATGGACTATAAACTTTGGATTGACGGCAAGTGGGTGGATTCGCAAGGCGGCGAAAAGATGCAGATCGAGAATCCTGCCACGGGCGAACAAATCGCGGAGGTGCAGGGCGCGTCGCGGGCAGATGTGGATCGCGCCGTGCAAGCCGCCAAGTCCGCGTTTTACGATGGGCGTTGGTCGCGCAAGACTCCCAGCGACCGTTCGAAAGCGCTCTGGAAACTGGCTGACCTGCTCGAAGCCAACTCGGAAGAATTTGCGCGCGTCGAAAGTGAGAACACTGGTAAGCCGTATAAATTTTTGAGTCTCGCAAGCGACGTTCCGTTTACAGTGGATAACTTGCGATTTTTCGCCACCGCCGCGCGCGATACGCATGGATCGCACGCGGGCGAGTTCATGGCGGGATACACGTCCATCTATCGGCGTGAGCCTGTGGGGGTCATTGGGCAGATCACGCCATGGAATTATCCGCTGAACATGGCGGGCTGGAAGATCGGTCCCGCGCTCGCGGCGGGATGCACCATCGTGTTGAAACCCGCGCCTGGGACTCCGCTCACCACGTTGATGCTTGCTGAATTAATAAAAGAAGCGGGGATTCCCGACGGCGTGGTCAACATCATCGCTGGCGGCAACGACGCGGGTCAGGCGTTGACGGAGCATCCCGACGTGCGGATGATCTGCGTGACGGGTTCGTCAGGCACAGGCAAAAAAGTGATGAAGACCGCGGCGGATACGTTGAAGCGCGTCCATCTTGAACTTGGCGGCAAAGCGCCGTTCATCGTGTTCGATGATTCCGATCCCGAACTGGTCGCGGCGAAAGCGTCCTTTGCGGCGACGGCGAACACGGGTCAGGATTGCACTGCCGCGACGCGCATCTACGTGGAAAAAGGTCGTGCCAAAGATATGCGCGAAGCGGTCGTCGAAGCGATGAAGAATACAAAAGTCGGTTTGCCGTTTGACGATGGCGTGGTGATGGGTCCATTGATCTCTGGCATCCAGCGCGAGCGAGTGAGCGGATTTGTTGATCGCGCGAAATCACAAGGCGCGAAAATTCTCACAGGCGGCGGCGTGCCGAAGGATTTGCAGAAAGGCTATTACTTCGAGCCGACGGTCATCTCAGATGTTCAACAGGATTGGGAGATCGTGCAAAGCGAAGTGTTCGGTCCTGTGATCACCGTGCAGGAATTTGACAACGAAGAACAGGCGTTGCATTTCGGGAACGACGTGTTGTACGGCTTGGCGGCGTCCGTGTTCACCAAAGATGTCGGTCGCGCCATGCGACTCACGAGTCAATTGGAGTTTGGCACGGTCTGGGTCAACGACCATTTGCCGATCACCTCCGAAACCCCGCATGGCGGGTTCAAGCAATCGGGCTTCGGCAAGGATCTATCGGCGGAGGCGGTTGGCGATTATCAGATCACGAAGCATGTGATGGTTGCGCACTAAATATTCGGTGGTCGAGTAGTCCTGAGCGAAGCGTAGCGAAGACGAAGGACGTATCGAGACCACCAGTGTTCAAGTAAACTTTTGTTGCAAAATTTCTTTTGAATACCAGTTGGTCTCGATACGGGTCTCGCTAGCGCTCGACCCTACTCGACCAACGAAGTTTGCAAACAATTTGAAAGTAACCTCGCGTACACTAATAATCATGCGTTACGCAAATAAATTACTTGGAGAACGAAATGGAATATAAATTGTTGATTGACGGTCAATGGGGCGGGAGCGGGACTCCGCTGGAGGTGAAGAATAAATACAGCGGCGAAACGGTTGGTGTGATTCAAACCGCCACCAAAGAAGATTTGAACAAAGCGATTGACGCCGCCGAGCGCGCCGAAGATGTAATGGCGGACATGCCCGCGCACAAACGCGCCGACATTCTGTTGCGCGTGGCGAGTCTCATCCGCGAACGATCCGAGGATTTGTCAAAGACCATTGCCGCTGAGGCGGGCAAGGCGCTCAAGTTTGCGCGCGCCGAAGTGGATCGAGCTCAGAGCACGTTCACGATCGCCGCCGAGGAAGCGAAACGTTTACACGGCGAGACGATTCCGCTGGACGCGGTTCCAAGCGGCGAAGGATTTTTCGGATTCTGGACCCGCCGTCCCGTCGGTGTGATCGCGGCAATTAGTCCGTTCAATTTTCCCCTCAATTTGGTCGCGCATAAAGTGGCGCCCGCGCTCGCTGCGGGCAATACGGTGGTGTTGAAGCCCGCCACGACAACCCCGCTCGCGGCGGTGAAGTTGTGCCAAATTTTGCATGAGGCGGGAGTCCCTGCTGGGGCGATCAATCTCGTTGTCGGCGGCGGCGGGACGGTGGGCGAGTGGCTCATCACCGACGAGCGCGTGGACAAGATCACGTTCACGGGTTCGCCTGAAATTGGTCGGCATATCTTGGCTGTGGCTGGAATCAAAAAAGTGACTCTCGAACTCGGCAACACATCGCCTGTCGTCGTCGCGCCCGATGCGGATTTGGACTTCGTCGCCAAACGCTGCGCGGTCGGCGCGTATTACAACTCAGGGCAGGTGTGTATTTCGGTGCAACGCATTTACAGCGAGAAGAAAGTGTTCGAGCCGTTCTCGGAAAAGTTCGTCAAAGCGACGGAGGCGATGGTGGTGGGCGATCCGCTCGATGAGCGCGTGGACGTGGGACCGATGATCGACTCGAAGGAAGTGGATCGAATCGAAAGTTGGGTCAACGAGGCGCAGGGGTCGGGCGCGAAAGTGTTGACGGGAGCGAAGCGCGAAGGCACAGTGTATTATCCGACCATCCTCACGAATGTTGAATCGGATATGAAAGTTGTGGCGGAGGAGACGTTTGGTCCTGTCGCGTCCGTAATTTCGAGCGATGATTTTGAATCGGCGTTGAAGCAAGCAAATGATTCAAAATTTGGTTTGCAAGTCGGCGTTTTCACCAACGATGTGAACCGCGTGCTCAAAGCGGTAAAACGATTGAACTTCGGCGGTGTTATCGTCAATGACACGCCGAACTTCCGCGCCGATCACATGCCCTACGGCGGCAACCGCCAAAGCGGACTCGGGCGCGAAGGCTTGAAGTTTGCGATGGAAGACATGACGAATATTCAATTGGTGGCGATACGGCTTAATTCTTAATCCGCATGTCGTTGCGAGCCGCGCTCTTGGTTTTTGCGGCGAAGCAATCCCCTCGCTCGTGGAGATTGCTTCGGGCGAAAGAGCATCGCCCTCGCAACGACATAATCATACATGAGGAGAAACCATGAACTACAAACTCTGGATTGACGGCAAGTGGGAGGATACGAAGGGTGGGAAGATGATGTCCATTGAAGACCCTGCGACGGGGAAGAATATTGCAGAGGTGGTGGATGCCAGCCGCGCAGACGTGGATCGCGCGGTGCAAGCCGCGAAGACCGCGTTCTACGATGGTCGCTGGTCGAAGAAGACTCCGAGCGAGCGTTCAAAGATCATCTGGAAACTGGCTGACCTGATGGAAGCCAACGCGGAAAAGTTGGCGAAGGTCGAATCGGAGAACACGGGCAAGCCGTATGCGTTCGTCAGCCTCGGCGGCGACATTCCGTTTGCAGTGGATAATCTCCGCTTTTTCGCAAGCGCGGCGCGCGATACGCATGGATCGCACGCGGGCGAATTTATGACGGGCTACACGTCCATTTATCGGCGCGAGCCTGTCGGTGTGGTCGGGCAGATCGCGCCGTGGAATTATCCCGTGATGATGGCGGCGTGGAAGATCGGTCCTGCGCTCGCGGCGGGATGCACCATCGTGTTAAAGCCCGCGCCTGGCACGCCTCTCACGTCGCTAATGCTCGGTGAAATCATCAAAGAGGCGGGCATCCCCGATGGCGTGGTCAACATCATCTCTGGCGGCAACGACGCGGGTCAAGCCATCGTCGAGCATCCCGATGTGCGCATGGTGAGTCTCACGGGTTCTACTGGCACGGGCAAGAAAATTATGAAGACCGCCGCAGACACATTGAAGCGCGTCCATCTCGAACTCGGCGGCAAAGCGCCGTTCATTGTGTTCGACGATTCCGATCCCGAACTTGTCGCGGCGAAAGCTTCGATGGCGGCAACGCTCAACACGGGGCAGGACTGCACAGCGGCGACTCGGCTTTACGTCGAGCGAGGCAAGTCGAAGGTCATGCAAGAAGCGGTTGTCGAGGCGATGAAGAATGTCAAAGTGGGGCTTCCGTTTGAAGATGGAGTCCAGATGGGTCCGTTGATCTCCAAAGTCCAGCGCGAGCGCGTGTCTGGATTCGTTGATCGCGCGAAATCCGCTGGCGCGAAAATTCTCACGGGCGGCGGCGTGCCGAAGGGATTCGATAACGGCTATTACTACGAGCCGACCGTTGTGACGAATGTGCAACAGGATTCTGAAATTGTGCAACAGGAAGTGTTCGGACCCGTGATCACCGTACAGGAATTTTCGGATGAAGCCGACGCGCTGAGCAAGGGCAACGATGTGTTGTACGGACTCGCCGCTTCGATCTTCACCCGCGACATCGGACGCGCGATGCGCCTCTCTTCGCAATTGGAGTTTGGTACCGTTTGGGTCAACGATCATCTCCCCTTGACCTCCGAAACCCCGCACGGCGGATTCAAGCAATCGGGCTTTGGTAAAGATTTGTCCGCCGAGGCGATCGGCGATTATCAGATCACGAAGCATGTGATGGTGGCGCAGAGTTAAGAGAGAATTGGAGGATTGGAGAATTGGTTTTGGTTATTGGTAAATAGTAACTGAGGTTACGCAGGCGCACCAATTCGTTTATTCGTGCAAATTCGTGGACGGTAACCACAACCGCAAAAGAAACTCGCTCGACTCGAAACGATCTTGCGTAAGGTGAGATAATAATTGAGGGTGAGACGATCAATGACTCATCCTCAATTCTCCCAATTCTCTAATCCTCGTATTGTTTTTACTTCGTCGTCGCAGGTTCCTGTTTAACGCTTGAAATAACTTTCTCTTTTTTTCCTTTGCGAAGGAATTGCATCAGCGTTTCCCACTTTTGTTTTATCGTCGTGCCGTAGACAACGCCCATGATCGCCACGCCGAGATCGTAATTGCCGAGTTCACGCATGATGGTGGCGACGTCCCATTTGGGAGGGGCGCCGCCGATGGCGTAACTGTGCGGACGAGTGAACGCCAGCAAGCCCTCCCGTCCATGCGACGTGCCGATGCCTGAGTCTTTCACTCCGCCGAATGGGAGCGTCGGGATCGCAAACTGCGCGATGCTGTCGTTGATGATGATGGACGAGGCGTTGATGCGATCCGCGACTCGTTTTGCCCGCGCGAGGTCGCGGCTGTACACCGAAGCGAAGAGACCGAACGCGCTGTCGTTGGCGAGGCGGATGGCTTCTTCTTCATCCCGCACCTTCATAATCGGCATGATGGGTCCAAACGTTTCCTCCCGCATGAGTTTCATGGAGTGGTTCACGTCCACCATCACCATCGGTTTGTAGAACGCGCCCTGCTCCTTGCCTCCGCATAACACGCGCGCGCCTTTTTCGACGGCGTCTTTTATGTGGTTGTCAATAATATCCATCTGGCGCGGATCGGTGATGGGACCCATCGAATATGGACTGTCCGTTTCCAGTGTGTAACCGCTGAGAATTTCTTTGGTGCGCTTCACGGCGGCTTGGACGAATTCATCGTACTTGGACTCGACTACATACACGCGCTCCACCGCCACGCAGGTTTGACCCGCATTAAAGTGCGAGCCCCAGGTGATCCAGCGCGCGGCGGCGTCAATGTCGGCGTCTTCGAGGACGATTGCCGCATCCTTGCTCCCCAGTTCGAGCGTGACGGGAATCAGATTCTCCGCGGCGGTCTGCATGATTTTCTTGCCTGTGATGGTCGAACCTGTGACAAAAATATAATCGGGCTTGCTGTTGGTCAGCGCCGCGCCGACTCTCCCATCTCCATGCACCACGCGAACGAACGGAGCGAGTTCGGGCAGGCTTTTGAACAATTTCTCGATCATCACGCCGACGGCTGGCGACACCTCGGATGTTTTCAATACCACTGTGTTACCCGCGAGGAGCGCGGCGAACATCGGCGTTAGCGAGATGAGCAAAGGATAATTCCACGGAGAGATGACCGCCACCACGCCATACGGACGATGCTCGACGTAGCACCTCTTCATGAAATACAAGCCCGAAGAAACGCGACGTCTCTTCAACCATCTGGCGGCGTTCGCGCGATTTTGAGCGAGCATGTCTACCGAGACGAATAATTCGATCAGACTATCCTGGCGGTTCTTGCCCGTGTCCTGACTTACCACACTGGAGATTTCGTTGCGCTGGTCAATGATCAACTGTTGGAACTCTTTCAAAATCTGCGCCCGCTCTTTGACGGATTTCCCGCTCCACACAGGAAAGGACGCGCGCATCTCGTCCACAGCCTGCTTCACCTCCTCAGGCGTAGACATCGTCACCTCGCCAAACTGGGTTCCTGTGGCAGGGTTAATGAATGCAAGTTTTTCTCGATCCATGGATTGCTCCTCGGTGTTCAAACGAGTATGATTTGTTATGTCACTCATGGTAGGGCGGGTTTTTAACCCGCCATTCATCGCGACAAAAGAGGCTATCAGGCTGCAAGCCTGACCTACAAAACGCCTGATACAAAACATCTAATAACGCAATTATAAGCCTGATAGACAATATCAATCAAAGGATTATTTATGACCAGCCAACTTTATCAAGACAACTTCCCTCATATGACCCCCGCGTGGAGTCGCATCTTCAACTTCGTCGCCGACCGCGCCGAGGGATCGTACATCTACACCGACGATGGGCGCAAACTGCTCGACTTCACCTGCGGCATCGGCGTGGCGAACACGGGTCACTGCCACCCAAAAGTTGTTGAGGCGATTCGTGAGCAGGCGGGCAGTTTCATCCACGCGCAGGCGAACATCGTCATCCACAAGCCGATGCTTCAACTTATCGAAGAACTGCGGAAAATTTCTCCGCCTTCGATTGATTCGTTTTACTTCGCCAACTCAGGCGCGGAGGCGTTGGAGAACGCGATCAAAATTGCGAAGGTCGTCACGGGCAGACCAAACGTGATCGTCTTCAACGGCTCCTTTCATGGGCGGACTCACGCCACGATGTCGCTCACCACGTCCAAGACAATTTACCGTGCGGGATTCGCTCCGCTCATGGCGGGAGTGTATGTCGCACCGTTCCCGTACGCATACTCAATGAACATGACCGAAGAGCAAGCCAGCCAGTATTGTTTGGAACAACTCGAATACCTGCTCGCCTCGCAGACCGCGCCGAAAGAGACCGCCGCGATTCTGATCGAATCCGTTTTGGGCGAAGGAGGATACGTAGTCCCGCCGACTTCCTTTATGAAAGGACTGCGCGAAATCTGCGACAAGCACGGCATCATGCTCATCTTCGACGAAGTCCAATCGGGGTTCGGCAGAACAGGGAAGTGGTTCGCGCTCGAACACTTCGGCGTTGTCCCCGACATCATCACCGCCGCCAAGGGAATCGCCTCAGGCATGCCGCTTTCAGGCGTCTTCACGCGGACCGATATCATGAAGAAAGTGGACACAGGTTCCATCGGCGGCACGTACGGCGGCAACGCCATCGCCTGTGCGGCAGGAGTCGCCACCATCCGCGCGATGCGTGATGAAAACATGCTGGAGAATGCGACTGAAAAAGGAATCCAACTGATGACGGGACTTCGCAAACTGCAGGAGGAATATCCGCAGATCGGCGATGTGCGCGGCAAGGGACTGATGATCGGCACGGAATTTACCGCGAACGGCAACCGCGCGAAAGAAAAACAAATGGTGAAAGATGTGATTCACTCCGCCGAGGAAAAAGGCATGTTGCTCCTCTCGTGCGGAACGTACGACAACACCCTGCGCTGGATCCCGCCGTTGAATGTGGCGAGCGAGCAGGTCAACGATGGGTTGAGGATATTTGGAGAGGCGATGGCGGTGGTAAAATAATTCCACGCGACCACGCGCGAAAGGATGTGACGCATGGTAATGAATCAGACGATCCAAAACTACATTGAAAAACTCCCCGCTTCCTATCAAGAAACGGTCGTTGATTTTCTCGCATTCCTTCTCTCCAAAGCCGAACGGGAGCAGGATGTTGAGTGGTCGAATATTTCTCTGACTTACGCTATGCGTGACATGGAGGATGAACCATCTGAATATTCCATCGCGGACTTGAAGGTTGCATATAAATGAAGCAGGCAGGCGCAGTTGTTCTGTTTCGCTTTCCGCAGACAAATCTTGAGATAACGAAACCGCGCCCCGCGCTTCTGTTGAAGAAGTTGCATGGAAAATATCCAGACTGGCTGGTATGCATGATTTCTTCCCAGACTCGACATTATCAGCCTGATGTTGATGAACTTATTCGTGCGAATGACAGCGATTTCAAAGAAAGTGGACTCCACAGCGAAAGCGTTATTCGCGTTGAGCGACTGGCGGTGATGGAAGAGTCTAGCCTGTTGGGAGAAATTGGTTCGATTTCTCCTGAACGGTTGAAGCGAATAAATGATCATCTCGTAAACTGGCTTTCTCAATAAAACTCGAAAGACTTCCGAGACAGATCTCGGAAGTCTTTTAGAAATCCATAGATGACTTCGGGAGAACTCATGCCACACACTTTTGATCGAACCAAACTTGAATCCCTCCTCAAAAACGAAGAATCCCTCTTCCACAAAACCCACCCCAAATCACACGAACTCTATCAACGCGCGCGCAAGTCATTGCATGGTGGCGTGCCGATGTTGTGGATGATCCGTTGGGCGGGATCGTTTCCCGTTTTCGTCAAATCGGCGAAAGGCGCGCGTTTCACCGACGTGGACGGCAACGAGTACATTGACTTCTGTCTCGGCGACACGGGCGCGATGACGGGTCACTCGCCCGACGCGACAGTGAACGCCATCAACGAGCAAATTCAAAAAGGCATCACGCTCATGCTTCCGTATGAAGATGTGATCTGGGTTGGCGAAGAACTTCAAAGAAGATTCAAACTTCCCTATTGGCAATTCGCCCTCACCGCCACCGACGCGAATCGATTCGCCCTGCGTATGGCGCGTCTCATCACGGGTCGCCCCAAAATTCTCGTCTTCAATTATTGCTATCACGGCTCGGTGGACGAAACCTTCATCACGCTCGATGAAGAAGGCACGCCGATCTCGCGCCCCAACAACATGGGTCCGCAAGTTGATCCGCGCGAAACGACGAAGGTCATCGAGTTCAACGACATCGCCGCGCTCGAAACCGCCCTCTCCGCTCGCGACGTTGCCGCCGTCCTTGCCGAGCCTGTGATGACCAACATCGGCATCATCCATCCCGACGTGGGCTATCACGACGCCCTGCGCGAGATCACCAGAAAATATGGGACGTATCTCATTATTGACGAGACTCACACCATCTGCGCGAGTCCAGGCGGATACACCGCTTCATTCGCCCTTCAACCTGATTTCCTCACCCTCGGCAAACCCCTCGCTGGAGGAGTGCCCGCCGCGGTCTATGGCTTCACAGCAGAAGTGAGTAAACAATTCTCCGCGCGCCTCGACACAGACGACGCGGACGTCGGCGGAATTGGCGGGACATTGGCGGGCAATGCTTTATCAATTGCCTCAATGAAAGCCACGTTACAAAATGTATTAACAGAAGATTTTTATACGAAAGCGATTGCCCTACAAGAGAAGTTCACCGCAGGCGTCGAATCGGTCATCGAAGAATTTGAACTGCCGTGGATCGTCAAACGCCTCGGCAACCGCTCCGAATACTGGTTCCGCCCAACTCCGCCGCGCAACGGGGGAGAGGCGCACGCCGCCATCGACCCCGAACTGGACCGCTACATGCACCTCTTCGCCCTCAACCGCGGCATCTTGCTGACTCCCTTTCACAACATGGCATTGATCTCGCCCGAAATCACCGAAGATGATGTAAATTACCACACGAGGGTATTCCATGATGCGGTACAAAGTCTGTTTTCGTGATGTATAATGTGATGTATAGTCACAGGAGCATCTATGAAACAGATGGTTCGTAAGCAAATCTATATTTATAAGCGGCAAGAAGCCCAGCTCAAACGAATCTCCGAGGCTCGCGGTATCAGCGAGGCGGAGGTGATTCGTAATGCTTTGGATCGCGAGGTGAACAGCCAAATCGCGCCCTATCATTATGATCAAGAGGCTTGGGCGAGAATTTTGGCATTGATTGAAAAGCGCGCGGAACTAGGGATTACGGATGAAGCCTACAAATTCCGCCGCGCAGACGCCTACGAAGAACGGGAGAATCGCTGGCTGAAGGATGGCGGTTGAATATGGCTCTCGTTTTGATTGACACGAATCTTCTGATTTACCTGCATGACCAGAACGAGCCTGCAAAACAAACGCAGGCGCGTTTTGTGCTTGATAAGTTACAAGGTGTCGGCGCAGGTCGGTTGAGTGTTCAAAGCCTTTCGGAGTTTGCGAACATTGCTCCAAGAAAATTGTCTCCCGCAATCTCAATTTCTGATGTAATCGAAATTGTGCGCGCATTCGCAAGCGTTTTTCCAATTTGCTATGTTACGCCGAATATCGTCGCCGATGCGGCGCGCGGGGTTCGAGATTATCAGATGTCATTTTATGACGCGCAGATTTGGGCGTGCGCAAAATTCAATCAATTGCCCATCGTATTCAGCGAAGACTTTCAAGATGGACAAGTATTGGAAGGCATCCGTTTTGTAAACCCGTTTGCAAAAAGTTTTGAACTGAAGAAGTGGATATAAACAAGACCTCCGAGTTCTTCAAGAACTCGGAGGTCTTTATTGAGCCACCGACGAGAGTCGAACTCGTGACCTAGCGATTACGAATCGCTCGCTCTGCCAACTGAGCTACGGTGGCGAATGTAGCGCAAAATTAATTTTGCGTTACAGCGGCGGGATTATAAAGGAAACCAAATAAACCCGCAAGTTAGGGCAATCGCATCTAAATCGGTGAGGCGAGGACTTTGAGGAGGTAATCCTGGTTCCAAGCGGCTTGGAGTTGCTTGGCATGCATACCGCCTTTGGC
>WBZY01000593.1_pt1 | contig 26187 bp, 22 predicted proteins | sample 5204191 | NCBI WGS metagenome assembly WBZY01 (sample SAMN12344363, study PRJNA552823) | activated sludge metagenome | biome: Activated sludge suspended growth; feature: Anammox Sidestream; material: Wastewater; isolation source: activated sludge from anammox sidestream of wastewater treatment...
GACGGGGATGTCGGCGAGTCCGCTGTTACTGCTTCCGCTGAACCGCCCGGTGACAAATCCCATGCCGACGGTGAGCAGGAACGGCGCGAGGAGCATGAACACCAACGCGGCGCGGTCGCGGAAGATAACGCGCAGGTCTTTGAGACCGATGAGAATGGTTTTGAGCATATCAACTCCGTGAGGAGAGAAAAGAAAAAAGAGAGCAGGGAGTGGAAAACAGCGACTGTTCTCTATTCTCCGTTCTCTAATCCCTGAGGGCCCGTCCCGTCAAATGGAGAAACACCGCTTCGAGGTTCGGCTCGCGGATGTCAATCGAGTGGATCTTGACGCCGCGCTCGTTGGCCTTGGCGACGACGGGCGCCAGCGCCTCCTCCGCTTCGCGCGCGATGACCGAGACTTCGTGGTCGGTGGATTGGGCTTTAATGATTTCCTTGACGCCCTCGAGGGACTTCACCAACGCTTCGGGGTCGTCGTTTTCGCCGAGGTGGAGGATCAGGGTTTCAGTCTCGCCGACCTGCCGCGTGAGTTCTTTCTGCGTGCCGAGGGCGATCAACTCGCCGTGGTCAATAATGCCGACGCGGTCGGAGAGTTCCTGGGCCTCTTCCATGTAATGTGTGGTGTAGAGGACGGTCATGCCTTTCTGGTTCAGGTCTTTGACCGTGTCGAGGATGGCGCGGCGCGACTGCGGGTCAATGCCGACGGTGGGTTCGTCCATGAAGAGGAGGCGCGGTTTATGGAGCAGTCCCACGCCGATGTTGACGCGCCGCTTCATCCCGCCCGAATAGGTTTTGACGCGGTTCTTCGCCTTGTCAGCGAGGCCGATCTGCTCGAGCACTTCGTCCACGCGGGCGCGGAGCGTCTTTCCGCCGAGGCCGTACATCTGTCCCCAGAAGACGAGGTTTTCGTGGGCGGTCAGGTCTTCGTAGAGGGCGATGTCCTGCGGCACCACGCCGATCGCGTTGCGGACCGCCATCGGGTCGCGCGTGACCGAATGGCCCGCGATGACCGCGTCGCCTGCGGTGGGCGCGTAGAGAGTCGAGAGCATGGAAATGGTGGTCGTCTTGCCCGCGCCGTTCGGCCCGAGCAGGCTGAAGATCTCCCCCTCCTGGATGTCAAAAGTGACGCCTTTGACGGCGGCAAAATCGCCATAGTTTTTGTGAAGATCTTTCACTTCGAGAATGGGCGGCATAAGGAACCTCCTGATTGGTCTATGATTATTGTACGTTTAAATCCAAGACCGGTTACACGGAAAAGGGTACAATCTGCCAAACTTATGGCGTCCTTGCCAGAACAAGACATAAATGTAGAGCAATTCTCCAAATTGCCCCAGGCAAAGCGGCAATTCGCCAAATCGTCCCAAGTAAAATAGCATTTTGCTCTACAGTTGACTCAACCAGAACAAGGAGAAAAAATGACAGCGACGAAAGTGACAAGCGGCCAGGTGGTTTCAATGCAATACACCCTGCGCGTGGACGGCAAGGTGGTGGATTCTTCCGAGGAAGGCGACCCGCTGGAGTATTTATACGGCGCGGCGAACATCATCCCCGGGCTGGAGCGCGAGATGGAAGGGATGGCCGTGGGCGAGAGCAGGACGGTGATCGTCTCGCCCCTGGACGGGTACGGCGAGGTGGACGAAGAGGCCTTCATCGAGGCGCCGCGCAGCGAGTTTCCCGACGATATGCCGATCAAACCCGGCGTCGAGATGGAATTGACGGGTCCCGACGGGCATCCGATGTATGCCCGCATCGAACGCGTGGAAGGCGAGACGGTGACGCTCAACATGAACCATCCCCTCGCGGGCGCGGAACTGCACTTCGACGTGAAGGTGGTCGGACTGCGCGACGCGACGGAGGAGGAAATGGATCACGGTCACGCGCATGGGGCGCATCAACATTAAATCGCGAAAACCACGCGGAACTTGCGTCAGAGAACGCCGACGCGTTGTGACACAAGATGAAAAAAGCGGACGGATTAGACCCCGTCCGCTTTTGCTGTTAATTCGTCCACGATGCGCGCCGCGATGCGCTCCACGATGAAGTCGGGGACGCCGTCCGCCGCGCGGGATTGCAGGCGCAGGTCAATCGGGTCGTTGACGTAGTCCACGACGAGCAGGCGGTCGTCCTCCGTCCACGCGATCTCGGTGGAGAACAGGTCGAGGCGGCAAATGGAGGCGATCTGCCGCGCAATTCCGCGCAGGTTTTCAGAAAACGGCCGTTGGGACGGGTTTGGTTGGGGCGGATCTGGTTGGGGCGGACCCACGTGTCCGCCCATCGCGCCGCCCTCGGCAGGGCAGTCACCCAGGACTGCCCCTGCCTGTCCGCCCACCGCGCCACCCTCGGCAGGGCAGTCACCCAGGACTGCCCCTACCTGTCCGCCCACCACGTCGCCCTCGGCAGGGCAGTCACCCAGGACTGCCCCTACTGCCCCTACGCGGACGGGCGTGTAAACGTGCGTGGTCGTATCCCAAAAATTGACGAAAACCTCGCCGAGGCAATAGATGACGCGAAACCAGGCGGGCAATCCGTCCACGATCTTCGGCGTGACGTGTTCCTGCAAGAGGTATTGCTGGTCGGGGAATTCCCGCCGCGCGGACTGCGCCTGCTCCAGCGTCGATATTTCCACGACGACTCCCTCCCCTCCGCCGCCCAGCGCGGGCTTGACGGCGAACCGCCCATTGAACAGCGAAAGGTCAATGGGCGGCAGGTCGGGTTGGGCGGAAAAGGGCGGCAGGATGACGGTTTGCGGGACGGGGATCCCGTCCGCGAGGAAGGCGGCGTGCATGGCGGCTTTGTCGTAGGCGCGGTCGGCGAGCTCGCGCGAGTTGAGTCGACGCGCGCCGAGGAGCTTGGCAGCGTCCACGAGGGGCAGGTAGGAGGAGTCCGCTTCGGAGGCGCGGTCGAGGAAGAGACGGAAACCGGCCGAACGTTCAGAAAGAAGCGGGAGGAGTTCGCGCAGGTTGCGAGCGGAAACGTCCAGCAAAGTCCGTCCGCGCGCGGCGCAGGCCGAGTCGAGAATCCGCACGAAGTCGGCGTCGTGTTCCCAGTTCCAGGCGAGGCAGAGGTCGTAGAGACGCACGACTGAGGTCTATTGGGAGCCTTTAAGGAAATAATCTAAGAATTGGAGGTAGACTTGTGTGACTTGCTTTCGGGTGGGATTGGGCGGTCCGCCAACCGCAATTAAATTATGACCGGCATTTGTAACGATTTGCAGGAAGGCAGGCACACCGGCCGACACCAGGCGATCGTACAACGCTTGAGACTGGCTAATCGGCACGACTGGATCCTGATCGCCCTGGATAATGAGAAATGGGGGGTCTCCCGCGGAAACATACGAGATGGGGCTGGCGTCTGCCAGCATGGTTTGATCGGGACTGACATTGGGGAAAAGTTGGTAGCCTCGTTTTTGAAGTTTTTCGTCATAGGTTACGTCGGTAAAGTCAGTTGGGCCAAACATTTCCACTACAGCCTGTACGCGGCTGGACTGTTCAAGATATTGTCCTATTTCCCACCCTGCGGTTTCATCGGCCAGTCCAACCAGCGAGGCGATATGCGCGCCGGCGCTTACGCCGAGAACGCCGATTTTATCGGGATTGATATTAAATTCTCGGGCGTGCGCTCTGAGAAAACGGACGGCGCATTTGGCGTCTTCGACCATGGCCGGAAACGGATATTCTGGAGCGAGACGGTAGTTAATGCTGGCGATGAAGTAGCCTGCGGCGGAAATGGTGGGGATCTCTTCCAATTGGAAGCCTACGGTTTTATCCCCCACCATCCAGGCGCCCCCATGGATGTAAAGGATGACCGGACTGGGTCCATTGGGCGCGGTTGAAAAGTAAATGTCCATTTTCAGGGGGATTGAATTCTTACAATAGACGATATTACGCTGGATCAGGCCCGGGACAATGGGTTTGGCAAGGACGGTAGGATAAGGAGTAGCGGTGGGAGTGGAAGTGGGAGCGGCCAGCGCTGTCTGAGTCGACGCGGCGTTGACGGTGGCAAACGCCTGCGTCATTGCAATATTGTAATCAACGGTGGGGACAGGCGTTCCTGCCTGCCCACAGGCAGCCAAGGCGATCAAGCCCGCCAGGATTACAAATGTGGTCTTGGTTTTCATCTAATCTCCTGATGGTAGACAAGGTTATTCTGGGATAATTCGCTCCGTCCCATTTCTGCAAGTATTATATCTTGGGCGCTGAAGTCCATCAATGCCGCCGTCCAGTCACGGCCAGGGGATTTCAGCCGGGCGGGTGTAGCCGTGCTTTTCCTGCACGAAGACGCGTCCATGCGAGGGGACGGCGCAGCCCGGCTCGTCAACAAACGTGACCGTTTCCCGGTTGGAGGCGATCGGGTCGAAGACGATCTGTCCGCCTTCGCAGCGCCAGGTCTCGATGATGTAAATGAACATATTCTCGTCTTCATAATCGCCCGCGCTGACGGGGATTCCCAGCCAGACGACGGTGACTTTGTCCCCGTCGCGCGCGGCGCTCAACACCGTCGTCGGCGGGTAGCGTGAGGTCATGGGGATGTGGGCGGGTTCGGGATAGACAACCGGCAGGGTTTTAAAGTCGCCCTCGATGTCGAGAAATTTGACGTTGACCCAGCAGTTGTTCTTATCGCCTTTCACCCAAACCCAGTTGTTCCCGCCGGTCTGACCGACGAGCGTGAGATGAAGTCCCTGGCGGAAGGCGTCGAGATAAAGATACTCCGAGCCCGGTCCATAGCGGCAACTGAGCAGGTTGGTGTTGACGACGGCTTTCAGACTCTCGACAGTGGGGATCGGCGAGGGCGTCTCGGTCGCGGTAGGAGTGGACGTGGGCGCGGGCGTCGGCGTCGCGGACGGGGCGGGCGTGTCGCTCGGAGGGAAGGACGTCGGCGGGAGGTCCGTCGCGCCCGCGGACGGGACGGCGGTTGACGCGGGCGCGCAAGCCGTCAACGCGAGGCAAAGCGCCAGTAAAACGGGGAAAGCGATCTTCGCAGGCATGAAGCAATTATAGTCTCATCCCGCTTTTGGCTCCTGGGCCGCGGCCGTCGGCAATCCGAAAGTTTACGGCAATCTCCCAATCGGGCGGATCTTTCCGCCGGCGATATGCTTTGCGGCGATATAGCCAAAAGTCATGGCGGGACCGATCGTGCTGCCCGCGCCGGGATAGGTGTTGCCCATCACCGAAGCGGAGGTGTTTCCCGCCGCGTACAAATTCGGAATCGGCGAGCCGTCCGCGCTCAGGACGCGGGCATATTCGTCAATCGCCAGCCCGCCTTTCGTGCCGAGGTCGCCTGGAACCATCTGCACGGCGTAGAAGGGCGGCTTCTCGATCGGCGCCAGGCAGGGATTGGGCTTGACGGTCGGGTCGCCGTAGTAGCGGTCGTAGGCGCTGTCGCCGCGATGAAAGTCCTCGTCCCTGCCGTTTCGCGCGAACTGATTGAAGCGCGCCACCGTCTCGGCGAGATTCTTCGGGTCGAGTCCGCAGGCTTGCGCCAGTTCATCCAGCGTGTCGCCGCGTTTGAAATATCCGCTCTCGAAATAGATTTTGGGGATCGGCTGCATCGGGAACAGCGTGCCGAAAATATATTTTCGGCGGAAGCGGCTGTCCATGATGAACGTGGCGGGGATGTGCGGGACTTCGGCGCTATTCTTCTCATACATGGCGTGGACGACTTCGACGTACGAAGCGGCTTCATTCGTGAACCGTTTTCCCGCCGCGTTGACCATGATCCCGCCGGGGTACGAGCGGTCGCCGACGTGGAACATGACCGGCATGTTCGGCGGGACGGTCGAAGGTCCCCACCAGGCATCCTCCATCAGGTCAATTTTCGCGCCGATCTTCATCCCCGCCTGGATCGAGTCGCCGGTGTTGCCCGGGCTGCCCGAACTCCACTCGTGGTTGACCGGCGCCTGCTGAAATTCTTCGCGCATCTGCTGATTGTGATCGAATCCGCCCGCCGCGAGGATCACGCCTTTGCTGGCGCGGATGCGAAACGGCTTGCCGTCTTTTTCCGCCACGACTCCAACAACCGCGCCGTCTTCGACGACCAGTTCCTTGAACGGAGTGTTCAGCCAGATCGGGACGCCTTCATCTTTGAGCGAGAGCCGCAAGCGCGCGACCAATGCCTGACCGAGCGCCAGAAGTTTCACGCCCGTCAGCATGTTGAAAAATGTCCGCACGCCTACTTTGAGCGCCACCCATTTCCCCGCCCAGGTGGAGGTGATCATCCCTATCTTGTTGTACTCGCTGGCGGTGAACGCCAGTCCCGCGGGGATTTTGATGCTCATCGGGCGCAGTTGCTTGAAGTCCGCGCCGAGTTTGCTCCCGTCGAAGGGAGAACCTTCGATGGCGCGCCCGTCCGCCGTGCCGCCGGGGCGTTCGGGATAGTAGTCCGCGTAGCCCACCGAGCGATGAAAGCGGACGTGAGAATTGCTCGATAGATACCTCACCATTTCAGGCGCGTTTTCGAGATAGGCGTCCTGTAACGCTTGCGGCGTGCGGTCTCCGACGGTGTTCTTTAAGTACATGCGCGCCTTTTCGAGTGAGTCGTCCAAGCCGTCCCGTTGCAAAAGGTAATTGTTCGGAATCCACAGCCCGCCGCCAGAGAGAGCCGTCGAGCCGCCGTAGTATTCCGTCTTCTCGATCATCAAAACGTCCAAGCCGGCCTGCTTCGCGGTCAGCGCGGCGGTCATCGCCCCGCCGCCCGAGCCGACGACGAGGACATCGGTGGTGTGATCCCAGTTTGCCATGTTCATCTCCTTGAAGAAACTTTCGGGGATTTTACCCGCGCTGTCGAACTTATGGGCTTTTTCATTGGGGATATAATGGCGGATATTCGCCCACGGAGGAAACCTCATGCCTGAAGAATTCACGTTCGGCGGCGAGATCGTCTGGCGGCCGAGTCAGGAACACATCCAGCGCGCGCATTTGACCGCGTTCATGCGTCGGCACGGAATTGCGGATTTCGCCGAGTTGATGAAACGCTCCACCGAAGACGCGGCCTGGTTCACGGACGCGGCGTTGAAGTATCTCGACATCGAATTTTACGAGCCGTATTCGCAGGTGGTGGACTTGAGCGGCGGAATCCAATTGCCGAAGTGGTGCGTGGGGGGAGCGATGAACATCGTCCATAATTGCGTGGATAAGTGGCAGTTATCAGAGAGTAGAGAGCAGAGAGCAGTGGTATGGGAAGGCGAAGAGGGGACGACGAGGACGCTCGCGTATAGAGAACTCTACGAGCAAGTCAACCAGGCCGCGAACGCGCTCCGCTCGCTGGGACTCGGCAAAGGCGACGCGGTGGGACTCTTCATGCCGATGACGCCCGAAATCGTGGTGGCGCTGCTGGCGGTCGCGAAGATCGGCGGGATCATCCTGCCGCTGTTTTCGGGATACGGCGCGGGCGCGATCGTCAGCCGCATGGCCGACGCCGACGCGCAGGCCCTCTTCGCCGCGGACGGCGCGTTCCGACGCGGGAAGCCCGTCGAGATGAAGTCCGTCGCGGACGAGGCCGCCGCGCAGATCCCCACGTTGAAGCACATGATCGTTTTGAAGCGCACCGGGCAGGAAGTCCAGATGAAAGCGGGCCGCGATCACTGGTGGCACGAACTGGTCGCCGCGCAGCCAAAGGAAGCCGCGACCGAACGAACGTCCGCGGAGGACCCGCTGATGGTCATCTACACCTCGGGGACGACGGGACGCCCGAAAGGCGCGCTCCACACCCACTGCGGATTCCCCGTCAAAGCCGCGCAGGATATGGCTTTCGGGACGGACGTACATGCAGGGGATGTCATCTACTGGATGACCGACATGGGCTGGATGATGGGACCCTGGCTGGTCTTCGGCGCGCTGCTGCTCGGCGCGACGATGTTCCTCTACGACGGCGCGCCCGACTTCCCCGCGCCCGACCGCCTGTGGTCGCTGGTGGAGCGGCACAAGGTCGCGCAGCTGGGCGTCTCGCCAACGCTGATCCGCTCGCTCATTCCGCATGGAGACGAGCAACATCGCGGGCGCGATCTCTCCTCGCTGAAATGTTTCGCGTCCACCGGCGAGCCGTGGAACCCCGAGCCGTGGAAGTGGCTGTTCCACAGCGTCGGCGGGTCGCGGCTCCCCATCATCAACTATTCGGGCGGGACGGAGATCTCCGGCGGCATCGTGATGGGCAACCCGATCCTGCCGCTCAAACCCTGCGCGTTCTCCGCGCCCTGCCCCGGCATGGCCGCCGACGTATTCGACGAAAACGGGAATCCGATTCGCGGCGCGGTCGGCGAACTCGTCGTCAAAGCCCCGTGGATCGGGATGACGCGCGGCTTCTGGAAGGACCCGCAGCGTTACCTCGACGCGTACTGGGCGCGCTGGCCGAACGTCTGGGTACACGGCGACTTCGCCGCGGTCGACGCGGACGGACTCTGGTACATCCTCGGCCGCTCGGACGACACGATCAAGATCGCGGGCAAGCGGCTCGGTCCCGCCGAGGTCGAGTCGATCCTCGTGCGGCATCCGTCTGTGGTCGAGTCCGCCGCGATCGGCGTCCCGCACGAAGTGAAGGGAAGCGAACTGGTCGTCTTCGTCGTGTTGAAAAAGGGAGTCGAGGCGTCCGACGCGCTGCGCGCGGAACTGCGCGCCCTCGTGACCGACGAAATGGGCAAGGCGCTCGCGCCCAAGTCCGTGCTGTTCGTCAGCGACCTGCCGAAGACGCGCAACGCCAAAGTGATGCGCCGCATGATCCGCGCCGCCTATCTGGGACAGGACCCCGGCGACGCTTCGACGCTGGTCAACCCCGAGGCTGTGGAAGAAGTGAGAAGGGCAAAATAATGGACATTGTTTTGGTTGGCATTCTCGCCGTCCTCGGCGGGATGACGGTCACCTTGCAGGGACAGTTCATGGGCGTCATGGACACGGCCATTGGGACGCGCGAGAGCATGTTCATCACCTACGCGGGCGGCGGACTGGTCATCACGCTCGTTACGCTGTTCCTGCGCGGCGGGAATCTGCGCGCCGCCGCGTCCGTCCCCTGGTACGTGCTCGCCACCGGCCTGCTGGGACTGGTCATCGTCGGCACAATCGGGTTCACCGTCCCGCGCCTCGGCCTGACGACCGCGCTGGTCCTCGTCATCGCGGGACAATTCCTGACCTCCCTGCTGATCGAACGCTTCGGCTGGTTCGGCGCGCTCCCGCGTCCCTTCGAGTGGACGCGCCTGCTCGGGGTGGCGTTCCTGCTCCTCGGCGTCTGGCTGACGACGCGCAAGTGAATCGGTCGGCGCAACCGCCGAGCCGCAATATTAATCCAAACTAAAAGCGCCGCTTTTCCTACGTGTATAATTCTCCGCGCGGCAGGCTGGAACTCTCCTGCCGCAGGAGCAATGAATGAAAAACAGGCAAGTCGTTTCCGCGCTCGGGCTGGCGTTGACCGTCCTGTTCGCGGCCTGCGCGCCGAAGGCCACGTCCGAGCCGCCGACTCCCACGCTCGTCCCCGTCGTCGTTGACACAGAGACTCCCACCCTCGTCCCGGTCGCCCTCAGCGGCCCGAACGCGGGGACCTTCCTTTCGTGGATGGACGGCAGTACGCTCGCCTACGTCCCCGCGGGGCAGGCCGTCATCGGCGCGAACGGCGCGGACAATCCCGCCCATTCCGTCAGCCTCTCCGCGTACTGGATCACGCGCACCAAGATCACCAACCGCATGTACTCCATCTGCGTGGGCGTGGGCGTCTGCTCGCCGCCCGCCTCCGCCGGCGGCACAGTCTACACCAACCCCGCCTACGCCGACAACCCGGTCGTCGGCGTGAACTGGGAGCAAGCCAACGCCTACTGCACCTGGGCCGGAGGCCGCCTCCCCACCGAGGCCGAATGGGAGAAAGCCGCCCGCGGCCCCGGCGGACAGACCTATCCCTGGGGCGAACAGCCGCCCACCTGCGGCCTGCTCAACTTCAACAACTGCGTCCGCGGTACCACCAGCGTCGTCGCGTACGGCGACAGCGCCAGCCCCTATCTCGCGCTCGACATGGCCGGCAACGCCTTCGAATGGACGCGGGACTGGTACGACCCCGCCTACTACGCCACCGGACCGATCCAGGACCCGCCCGGGCCGGAGAGCGGCGTCTCGCGCGTCATCCGCGGAAGCGGGTTCGAGAGCGACCCGTCGCAGATCGCCTCCGCCATCCGGCGTCCGGCCAGCCCCGACTATTCCAGCCGCGACCTCGGCTTCCGCTGCGTCGTCCAGCAGCCAATCAACTTCCCGCCCTACTGCCAGACCAGCCCCTACCTGCCGGTCACGGAATTCCCGACCCCGGCCGCCAGCGATTGCGCCGCGCCGGTCGCGCAGCGCCTCGGCCCGTCCTGCAAGGGCAAAGTTGCCTCCAACACCATCCTCCTGCCGCGCGGCTCCACCTACACCGTCCGCACAGACGGGTACACCTGCGAAAGCGCCCTCGTAGGCGACCAGCTTCAGGTGACCTGCTACGGGCCCGATTCTACCAGCGGGACGCTCGAAGTCTGCAACTCGACCTGCGCCGCCGTCCCAACTCCCTCGTGGACTGGCAACGCGGTCTGCGACCCCGGCTACGCCTACGACCCGGCCACGCGGCAGTGCCTCTATGCCCCGGTCGCGTCCCAGCCCGGACCTCAGGGCTGTCCGCCGGGCTACGCGCTCGATTCCACGGGACAGACCTGCCGCCCCACCCTCGGCCTCGACAATCAATGTCCGCTCGGCCAGTATTACGACGCGGCCTTCGCGGGCTGCGTCCCCGCCAACGGGCAGGCGGACTGCAACCTCTTCGGCCTCAACCTGTCCTCGCAGACCGCCTCCTGCTATCCGGGCTGCCCCGCGGGCTTCGCCTTCAACTCGGCTTCGCAATGCTGCCAGGCGCCCGCCGTCGGCCTCTATCCCGACTGCCAGGCGGGATACGCCTACGATCCGGCCCTCGGCGGATGCGCCCCGCGTCTCCCGACCGTCAACGAAAGCGCCGGCTGCGCCTTCGTCTCTGTGGACATGCTTCAATGCGCGCCTCTCTATGACTGCGGCCAGCATGCCACCGAGGTGGACTGCATCCGCCACGAACAAAACGGCTGCTCCTGGAACGAAAAAGCCAGCGCCTGTGAATTGAAAAAATAGCGGCGACATTCAAAAGCCCCGTCCTTTTCGCAGGACGGGGCTTTCTGTTATAAATTTCAGACTATAATCGCCGCACACCAAAACTCAACGCATCCAAAGAGGAAAGAACATGAGAAAAATAGTTGCGGCAGGGCTGGTTTTGACTTTCCTGTTGTCGGGCTGCATCACCGTCTTCGAGCCGGTGGATACGCCCACCCCGCCTCCCACGCCCATCTTCACGTCCACGGTATACGTCCCCACCAGCGAACCCACGCAGACGGAAATCCCCTTTGCCCCGGCCTGCGGCTCCGATCCGCTGACGGAAGCCTGCTCCACGCCCACGGTCGGCGCGCTCAGCCGGTCCTGTATCAAAAAAGTCCCGTATATTTTGCTGGGAATTCCCCCCGGCTCCACCTTCGAGACGCTGGACCCCGGCCTGACCTGCAAGGATGAAAAAGTGCGCGGCGGGGTACAGCAATACAGTTGCAGCGGACAGCAACTCTACTCTTACCGCGTGAAAGTCTGCAATCCGGGCTGCGCCGCCGCGCTGACGGCGGACGAGCTGAAATGCCCGCCAGGAGACGGATTCAGCGAGTCGGGCGCGTGCTGCTGGCCGCTCCCCTCCCAGGACGATGGCTGCGTGACCTACAAAGTGGACGTCGGCGGCTGTCCGTAAGAAGAGACAGAATCAAAAAGCGGCTGGAGTACTCCAGCCGCTTTTTCGATCATGAAATTCCGCGAAGCGGTTTAGAACAGCCCAACCACCTTGCCGGTCTTCAAGTCCACGTCTACATCGTAGAAGACGGGACGCGTCGGCAGGCCGGGCATGGTGCGCATCGTGCCGAGCAGCGGATAGATGAATCCCGCGCCCACGGACGCGCGGATGTCGCTGATGGTGATGCGGAAACCGCGCGGCGCGCCTTTGACGGCCGCCTGGTCGGTGAAGGACAAGTGAGTCTTCGCCATGCAGATCGGCAGGCCGGAGAAACCGAGTTTGGTGAACCGCTCGATCTTGGCCTCCACTTCGGGGGTGTAGTCCACGCCGTCGGCGCGGTAGATTTCCCTGGCGATGGTCTCGATTTTTTCCTTGATGGACATCTCCAGCGGATAGAGGAACCGGAAGTCGCTGGACATTTCGCAGGCCTTGACGACCGCCTCGGCCAGTTTGACCGCGCCCTTGCCGCCCTCCATCCAGTGCCGCGACTCGACCGCGTCCACCGCGCCGGCCGCGAGCGCGGCCTGGCGGACCATCTCCACTTCCGCGGGCGTGTCGGCAGCGAACGAGTTGACCGCCACCACCACGTTCACGCCGTACTTGAGCGCGTTCTCGATGTGCTGAGTCAGGTTGGGCAGGCCCTTCTCGAGCAGTTCGAGATTCTCGTCGATATATTCGGGCGGCAGCGGTTTGCCAGCCACCACCTTCGGGCCGCCGCCGTGCATCTTGAGGGCGCGGATCGTGGCGACCAGCACCACTACATGCGGGATCAGGCCGGAGTAGCGGCACTTGATGTCCATGAATTTTTCCATGCCGATGTCCGCGCCGAAGCCCGATTCGGTCAGGACGTAATCCGCCAGTTTGAGCGCGATCTTGTCGGCGATAATGGAACTGTTGCCGTGCGCGATGTTGGCGAACGGTCCCGCGTGGACGATGGCGGGCGTGCCCTCGAGGGTCTGCATCAGGTTCGGCTTGATGGCGTCCTTCATCAGCACGGTCAGCGCGCCGGCCACCCCGAGATCCTCGGCAGTGACGGCTTCGCCGCGCATGTTGACCGCGACCACCATCCGCCCGAGCCGCTCGCGCATATCTTCGAGGCCGGTCGTCAGCGCCAGGATCGCCATGATCTCCGAAGCGACCGTGATGTCGTAGCCGGACTTATGCTCGTGACCGGCTTCGTCCTTGCCGAGGCCGACCATGACCTCGCGCAGGAAGCGGTCGTTCACGTCAATAACGCGCCGCCACTGGATCCCGTTCGGGTCAATGTCGAGACGGGCGAAGCGGGCGCGTTCTTCGGGCGTCAGTTCGTTCGGATCGGTCTTGTCAATCCCAAGTTTCTTGAGCCGGCGCAGCATCGAAGGCGAGAATTTGCGCCTGCCCTTCTTATCGGGCGGGCAAAGCGCGTCGAAGAGTTTGTTGTCGTCGGGCGTTTCTTTTTCGTGCAACATGCGCGCGTCCAGCGCGGCGGCGCACAGGTTGTGCGCGGCGGTGATGGCGTGGATGTCGCCGGTGAGATGGAGGTTGAAATCCTCCATCGGAATGATCTGGCTGTAGCCGCCGCCGGCCGCGCCGCCCTTGATGCCGAAGGTCGGTCCCTGCGAGGGCTGGCGGATGACGGTCATCACGCGCTTGCCGAGATGCGCGCCCAGCGCCTGCGACACGCCGACCGTGGTGGTGGTCTTGCCTTCGCCGAGCGGGGTGGGCGTGATGGCGGTCACGTCAATATATTTGCCGTCCGGCCGTTTTCCGATGCGCTCCAGAATCTCGAGTTTGATCTTGGCTTTGTGCGGACCGAAAAGTTCCAGCTCGCTCTCTTTAATTCCCAGTTCCTTCGCGATCTGCAAAATCGGCTTAAGTTTGCCTGCCTGCGCGATCTCGATGTCCGAAGGCACGGGGTCGAGCAGTTTTAATTTAGTGGGAGCGTAGGGGAATTTTTTGACGGCGGGTTTTCTGGCCGTTGTTTTCTTCTTGACTGCCTTTTTTACTGCGACTTTCTTTGCGGGTTTCTTTGCTTTCAGGGTTGCCATGTGATCTCCTTGCTTGAATAAGCGGGTAGTTTCCCCAATATTAACGAAAAAATTCACAAAACACAATGGATTTCCGTCACTATTTTGTCATTTACGCCCCCAATTCAGTCCCCACCGCCTCCCCAGCCAGGGCGCGGGACAGGTTTCCTGCCTCTTCCGCCGAGAAGATGCGCGCCGTCAGCCTGGGGATCTCGCGGATCAACTCGAACATCAGGCCGACTTTGGCGGACATCCCGCCGGTCACGTCCACGCTGGAGGAGGCTCCGATCTCCGCCCGCATCGCTTCATACGACTGGAGGCTGATCCGGCTTACGAGACGCGTCCGCGCCGGGAAGTCCTCCCAGACGCCGGCCTCCAGCCCCGCCAGCAGGATGCGTCCCGGGCGAAGTTCCCGCGCGAGGTGGGCGAACAGGTCCTCGGTCGAAAGGATCGTGCCGCCGCGCGCCTCGTCGAAGATCACGTCGCCATAGACGACCGGGACGAGGCCCGCCTCCAGCGCGGCGCGCAGCGGAGTCAAGTCCCAGCGGGCGACGCGCGGGCCGCGCGCGGTCACGGCAGAGACGGGCGCGAGGGCAACGGCCGGGAGTCTCGCGCCGCGCAGCGCCTCCATCACGAAGCGGTTCAACTGCGAGGCCTGGAACCAGACCTCGGCGAAGCCTTTCCAGTAAGCGCCCCCCTCCGTCTCCCCCCTTTTACTCCGCAAGAGGGGGGAGCGTCCCGCAGGGACGAGGGGAGTCAACCCGTCGCGCGTGCCGTAGCGCTTCGCCGCGGCATGGCCGAACGAGCCGGAACCGTGTCCGAGAATCAGAGGCCGGTCCGAGGTCCAGGAGGAGGCGATTTCGTCCGCGAGCGCGTTCAGTTTGTCCAGCCGGGGCGTGAAGGGTTTGTCCTTGTCGGTGATGAGCGATCCGCCCAGTTTGAGGAGGGTGAGTCCGGTCATGCGTTGAATGTAGCACACGCGGATATGAGCGTCAAGCGTGCGGTATAATTTTCGCATGTCTTCGTTCAGCGGCACGAACCTTCCCAGCCTGCTCCTCGCGGCGGCGGCCGTTTTCCTTTTTAGCGCGGGCGTGCGCGCCATCGCGATGGGAAGCCGGACGATCTACTTCCGTCATCGCCGCCAGCGCGTGCTGGCCGGTTGGTGGATGACCGGCGCGGGGCTGGCTCTGGGACTCGTCGCCTTTCTGGTTTTCCGCCCGGGCGGTTCCTTCCTGCCGGCGTCGCCCACGCCCGCCGCGCCCGCCCAAACGGTCAGCCCGACCGCGCCGCCCACGCGGACTGCGCCTCCCGCGCCGACGCTCCCGACGAAGCCCGCGTTCACCAGCGCTGCCAGTCCCACGCCGCACTTGCCGCTCTCGCTGGAGATCATGGTCATCAGCACAGTCACGCCCCAGCCTTCGGCCACCATCGGCGACATCCGCTTTGCCGAGGCTTTGCAGGACAACTATCCCGTCGGCAACCGCGTGGAGTGGCGCAACCCGCTGAAACGCATGTACGCCAGTTTCGCCTACACCCACATGACCTACGGAGTCCAGTTCACCGCGCTCTGGTTTCGCAACGGCGAATTGGTGGCGTTCGAAAGCGGCCCGTGGAAGACGGGCGGCCACGGACGCGTCGCCGTCAAATGGGAGCCCGCGCCGCAGGAATGGCATCCCGGCGAATACGAAGTGCAGTTCTTCGTGGGGACGGAATGGAAGGCGACGGGACGATTCAGCCTGAAAGGCAACCCGCCGACTTCGACGTTTACCCCCACCCTCACGCCGACGGACACCCCGCGTCCAACCTCGACTTCGACATTCACCCCCACCCTCACGCCGAGTCCCACCCCGACGGCGACGGTCACGCCGGCCAAGTAGTAAGACGATCAATTCCTTATGGACATTCGCTCTGGTTTTATCGCGGCTTCCATCCTGTTGGCGATCTGGGCGCTCGCGGTTTTTCGGTCTGGATGGATCACATTCCATTCCGCGGCGCGGCTGACGTTCTATCGCATCAAACGCTCGCGCGAGTCGCGCGGCCGCTGGCTCATCCTGGCATCCTTTCTCATCCTGGCGATAGCCATCTTCCTGCCCATTTACGGACAGCCGGTCGCCTATCATTATTTCCCGCCCTCCCCGACTCCCTCGCTCACGCTCACGCCTTCCGTCGTCCCGACCATCACGCTGACGCCCACCATCACGTTGACGCCGACCATCACCGACACGCCGCTCTACTCCGAGACGCCGACCGGCACGCCCACACCGTACCTCCCGCTGGTCGTGGAAGCGCAGTTCGTCAGCGTCGTCACGCCCAACCCCGAAGCGGCCATCAGTCCGCTGGCCTTCGCCCTGGCGGTGACGCAGGACGGCCTGCCGCAGAATCCGTCCACGCTATTCCGCAACCCGATCCAGAAAATCTACGCGTCCTTTTCGTACGATAAGATGGTTCCCGGCTCGCAATGGAGCGCGGTCTGGTTCCGCAACGGGGAATACGTCTGCCACGAAAGTTACCCGTGGGACGGCGGCACGGGCGGATATTACTACAGCGAGTGCGCCAACCCGGTTGGCGGCTGGCAGCCGGGCGTTTACTCGGTCCAGATCTACGTCGGGACGGAATTCAAACGCGCCGACGCGTTCACCGTGGAGGGCGCGGCGCCCGAAACGCCCGCCCCCTCCCCCACGCCTTCTATGACCGCGACGCCGTAGAGCAAGCCTGAGGTTTGCTCTATAGACAATGAACCACAGATGAAAGGGATGAAGAACGCTTTTATCCTTTTCATCTGTGATTGACATATCACAAAGGAGACTCATCGCTCATGTCCGACAAAGCCTTTCAGGATTACTACCCCGATTATTTCGCCGTCTGCTACGGATGCGGGAGCCAGAACGAACTCGGCTACCAGATCAAGAGTCACTGGGACGGGGACGAGACGGTCGCGTACTTCCAGCCCAAGCCCTACCACACGGCGATTCCCGGCTACGTGTACGGCGGGCTGCTGGCTTCGCTAATTGACTGCCACGGGACAGGGACCGCGGCCGCGGCCGGTTACCGCGCCGAAAACCGCGAGATGGACTCCGAGCCCCCGCTCCGCTACCTGACCGCCTCCCTGCACGTGGATTATCTCAAGCCCACGCCGCTCGGCCCGGTCCTTGAAGTGCGCGGCCGGGTGAAGGAAGTGAAGGGGCGCAAAGTGGTCATCGAAGAATGGATCACGGTCAACGGCGAAATCACCGTCAAAGGCGAAGTGGTGGCGGTGCAAGTCCCCGAGCAAATGGTGAAGGATTTGTTAAAGTAGGACAAATTGTCGATTTGGCAATCGTCTAAAATAAGCGCCGAGCCTCAACGCGAATTTCGCAAATGCGCGAATGACGCGAAATCCTTCTCGATTGATTCATGAAATTTGCCAATTTGCCCCCAAAGCAAGTTGGCAATTTGCTTTACAGGTCACGTGTTTTCAATGGGGGAATCATCGCCTTCGCGATCTGCGCGGCGAGGCGGGCGTTACCGAGCAGGAGCGACAGGTTGGCGCGCATGGACTTCCCATCCGTCAACTCATTCACGCGCTGGAGCAGGAACGGGGTCAACGCCTGACCGCCGATGCCTCTCTCCTGCGCCTCGCGCGAGGCCTGTTCCTCCACGGGGTCAATTTCCTCGCGGGGGATTTCATCCTCGGCGGAGATCGGCCGGCAGACCAGAACGGCGGAGGGCATCCCGAGCTCCCAATGCGCGCGGGCGAAGTCCGCGGCCTCCTGCGGCGAGTCGACGCGGGCGCTGGTCTTGAATCCGCTGCGGCGCGAGAAGAAGGCGGGGAACTCGTCCGTGCCGTAGCCCAGCGCTGGGACGCCGTTCGTCTCGAGCATCTCCAGTGTGGACGGCAGGTCCAAAATGGATTTGGCGCCCGCGCAGACGACGATCATCCGCGTGGACGCCAGCGCCTGCAAGTCGGGCGAGACGTCGAAGCGGGCCTCCCGGTGGACGCCGCCGATCCCGCCCGTGGCGAAGACCTTGATCCCGACTTTGTCGGCGGCGAACATCGTCCCCGCGACGGTCGTCCCGCCGCTGGCTTTTTTGACGACGGCCGCGGCGAAGTCGCGGCGGCTGACCTTCATCGCCGCGGCGGCCTGCGCGAGTTCGGCGAGTTCCGCGTCCGTGAGGCCGACGCGGACGGTTCCGTGGAGGACGCCGATCGTGGCGGGCGTGGCGCCGTCGGCGAGGACGGCCGCCTCCATGTCGCGGCCCAGCGCGAGGTTGGTCGGATGCGGGAGTCCGTGCGTGAGGACGGTCGACTCGAGCGCGACGACGGGTCGGTTCTGTTTCAAGGCGCGTTGGACGTCGTCCTTGACGACGAAGGGCGCGGGGAGGGTATCCATCAGATCACCAGTTGTTCGTAAAGTTTTTCGAGCGTGAGTCCGGGGAGGACGGCGCCGGAGTGGCGCAGGGTGAGCGAGGCGGCAGAGACGCCGAGGCGCACCGCGTCGTCGAGGTCCATTTCGTTGACGAGGCCAAAGAGGATGGTGGCGGTGAGCGCGTCGCCCGCGCCGGTGGGGTCGAGGATCGGGGTCTGGATGGCGGGGATGTGGCCGTTCGTCTCGGCTGAGGCGTACACGACGCCGAATTCGGCCAGGGTGACGAGCGCGATGTCCGCGCCGAGGTTGAGCAGGGCGCGCGCGGCTTCGAGCGCGGCGCGCGGGTCGGACGATTCGAAGACGTGACCGGTGAGGGCCGCGGCTTCGTTGACGTTGCAGGTGATGAAGTGGAGCCGGTCGAGGCGGGACTTCAAGCGCGTCGCGAGGAACGCGGAGGCCGGGTCGGCGCAAATGGGGACCTTGGCCTTTTTTGCCATGGCGAACGCGGTTTTGAGCGCGGCTTCGGACAGGTTGCCGTCCACGAAGACGAGGCTGGCTTCCTCAAAGAGACCGGCATGCTGGCGGAGCAGTTCGGGCGTGAACTCGGACATGACGCGCATATCGTCCACGGCGAAACGCAGGCGGGCGCGCGGGTCCAGCACGCCCATGTAGAAGCCTGTGGGGTAAAGTTCCGTGCGGAGGACGGCGGATACGTCCACGCCCGCGGCGGCGGTGTATTCGAGCAGTTCGTCGCCGGAGCGGTCCTTCCCCACCACGCTGACGAGTTTGACGGGCTGTCCCAGCCGCGCCAAATTCTCCGCCACGTTGCGCGCCACGCCGCCATAGGAGGCGCGTATCCGCGCCGGGTTGGAGGCGCCGGGCTGGAGGTCGGAGTCGAGCCGCCCGACGACGTCGAGGGAGGAGGAGCCGAGGAGGAGGAGGGTCATGGGGACTCTGGTTTTGCCACTGCTATAACAATGCCGAGAATCTGACGCGGTTTGCGCAATTTTACCGGAGAATACTCAGAACCGGTTTCTGTCGTCTCGGAAACTAAATATAACAAAATTTATGTATCGTCAACATAATTCCTCAGATCTTATCAATATTGGAGCAAATTTCCAGAAGTCGATGAGTTAATCTTCTATATTCTGTCCGAGAACCGTCATTCCAGCCAAGCAAATTTGTTTCCTTTGATATTCTATCGAGTTCAGATCGAATCATGTCCACCTGGTTTCTTACGCTTTCTTCTGCTCTCATTAAAAGGTATTCACTGAGTATTTTGGCTCCTGATTTTGGATCGGAAATTATCTCATTTCGAATCTTTTGAATCTTGTTGGCTGTATTTTCGGGATGGATCAGGGCCTTGATTTTTGTTTTTCTTGAGTTGGCACACAACCGAAGAGATTCCAGTAGTTTTTCATGTGCTCCTGGGGAATAATAATCCAGCCACTGATACTTTGCAAATCGCGACGGGGGCTGACAGTCATTCAACCGCAAGGGGATGATAAAAATTGTCCCTTCAGGTTTTTCCTCGGCAAGATCCAAGGCCGTTTTGAATTCTTTTTGGACATATCCTTCTTTCTCTACAGAATTTTGAGAAAGGCAAACGATAATGCTATCTGTTTCTTGAAGCGCTTTGCGAATCTCTAAATCCCAATCCTGGCCGGGCAGGATTTTTTCCTTGTCCATCCAAGGGTCGACCCAACTTTCTAACTTGAGATTCTCATACAGTTTACGAACTGTAATTCTGTCCTGTGACGCGTAACACAGAAAAACTCGAACTTTATTTGCAGGCATAGTAATTTTCCTAAATGGATGCGTTTTATTTGGGAATTATTTTATGCTTGAAAGAATTTTCAACAGGTAATGAACAATATGAGTCCATCTTGCCGCCAGATTGTCAGTACGACCAAATTGTTCTTCTTTCTGAATTTTAATAAGTTCCGACATATACGTTTCGACCTCGATTTGATATTTGACAAACTTTGGCAACGACCCCAAATATGAACTAAGCATTCGCGCTCCTACAATTGGGTCGTTAATGATCGTATTATGTATCTCCGTTTCATTCCTCGGGGGTAAATCATTGTAATCATCATAGTTGGGAATATTTGGGATCTCAGAGGCCCTTCTTCCTTCAATATGTGTAATATTAATATTGGGTATCACCAATTTTCCTTCAGCGAATATCCTCAATAATTCGGGCACTTTTTCATCTGGAAGTTCGAGCGTTATTCTCGAAGTGCCGCTTGTAATATACACAACTTCTATTTCGCCTTCTTTTATGTTTAGTAGCTTTGAAAGATTCGATATTAGCTGGTCAATTTCGTTAACTCCAAAGAATTCTATGTCCTTATCAATAAATAATTTTATCAATCCTCGCTGATATGTTTTAATAGGTTTGGCAACAGCAATTACAACTCCTCGGATATCTGTATCCATCAATTTGATATTTTCGTAATAATCAGTACTTTCAGAAACCAAACCTTTTCGCGTAAATCGTTTGACAACACCCGCTCTGTCTGTAAGTGAAGTCGGTTCGGCCAAGGCGGCAACAACAATATCATTATAGACAGGTTGAATATTCATATTTACAAGGATATAATCCCCGTTGTCAATTGGAACTGGGGTGGATTTATTCATACTGTTTCCAGATACTCGACCCCAAAAGTATTTGCTGGATGACTGAATTCTAATAGGCGCAGTTGTATTTCCACCACGCACATTAAATATTTGAAATTCTTTTTCACTTATTTTGGGACCGTTAAACGTAATATCGCTAATCGTATCGTCGTCAAAAATGAAAATCCCTCGTGTACCTGCGTGTACAAAATCATAAACAGGAAACGCCAGTTGTGCGTCTTGTATGATCGGCAACAGGAAGGTGTCAAGTTTTTGATTTACTATAGGATTTTGTTGACGCCTTTTTTTTTGTTTAGTAACTATTGGTGGGCTATTGGCGTCTTTCTCGATTTGTTTCAGCAATTCCAAACAGTGATCTCTAATCTCATAATCACCTTTCAACTCGCTAAACGCTCCAATGCAAGTTAGAAGTTTTTTAGCCGCACCGAATTCTTGTTCTGCTAATATTTGTTCGTTCCCGTCGCGATATATCGTTCCAAGATACCAATGCGTTATTGCCTCATTCCACCCGTCGCTATCTATTCTTCGGAAGATCCTTATGGCCTTTTGTAATTCGTGGTGAATGGAATGAGCTTTATGGTTTTCATTAAATAAGAGCCTGTTGGCGTATGCAAGAAACACCAATAAAAATGGTTCATGATCTGGATGCGCCTTACTTAAACGGCTCTTGAGTTCCTCAATAGTATCGTTGGGATAGCGTATATCGGCGGAAAGATCAAGTGCCGATTTCTGTGCATACTTCAACACATTATCATCAGTCTTTATTTGACTGATTGGCAACATGTCACTTATTGCTTGCACCTGGCTTTCCTGAAGGGATGATGTTTCCATTGAAAGGATGCCTGACTCCATTTGGAATTTTCCAACTTCAAAGAAATTGGTTCATTGGCGCTGAGTTACTTTAAAAGATCTCGCAGTTGTTCAAGCGTATCGAGTGTTTCTTTTGCAAGATATGCCCGGGTTAAAGGTTCTCTAAGACTCTCATCAAGAACTCCAGAAAGTGAGAGAAGAACAGGTTCGATAAATTCTCCACCTCTATTTTTTTCCAAGCCCTCTGCAATTGCAAGGATGATGTCATATTGTGCTTCTGCTCGTGTTTTTTCCCGGGTACGAATACGAAAAGCTTTGGACTGGCCATCAATAATAGTTGCTAAGCTTTGTTTCTCAGCCATCCAATATTCTTTTTGATGTTTCTCCACTTCCGGGGGTAATTTTGTCTCCAACACCTGAAAATCAGTGACGTAAACCCCAAATCCATTCGTGGCAGAGTTTAGTTTCGTAAAGATATCCTGAACCGCATCGGGAGACAATATCTGCCCGCCATTGCGATTCGCTATAAATAGATCGTCCAGCATCCGGCTCCCAATATAGCCGGGGACAATCCCGGTCACCTGGCCCCAGGCGGCGTCAATCCAGGTGAACTCGGATGGCTCCCCCTCGGGGCAGGTCGGCCATCGCAGGGCGTAACGCTCAACGGCCTGCTTCACGGCAATTGGGTCGTAAGGAAACACCAGTTTACCTTCGGGGTCTTTTTTCTTTGGATCGCCGATACGGCATTCGATCCGAGCCTTAATTTCAATTTTAATGCCGTCCTTGGTCCAGGCATCGAACTTAGCCTCATGCACTTTGGGGCGCAGATCCACCACATATTTGACGGTCTCGTACCATTCCAGGAACGGGACTTTGTCTCCAGGGCCAATGATTCTAGAGAAGCGATTACCGCGTTCTACGTATAAGGCGCATCCATCGAAGACAATTAATATGAGCGGCCCCCCGAGCGTGCGCGCCATCCACACAGGCCACTGATCGGCTCTGGCGAAGCCTCCATCCTTTGCCATAATGTACTTGAATTGGATAAACATCGTGAACGGCGGCGGAAGTTTGAACTTTCCATACAGTCGATATTGGATGACCCGCCCCGGCTCGACACTTTCCGGCGGCAGGTAAAAATCGGTAAAAAACAGTTTAGCGAAACCAAACGCCTTTGAACGAATCATTTGAAGGCCAACATACGCGACCAGGAATGCCAGTAGAAAGGTTATCAGGATGGATACGGATACTCTGGGCAGCATCGCTAATTTTCCCAAATAACGAGAAATCAATTGGGCGACGACCGGAAAAGACCGGATCGCAATGAATCCGGCGATGATTACAACGCCCCCAAAAAATACATTTTCGAAATGCCGCGCATATTTGCCGAAACTCCGATAGGCATCGTCGCGGGTATACGCGGTTTGCCAGTCAGTTGGATTCTGCGGATAAGGGAAGGTCATTATTTCCTCGCTCCACGGCCGGAAAAGAATATATCCTGCCATTCCTGGAAGTATTTGCCCAATTTCTCTCTTTTCTTTCTCTCGCCGACTTGAGAACTCGCTTCATCCTCGTCGTCATCTTCCTCCGCCAATTCTTTGTGGACATAATCCTGCAGGGAACTCAGGAATCGCATGGCGATCACATGACGCGGCAGTTCAGGATTTATCTCCTGGGTTTTCTGCAAACCTTCCGCGATGGAATTTAAAAGAAGCGATTCAGCGTATGCCCGCGCCTCCTGCTGCGCGCGTTCCGCCTCGGCTTCGGCCTCCGCAAGGATATTGTGGCGTTTTCTCTCCCACTCCGAACCCCACGTGTGGATCTGCTGATTCGCGATCAGGTCGTCCTGCTCCTCCTTCCTCGGGAATGTAAAATTGACCACCCGCGAAGCCAACAACAGGATCCCCGCCGCGCGCAGGGTCATCTCCGAATTTTTCCTGATTTCATCGGCAATGACGTCCATCGCGTTGGCAAATTTATAGTCGTTGGCGGGCCGCCACATCTCATCGAGATTTTTTTGCGAGATGACTTTACGGGTCTGGTTCTCGATCACGTTCATCACCCACTGGTCCCATAAAATAAGAGGCGTTCCTTCGCTAACCATTGTGCTGGTGATCCCAAGCGTCGCCTGAATGCGCGCATGAGAAAAGGGAAAACTCCCCCTGACGTAACTCAGTCTGTCCGCGCCGCGCAGAAACGGATTCTGCCGGCGGATCTGGCTGTAAAGATCCCTGTCCCAATCTTCTCGGTCAACGCGAAACGCCGTAAAATAACGCACGTTAAAGCGGATGCCGTCTTTGCTAAAGGCTTCGATCTCCCTGGAGCGGAGTTGCAATCTTAGATCAAAAACCTGGTCGAGTCGCTCCAATTTGCCGATAAAGGAGACGCCGGGATTTTCCACGCGTTTGAACCTGTTGCCGCCGGAGATCGTCGCCGCCTGATGCGACTTGGTCCAGATCAAGCCGGGACGTTGCAGTTTGCTGAGCAATGGGATGGGAAAATCGGAAAACTGCCAGGTGATATCGCCGGGAATACGCGGCTCATATTTTTTCCAGGCGTGACCGTCCACAACCGTGATTGGCGATTGCGTCCCCCAAGTGTAGGCGGCCAATACAAAGAACTTCTTCTTTTTCTCCGCTCGGTCTTCCGGGTCGGACGCGGGCAGGACCACATTTGCCAGACTGTAGAGCGCCCCGTAATAAACGGCGATGGCGGGGACAGAGATGAACAAAATTCCCATCCAGCGATTGATGAGCCAGCCAAGGACAATAACGCCGATATGTCCGAGCGCCGAAGCCAGCCAGCGTCTCTTCCCATGCTCACGACCAAGCCGAAAGGATAACGCGAAAAAAACAGCCAGGGCGACCGTCAAACGAACGCTTGAAAACACCCATGCCAGTTCTCCCCAGGTAAGAACCCGCTCTAGTTGAATATCGCTGATCACGTTTGCCTCAATGGCAACAGGTTTGTTGAACCATATCCACCAGATCATGTCCGGCAACGCCCATACAAACGCGATCCCAAAGACAATTAGAATCAAAAGAACGGTCTGAGACAGCAACTCCGGGCTGCGACGCTCATCGGTATATTTTCGAAGATTGGATGAAAAGAAATAAGCGGGATACGCGATCAGAAGCGCGAATAATCCGCCCCAAAGAAAGCCAACGTCGAACAAATCGTTGACGAAGCCGAACATGTTGTTGATAAACACAACCACGTTCATGCCAAAATTTACTCCGCTATCGAAGATTGAATGGCCTTTGCGTAACCCGTGAAGGCAGTATATACTCCCCAAAACCCCTTTGTCAAGGAATTATGACGCAAAAACCTCTCTTTTCTGTAGAGTTCCACTCCCACACCTCCGCCTCCAAAGACTCCCTCCTCCGCCCCGCGGACCTGGTCGCGGCGGCGCGGCGGAAGGGAATTGACCGCGTCGTGGTGACCGACCACAACTCCATCGCCGGCGCGTTGGAAGCGAAACGTCTCGACCCCGGGCGGATCATCGTCGGCGAGGAGATCATGACGACGCGCGGGGAGATCCTGGCCGCGTACGTGACGGAGGAAGTCCCGGCGGGGCTTTCGCCGCGGGAGACGATCCGCCGCCTGCGGGAGCAGAACGCGTTCGTCAGCGTATCGCATCCGTTCGACCGGTTCCGCGAGGGAGGCTGGACGCGGGAGGATTTGACGGAGATCCTCCCGCTCGTGGACGCCATCGAAGCGTTCAACTCACGCTGCATGTTTCCGCGCTTCAACGCCGAAGCGGAGGAGTTCGCGCGTCGAAACGGAGTCCCGCGCACGGTCGGGTCGGACGCGCACGCGGCGTTCGAGCTGGGGCGGTCGCTCCTCGAAGTCGAGCCGTTCGAAGGTCCGGACGAGTTGCGGGCGGTCGTCAGGCGCGGAAGCGCGCGGGTGAAATGGTCGCCGCCCTGGGTGCATCTCGCCTCCCGGTACGCGTCCATTCATAAAAGAATTAGAAGGAAGGCTTGACGCGTCCTTTCAATGCTGATAAACTACCGCTCTGTCTGCTCCGGGCAAACCTTCGGAGCAGTTTTTATGCCGAGCCTTGCGACCGGTTGCGGGCTTTGGTATAATTTTCCTGCTTAAACAGCAGGCCGACGTAGCTCAATCGGCAGAGCACCCGCCTTGTAAGCGGGCGGTTACGAGTTCGATTCTCGTCGTCGGCTCCACAAGAAGGGTCGGTTGGTCTGTTAGTCAGTTGGCCTTGCGAAACAGGGCCAAGCGACTAGTAGACGAAAGACTACTAGCAAACCGGGCAGTTACCCAAGTGGCCAAAGGGGACTGACTGTAAATCAGTTGTCAGCAGACTTCGGAGGTTCGAATCCTTCACTGCCCACTTCCGGTCCCAACCGGACCCGCGCAAGCGGAATAGACAGCACGTCAAGCCCACGTAGCTCAGTCGGCAGAGCACGTTCTTGGTAAGAACGGGGTCATGGGTTCAAATCCCATCGTGGGCTCAACTGCTGAAACAGCACACCCTGAGGAAACAAGGAGAAACGCAATGGCGAAGCAGAAATACGAGCGGACGAAACCGCACCTGAACGTAGGGACGATGGGACACATCGACCACGGGAAGAC
>WBZY01000449.1_pt2 | contig 26119 bp, 23 predicted proteins | sample 5204191 | NCBI WGS metagenome assembly WBZY01 (sample SAMN12344363, study PRJNA552823) | activated sludge metagenome | biome: Activated sludge suspended growth; feature: Anammox Sidestream; material: Wastewater; isolation source: activated sludge from anammox sidestream of wastewater treatment...
TAGGATTGTCAAGATCCAGAATAATTGGTATCAAGTTGATGTGCTTGAACAGGGGCGACAGCGGGACGAACAGCTTCCGACCACACGCGGCTGGCTTTATGGACGATATGTTGACTTGGATGAATGAGCGGTTATCGCGGCACAAGGAGATCGTGAAATAGGATTTGAGCGTACTCGATAAAGTCAGAAAATGGATCGACGGCGAATCGGCCGAAGCCGTGCTCGAGGAAGCCGCCCGCGACGCCCAGGTAAAACCCCGGAGCAAGGCAGAGGAATTCATCGTAAAGATCGCGCGCGCGGTCGAAGCGGTAATGCAGGCCGAGATGGTTCCGCTGCCTCAGGGCACTACGATCATTCCGAGCGAGTACACGATCTTTCTCAGCTCTGAGGATGACAAGGAATGGCAAGGCGTGAAAAGGCGTGGCCTCGAACAAGGCCTTTATCACATCCTCGCCGAGCGGGCGAAAGAGATAGCGGGGAAGAAGAAACTCGAGACGAAGTCATTTGTGATCGAGCTCCGCGTTGACGGCACGCTTGGCAAGGGTGACCTCCGCGTCCAGCACAGTTGGGAAGAAGCGTCGAGCAACAAGACCGGCGTCCTCGCCCGACCAAAACCGGTCCCTACTCCCCAAGATGCCCGCCGCCGTTCGCCAACAGCGGCACCCACAAGCCCGAACCTCAAGGCTGGGCTGCCGAGATCATCGGATTATGTGCCGCCATCGCGGCCCGCAGTTCCCGGAACCGTACCGCAGATCAATGCCGCCAGTCTCGTTCCGGATACCGACCCATCGGTGGACGACGGGGAAGAGAAAACGAATGTTCGCCGGCGGGTCACCGAACTTTATCGGCTCGAGATCTGGCTTGGCGGTGTCCGGCAGAATGTTGTGCCGATCTTCCAGAACGAGATAGTCGTCGGCCGCGGTTCAAAGTCGAGGCCGGTCGATATCACACTTGCCGGTGACGCAGAGATAAGCCGCCGCCATATCAGCATCATCACCGATGGACGTGGACAGTATTGGGTGGTCAATGAAGGCCGGAATGCCGCGATGATCAACAATACCGAGATCCCAAGCGGCCGGCGAGTAAGCCTTGCACCCGGAGTTAGCCTTTCAGTTTGCAGCTATATCCTCAGGATCCAGCCGGGCCAACGTTGAACGGGACCGGTACCAGATCGGAGAACCGGGAATTCTGGTCAAAAGGGAACTTTCGGTTCTCGATCATTCGTACAAGTTCCTCGATCGCCTCGGCTGCCCTATCCAGCACGCTCTTCGGATATCCGAACTCAACCGCCCGTATTCGAAATTCTTCTTCATCGAGTATTGCGATATTCAACTCTACGTCGGTGACAATGTCGATGTCCAGATCGACATAATCCAACACACCGTCTGCGAATACCGGCGGCATCGAAACGTTACAGTAGAATCCGCGAAACGCACCGTCGGGTTCGTGGAAACGAAATACGTTGTACCATCGTTTCGGCCAGAAGTACTCATAGGAGATGGTTCCGCGTCTGATAAGGCCAATGTCGGTATGCTCGATCTCGCGGTCAAATATGCCTTTGAGCAGAAGAAGATCTTCACCAGATTCGACGATCTCGGCGTTCCATGACTTTCGGATCGTGCCGTCAAAGGCTCTTGAGTTTACCGTAACTATAGCTGGATCAGGGCAGTAGGGCATTTTGCCGTGAAACTACTTTATCTTTTGTGAGGGTATGGAGCGACAAATCTTGGGTCTGATAAGGCTATTCATCTCCCGTCGTTCGCACGACAAGCACTGAGCATGGTGCGTGGTGAACGACGGAATCCGAAACCGAGCCGAGAAGGAGTCGTTCCCATCGGCTATACCCGTGTGAACCAACGACGATAAGCGTTGCGCCCCATTCTTCCGCGGTTTCAACTATCCGACTGTCCGGCGAGCCAAAGAGAATATCGGTCGAGATGGAAACCGTTTCCTTGTCAACGAAACCGGCGATCTTCTCCGCAGCTTCCTCCGCAACCTTCAATGCACGCTCGCGTGCGGTCTTTTCAAGCTCGGACGTGTCGGGAAGAAAGCCGCCGTAGATATCGATGGCCATCGGCAATGCCATATCCACCACGCTGATCACCTTTACCTCGTCTCCGCGATCCCAGCCAAAGGCCCGGATCGCATCGATCGCAGCATCACACTGCTTTCCTCCGTCCGTTGCGAACAAGACCTTCATACTCTCTCCCGTTTCCTCAATTATACGCCGGTTCAGCCAAACGGTACATCGTGCACGCGCTCAGATCAGATCGACAAGAAGCTTGGTCAACAGTTGGTGGAGAAGCAGAGCTTCGGTATCGGTCAAGCCGCCCAGCGTCCGATCTTCGAGGATGGCCCATTGTTCTTCAAGTTCGGCCCGAACATCGACTCCCTTCTGCGTGAGAAATATTCGCGTCGAGCGGGCATCGTCCTCGTATCGCTCCCTGGTCGCGAAATCATTTGCCAGCAGCCCGCCGAGACTCTTGTTCACGGTTGCCGCCGAAAGTCCGAGTTTCGTAGCCAGGTCGATCTGCCGTTGGCCGTCCTGTTTCCAAAGCTCAAGCAGCACAAGGGCCTGCCCGCTGTGCAGCCCTGCGGCTTTGGCGGCACTTTCTGTCAGGTTTCGGTGTGCCACCGAGATCTTGGCGAGAAGAAAGCTGACGGTCGATTCGATATCCATAAAGCGCTTTGGAAGTATAAGCGTTTAAGCCGCTTAACAAAATAACGCTTAGGCGGCAAATAAGCTTTTCACAACGAGCTCATATACATTTATTAGCCAGCTAATAATCTATCATTAGCCGGCTAATAAATAAAGAACAGGCGGTTAATAAGTTTTGGTTCGCGGGTGTACTATTTAATTATGACGAACACCGAACTGCTTAAAACGGGACGCGACCGATTGCTTTCGCTCCACAAATCGCTGGTAGATCATGAGCGTTGGGCTTATGAGGAAAAGAATGGCAAGGTCACGAGCGGCCAATTTCTGAATCTGTTGCTTGAGAGCCCCGATCTTGCGTGGCTTCGAATGTTCTCGTCGCTGATCGTGGAAATTGACGAGATGTTCGCGCAAAAAGACGGCTTCACCGAGGAAGCCGTCGAGACCCATTTGGACGCGCTACGCCGATTGGTTCAGATGCAGGAAGGTGACGAGCAGTTTATTGCTCGGTATCAAGAGGTGCTTCAGAACGATAGCGATGCCGCGGCAAAGCAGGCAGACCTGAAGCATTTCCTTGCCGAAGCGGCCTGACCGCTATTCGCGGCCGCTTTTTTTCCAGTCGGCTAGAAAAGCATCCAGTCCCTTATCGGTCAGCGGGTGCTTAACCAGTTGCTGGATCACCTTGAAAGGAATTGTTGCAACGTCGGCGCCGACCAGGGCACAGTCAACGATGTGCATCGGGTGGCGGATCGATGCAGCAAGGACCTGTGTCTTAAAGCTGTAGTTTCCGTAGATCTGGACGATGTCCTGGATCAGCTGCATTCCATTGGTCGCGATGTCATCCAGCCGGCCGATGAACGGCGAAATGTATTTCGCGCCGGCCTTGGCAGCAAGAATTGCCTGGGCCGCCGAAAAACATAACGTCACATTTACGCCAGTACCTTCGGACGTCAAGATACGCGTCGCTTTCAAACCATCAAGCGTCAATGGGCATTTCACCACCACATTCGGTGCGATCTTTGCGTACTCGCGGCCCTGAGCGAGCATGCCTTCGGTATCGAGAGCGGTTACCTCTGCCGATACGTCGCCCTTCACGATCGAGCAGATCTTTGCGACGTGTTCCTTGAAATCCACGTCGCCTTCCTTGGCGACTAGCGACGGGTTGGTCGTTACGCCGTCGATCATGCCGAGATCATTCGCCTCGCGGATCTCGTCCAAATTTGCGGTATCGATAAAAAATTTCATAATTTCCTTGATCCGACCTTCAGCCTTGTACGATCGGGTTTGAGAGAACGCCAATGCCATCGATCGCGACCTCGCACACATCGCCCGGTTTCAGGCGTGAAACCCCTGAAGGCGTGCCGGTGGCGATCAGGTCGCCGGGCAGAAGCGTCATCATTCTTGAGATATATCGTATCAGAAAGTCGACCGGGAATACCATTTGCGACGTTCGGCCACTTTGCATCTCGACGCCGTTCACGCTGCAGCTCACCTTGATATCGGCCGTATCTATGCCCGCAACGATACGCGGCCCGACAGGGCAAAACGTATCGAACGATTTGGCGCGGGCAAACTGGCCGTCGCGTCGCTGCAGATCGCGCGCGGTAACGTCGTTCACGCAGGTGTAGCCGCGAATGTACCTGTTGACGTCGTCGCCGTCCGCGATCTTGCTGCAGGTTTCGCCGATGATCACGCCGAGTTCCGCTTCGTGCTCGACCTGATCGGACAATGCCGGGATCACGATCGGCTCGCCATTCATTATCACTGCCGAAGGAGCCTTCAGAAACAGCATCGGTTCCTTTGGTATTTCGTTGCCGAGTTCGGCCGCGTGGTCGGCGTAATTTCGCCCTACGCAAACGATCTTTGACGGCCGAAACCGTTCGTTCAATTCGATCTCCATGGTCAGAAGGGCAAATGCTTCAAGATGTCGAGTTTGAATTTAATCGGGCTTTGCGAAAATGTCGAGTCAGACGCCGGCGGGATCTCTTTGCAGGGTTGCCGCTCGATCTTACAAATTCAATAGAAAGAACCAGTTAGCCGGTGTTTGGCACTTTGCCAACATAGACTGCCAAAAATCGAAGAAAAACAGAAAAAAAACATTGACAAACGATTGCCCGTGGGCTATTATCTTCTTACTGAACGCGTTTAAGTAAAAGGGAGAACGAGAGTTGTTGTCCCAGCCTGTTGAGTGCCTAAAGCGAAATCCGACGTGGAAAGTAGTCTTTGGGAGTTACAATCAGCGGGAACGCTCATGAGAGTCTTGTCGGCGCGATGCTCTTGACTCGATACGGAGTAGCTAGATAAAGAATAGAAGGCCTGTTGCCGGCATGCAGCGGGCCTTTTCTTTTGTTTAGACGGCCCACCCCGCACCCTTTTGCGGATCTTTTAGCGATCAAAGCCGCCGAAGGCTTGGCGATCGGTGCGGGCAACGACGTAGCCATTCGCGTTCGAAACCGTCCTCACGCTGCCCCGCCAGTCCTGCTGGACATACTTCACACCGCCAAGCCCCGCAGACTCCTCGCCGTACTCCGCGACCAATTTCCCCATCGCATCATACACCATGTACCGCCAGATGTTGTTGATCTTTGTCGCCACGCGGTTCCCAGCCGCGTCATACACCGTCCACGCATCGGGCACGCTTGCACGGCTCGCCTTCACCTGCCGCCCGTTCGCGTCGTAGGCGAAACTCATCGTGCGAAACTTGTTGTCCGTCGTGACATTTCCCGCGTCGTCATACGTCGTGCCGGTCGTGAACCGGTTTGTCGTTTTGCTGATGTCGGCATCCTCTATCGGTGTGTAGGAGAGCGGATTCTGCTGGCCTGCCGTCGGATTATTCGCCGCCTTGCGATACAGATTCGCGAACCGGTCAAAATCAAACACCTGCTTGTACGTCAGATTCCCGTTGTCGCCCCGATATTCGGCGGATTCCTTTAATCTTCCGATTTGATCATATTTGAACTTCTGCGTCGCCTGCTTGTTCAACATGACATTCCTAATCGGGACCGCGCATTTCCTGTGAACAGAACCACGCCATTAGGCAGGCTTGACACCATTCCGCTTCGAAAGCTTCACTTGGACTTCGTCATGTTTACCATTTCCGAAATAGATCGAGCATCGAAGATCGTCAGCTATCCGAACGCATGTCGCAGCGTCCTTTCGCTTCGGGCCCTCAGACGAACTGTTCGAAATCTTTGGCTCATCTCGTTCTTCTGGAGTCTCTACGTCGTATAGGCTCGTAAAAATATTTATATAAAGAAGAGATGGGTCGAGGAAACGGTTTGAAACAAGCTCTCCGACAACAGCTACATTCCCCTTAGAGAAACTGCGTGAATCCATTAAAATTTCGAGAAAGCGGCGATCACTATCGCCCTCTCCTAATGAAGGGTCAACCGTGTCATATACAATTACGTACCTCGGAGCCGCCCTAATTCTTTCTTGCCCCATGCGTGCCTTCTGAGCCATACCTGTCATGTTGATCGTTAACAGAAGGGCGAGAATTTTGATTAATTGGAAAGCAAGTCGATCGTTCATCTTCTACTCCTATTTTTCATCGAACAATTCGAACTAAAGTACGCACTCAGTGCATCGCTGGCATTCTGTTCGGTTTTCTTACGAGTCTTACCCGCAGGATAGATAACATGCAGAAGTGCAGCAAGTGATACGTCGAGATTTCGACCGACTTGATATGCAAGGTGGTGGGATGTTTCGTGCGTCCGTAGCGTTCCCCGTCACCAAGTCTATGGCATTTTGTCGCTTACGACTTCGCTGGGTTGGCTTTCGTTATCAAATTTGTCGATGGCGATCACGTAGTAGAAGTAGGTCTTTCCGGCTTCGGTTGCCGTATCCTGAAAAGTGTTTGCGTCCTGTGGTTTAGGCGTCAAAAGCTTCCATTCGGCTTTAGGCAGCGCTTCGTCCTCGGAACGGAAGATCTTATACCCGACGACATCGGTCTCCGGGTTTGGCGGAAAGAAGATCGAGATCGAGGTTGGCGAGGCCGCGATCGTTATCGAGGCTGGCGGCGTGGGCGGAAACGTATCTTTCGGGGCGACCTCCACGATGTTCGATTCGCCGCTTTCCGTGGGCTGATCGCCAGTGCCGGCCGAAACCGCCCGGACAAAATAAAAGTAATCCTTATCGAATTCGAACGTCGTGTCGGCGAACTTTGCATCGGCGACCGGGGTTTTGTTGAGAAGCTTTCCGGCCGTGGCCTTCGATTCCGACCGATAGATGTTATAGCCGACCAGGTTCACGGGCGTCGTGCCGTCGGCATTCTCCTTTGGGGCCGTCCACGCAAGGTCGATCGCGGTTTGCGACACTTTGGCCTTCAATTCATCCGGTGCGGCCGCAACCTTTGGGGCGGGCTCAATAAGAAGAAAATTCGAGAACGCCGCCTTTTGGCCCGCTGAATTGACAAAGCGTACGGCGTATCGAAGACGCGAAGGCTGACCGGCAAGTTTCAACGTGTCGGTGTAGGTATAAGGCTTTGGCCCGAAATCGTCGTCACGGATCCTGACCGACGCGATCAGAACACTGCGAGCCGCAAATTCCTGTTCCGAAAGCGTCTGCGGAGACTTGCTGCGTTCGGCAAGGCGATAGATATCAACGCGGCTGATGTGTTCGACATCGTTCGCGGGTGCGTTCCGAGCGGGCATCTTCCACGAAAGAATTATCTTGTTGCCGCGCTGAAAACCGCTGATCTCGGCCCGCTGCACGACCTTCGGCACCGGCGGCAGCGGCGGCTTTCGCTTGCCGCACGCACCGCCAAGCACGGCAGCGAGGATCAACGGGATCAAGCACAGGTTTCGTAACTTCACAGCGACGGGCTAGAGGACGTATTGGCGAAGGTCCTGATCCTTGATCAGGTCACCGATCCGATTATCTACATAAGATGCGTCGATCACTTGAAGCTTTTCCTCAAGTTCATTCCCAAGAAAACTCACCTCTTCAAGCAATTTCTCAAGAAGCGTATGAAGCCGCCGCGCGCCGATATTCTCGGTCGAGCGATTTATCTCGGCTGTCATCTCGGCCAGTTTTGCCACGGCGTCATCGGTAAATTCCAGTTGGACGCCTTCTGTTTCAAGCAACGCCTGATACTGCTTGATCAGCGAGTTGCGCGGCTCGGTAAGAATGCGCTTAAGGTCGTCGATCGTCAGCGATTCAAGCTCAACCCGGATCGGGAAGCGGCCCTGAAGTTCCGGTATCAGATCGGACGGCTTGGATACGTGAAACGCTCCAGCGGCAATGAACAGAATGTGCTCGGTGTTGACCATGCCATATTTCGTATTCACGTTCGTACCTTCGACGATCGGCAGAAGGTCGCGCTGTACGCCCTCGCGTGAAACCTCTGGGCCTCCGCCTGATTCGCGGCCGGCAATCTTGTCGATCTCGTCAAGAAAGATGATCCCCGAATTTTCGGCCTTCTTGATCGCCGTTCGGACGATCTGTTCCGAGTCAACCAGATTTTCCTGTTCTTCACGAAGCAGCGAGACGCGAGCATCGACCAGCTTCATTCGCCGCCTGACCGTCTTGGAAGGGAAGAGATTGCCGAACATGTCCTTTAGGTTCACACCCATCTCTTCCATGCCCTGGCCGCCGACAAAGTCGATCGTCGTGTTGCCGCGATCCTGGATCTCAACCTCGACCATACGGTCGTTCAGGTCGCCGCGGCGCAATTGTTCGCGAAGTTTTTCTCGCGTTCGGTTGTAGGACGACTCAGATGTACTTTCCTCCTCGGGCTGCGTCTGATAATGCAAAGCGCTCGATGGCAGCAGAATATCCAACAGTTTTTCTTCGACATTCTCCTCGGCAAGGGGACGGACCTCCTCGAAGGCGGCCTGCTTCGTTAATTCAACACTGATCTCTGCCAATTCGCGGACCATGCTCTCAACGTCGCGGCCAACGTATCCGACCTCTGTGAACTTCGAAGCCTCGATCTTGATGAACGGGGAATCGGCAACCCGTGCAAGCCGCCGAGCGATCTCGGTCTTTCCGACGCCGGTCGAACCGATCATCAGGATGTTCTTTGGCAGAACGTCGCGAGCGATCTCTTCGGGAAGCTTTTGTCGTCGTATCCGATTGCGCAGCGCGATCGCGACGGCACGTTTTGCGGCAGCCTGGCCGACCACATAACGGTCAAGTTCTTCAACGATCTGCCGTGGGGTCAGATCATCTAATTTTGGTTTCGCGGCCGTTGTCTCGCCGCCAAGATAGATCGCCATCTTAATGAAATGGGCCGGATGCCCGAATCAAAGCTCTTCCACCGTCAATTCAGAATTCGTATAGATGCAGATCTCGCCGGCTATACGCAATGCTTCTTCGGCGATCTCGCGGGCCTCAAGGTTGGTGTGCCTGAGCATTGCCCGGGCTGCGGCCAAAGCGTACATACTGCCCGAGCCGACCGAAAGTAAGCCGTCGTCGCTTGAGATAACATCGCCTTTGCCCGAGATCAGGAAGGCATCGTCCTTGTTGGCGACGATCAGGAGCGCCTCAAGGTGCCGCAAGTAGCGGTCCGTTCGCCATTCCTTGCTCAATTCGATGGCGGCACGCTCCAATTGGCCCTGAAATTCATTCAGCTTCGCCTCAAATTTCGTAAGCAGCGTAAAGGCATCGGCGGTCGCTCCGGCAAAGCCAACAAGGATCTCGCCGTTAAGAAGGCGGCGTATCTTTCGTGCGTTGCCCTTGATGACGGTCTCGCCAAGCGTGACCTGGCCGTCACCGGCCATCGCCACCTTGCCATCGCGCCTGACCAGGAGCACGGTTGTTGACCGAATGATCGTTCCGGGATCGCTTTGCATCACAAAACCTAAATGATAAGTCTTTAATTTCAAATGCTCAAATTGACAGACCAGAGCGAATTGTTTGAACATATTCGATAGTTTATGACGTATAGACCGTGGATAGGATTGACGATGCGGCTGGAACTGGAGACGCGCCGGTTCTACCTTGGCCGCGACTATAGCGAAGCGGTCGAGGCGGCAGGCGGCCTGCCCGTGCATCTTCCATTGATCCCCGAGGTGGAATTTATAAGCCGGGTTGTCGAAGGGCTTGACGGCATCCTTCTTCCCGGCAGCGATTCGGATGTTGATCCGGCATATTTTGGCGAGGAACCGCAGCCGAACCTGAAAAGGGTCGTACCAGAAAAGGACCAAACGGAAATGCTCGTTCTTGCCGAGATCGAGAAGCGTGAACTACCTGTTTTGGCAATATGTTACGGTATGCAGGCTCTGAATGTTTCGAGAGGTGGAAGCTTGATCCAGGACATCGGCGCTCAGGTTGAGAACTGCATCAAACACGAACAAGGACTTCCGCTCGATCGTAATTCGCATAGCCTGAGGATCGGCGACGCCGGCGTGCTTGCCGAATTGGTTGGGAAAGACGCGGCAAATATTAAAGTAAATTCTCATCATCACCAGGCTATTCATGCTGTTGGAAAGGATTTAGTGGCGACGGCGTGGTCCCGTGACGGAGTAGTTGAGTGCATCGAGGATAAGCGGGTCGGGCGTTTTGCCTTTGGTGTTCAATGGCATCCTGAGCTGAACTGGCGAACGGACGCTCTTTCGTCGGCGATCTTCAACCGGTTCATCGCGGCGTGCAGGTTGGGCAAGGTAGCGGTGGCCTGATCGCTAAACTATTGTTAATTCAATAATATTGAGTGGTTTTCTTTAACCAATTCTAGATATGTCGTTCCACTGACATCTAATGTGATAGGTAAGAAAAGGGGTAGTTAAGTATAATGGACAATCCTTTCGTGATCGGTGTGTTGGCATGGCTTTTTCCGGGTGCCGGACATTTGGCCCAGAAACGTGCGATGCGCGGCCTGATCCTCTCGGCCGCGATATGGCTGATGTTTTTCATTGGCGTCCTGAGCGGTGGTGCCTACTATCCCGGATTCGACTTCAAGGAAGGGGCATTGCTCTACCTGCTTAATGTTTTCGCGACATTCGGAAACGGGCTCGGCGACTTGATCACGTTCCTATTGACCGTGGAGCCGTCGAAAGACGTCGCCGCAAGGGCGACGTTCGAATACGGCGGACGTTTCCTCGAGGTTGCGGGCCTTTTGAATTACCTGGCGATCATTGACGCAATAGATATTTGCCTTGGGAGGAAAAAATGATCCATTTTTTGTACCTCATCGGATTTGGACTGTTCGTATCGGTCTGTTTTGGCGTGTTTTCTCAGGGTGAAACAAAGGAAAAGATCTGGTACGCAGGCAAGACCTTCCTCGAGTTTGTGGGCATAAGTCTTCTGATCGCCTGGATCTTGTACTTCATCCCATTCTGATCCGATGTTGGTGGGAACGGGCCAACCACGGATTTCCTGCCGTGTAAACGATGCCACTACTTGAGAGCGAAAGTCTTGTCCTACGAAGCTACGACTTGGCTGAGGCCGATCGGATCGTGGTCTTTTTTACACGCGATCACGGTATCGTTCGGGGCGTCGCGAAGGGGGCGAAACGGTTGAAAAGCCGGTTCGGAAGTGCACTTGAACCCTTTTCGACCGTAAACCTTCAGTACTTTCAAAAGGACGACCGGGAACTCGTATCTATTCAAATCATTGAACTTATCGGTTCACGATTTGATTCCGCTTCCGACCCGGAATTTCTCAGAACGTTCGCATACCTGGCCGATCTGCTTTCGGCGATGCTTCCTCCGCACGACCCGAACGAAAAGACCTATCGCATGGCAAAGGCCTGCCTTGCGGCCGACTGGAAAGGCGCGAATGAATTCGCTGCGGTCCGGCTATATTTTGAGGTTTGGCTGTTGCGATTGGGCGGCTATCTGCCGGACTGGTCAAAATGTGCCGAATGTGGTCGCGACCTTTTGCCTGGTGCCCCAAGCTACCTTTGGCGCGACGTGCATCTATTGTGCGAAGCGTGCCGCGGCACTCGCCGCCTTGCGGGTATTTCGCCATTCCATAGGGAGATGCTAAAGAGCGTGCAGCGGCTCGCACCTGTCGCGTTTGTTGATCTTGCAAGAGAAACTCCGGCCACAGTTGTTGAGTTATCTGACATCTTTCGTCGGATCGTGGTCATGGTCGTCGGCCGCGAACTTCTGAACGAACGGCCTTTGGCGGTAAAGTCATAACCCGAGATGCGATTGGGGCCGAAGATATTTCTTTATTTGATCAGGGCGGTCATACCGTACTTTCTGTCTTCATGGCTACTGCTCAGCGTTGTTCTGTTCGTACAGCAGGGAAGCCGCTTCTCGGATATCTTCTTCAGTGCCAACATTCCATCCAGCCTTATCTGGCAGCTCAGTCTTGCTCTGATCCCAAATGTGATCGCGTTCACGTGCCCGATGGCCGCACTTGTCGGTGTGATAATCGGTTTGACAAAGATGCAGTCAGACAGCGAGATAGTCGCGATCAGAGCTGCGGGCGTTGGTACATTGAGTATTTTCTTGCCGCTGGTGTTTCTCGGCATCGTGCTTTCAGGATTTGCGTTCTTCGTAAACCTTAAAGGTGTGCCCTTTGCCGCGGGGATCGTTCGGCAGATCGCACTCCGCACGGCGCTATACAAGCTCGAATCGCCGATCGAACCTGGTGTATTCAATACCGAAGTTGCCGGATTTACGATCTATGTGAAAGAAGGCGACATTGCGACGGGCACGTGGAAAGACATCTTTGTTTTCAATGATGACGAGAGGGCCGGAACGACGCGTCTGATAACGTCGTCAAGCGGACGTATCGATTATTCAGGAGACCATTCGGAACTTGTCCTCAATGATGCGGTCAGCACTACTTTCTCGCAGCCGGGAAGCGGCAAAGGGAAGTACTTCTCGGAACGGATCGGCGAGGTTCGTTATGCGGTCGAAACAAAGAGATCTGAAGTAATTGAGCGGCTGAACAGTGGGGCTTTGGCTCCTGAAGAGTTGGGCCTTTCGGAGTTGTCTGCCTATGCCGAGAGCAAGGGTGGCCAGGACCGGATCGAAGCGGAACTTCTGAGACAGCGTCGAATAATGCTTTCGATAACGCCCCTGATCTTCTGCTTGTTTGGTGCCGCTCTCGTCCTTCGCTACAACCGACGCGGCCGTGGATTCGCGATCGCGTCAGCCCTTGTAAGTTTGATCGCCTATTATTTGTTCGCCTTCCTTGGGGAACAGTTGGCCCGGACGGGCAAAATAACGGTCTCGGCGGCGCTTCTAACGCCGTTACTGGCCAGCGGGGCCGCGATTCTTTGGCTGCTAGTTGCGGGTCGGTTTTCTATGCCCAGATCTATTCGGCTGCCTTCGCGGCAGGCGATATCGAGCTTGATACCGAACCTCCGGCGGATATCTGCGCCCAATGTCTTGCGAGACCTGACCACCGGGCTCCGCGATTTTGATATTATTTCCGATCTCCTTCGTTACTACCTGCTTTCGCTAGGCTTCTTTTCCACAGTTTTTCTTGTATTCACAGCATTTGAGCTTTGGAAGTTTGCCGGAACGATACCCAACGGCCTAGATCTGCTTGCACGCTATCTTTTTTTCCTCACGCCGTTCATTTATCTTCAACTTGCTCCGTCCGCCGCGATGATCGCAACGCTGGCAACCTACGCGATAAAGTCGCGACAGAATGAGATCGTCACGTGGACCTCGGCCGGTCAAAGTGTTTACCGGCTTCTGTTTCCCTGTATGCTTTTTATGCTCGTTGTGGGATTTGTGAACTGGCAGATACAGGAGCGGATAGCTCCCGCCGCGAACCAGATCCAGGATGAACTCCGGTCGCAGATACGCAGCCGTGGGATCGTGGCCAATAGGTCCGGCAAGCTTTGGGTCGCGAATGGCCGACGGATATATTCATTTGAGTTCGACAACGATGCGTCTGATAACGCGTTAGCCATCCAGACAAATTGTCGGGGCGTTTGCGCCGTAAAAAACCTCACGGCTTACGAATTCGCTGGTGATAGGGCTAGACTGCAATCCGTGTACCGAATCCCAACTGCAGTTTGGGATGGTCGCTCCATAGTTTTTGCGGGCGGTGACAGGTTCGATCTCGCGGAGGGAATGATAAGCGAAACAAAGTTGGCGGCCGGTTCTTTGGCCGAAGACCACAATCCGTTTGGCGAGGTGCGCTCAAAGCCGAGTCACCTTAATGCCCGCGAAACTCAACTGCAGGCGGAGAGTTCCGAGTCTGCGGTTGAGAAACGAAGTTTCGGGGTTGCGCTCCAGAAGAAGTATGCCGCAGCGTTTCTTCCGCTGATCATTGCGCTGTTTACGGCGCCATTTGCATTAAGTCTTAGCCGGGCTGGAAAGGCTGCTGCCACGGGGTACGCCGTCGGTCTATGGCTCTTGTTCATGGGGATCACAAGCCTTTTCGAGCAGCTTGGCCTTAATGGGACTTTTCCTGTCAGTGTTGCTGTTTGGAGTCCACTGCTTTTGTTCGCAACCTTCGGCGTGTTCCTTCTTTCTAGAGTTCGCACCTAGGGGCCTTCGCCATCAACGCTCTTGATATCAAGGCTCGGATCCTCGCAAACGCTTGCAAATACCGCGTCGCCTATCGACCCCGGCTTTACCGAATCCTTTGCCGAGCTTGGCACGATGCCGGAAACGCGTCCGCTGACGGGAGTATCGGCAGCGTCATAAGCGGCAGTCTTTTCAAACAGGAGCAACCGCTTGCCACAGTCAACTGTGGCATACTGAAGCACATACGCAGTTTTCGCAGGCAAACCGTATTGCTTGAGAAAAACCGTAGGATTGACCGGGACGATCTTTACCCAAAGTTCATACTGTCCGAACGGATTTATCCGCATACCGCGCCCGGCCAAAGTAAAACCCTTTGGACCGTCAACCTTATGCCGCAGTTTTGACCAATGGGCCGTAAGTGGATTTTCGGCAGCGACATCCTTTCTTTTTTCCTGGCCGAAAGCAGAAACGGCAAGTACAGCAAGTAAAAGCGGCAGCATTGATCTCATAGGCACAATATGTTCCAAATCAGCCGAAGGTGCAAGGGCGAGCGGCACCCTTCCGAATAAGGTCTTGACAAGCCAAATTTATGAGGGCATGCTAACTCATTAGCAGATGGTGAAATTTTTCACATCGTTGATCTTGCTTTTTGCGATAACCGGCCAGGCTTGGTCGGCCGTTTGCAGCTGTTTTGAAGATCCTTCAGACATCCATTCGTGCTGCAAACCGGATAAGAGCGGCCTTTCGTCGTTCTCTGCGGGAACTTGCTGTTCGGTCGATTGCGATTCGATATCGCCTTCCTCCAAGGTGCCGAGCCAGAACACGGTCAGTTTTCATGTTAAGTCGCCGATCAAGAATAAGGCGACCGTGGCCGGGTTGGGCGCCTTACCTAGGAGTGAGGTCGGTTTGAATACGCGTTCACCAAGGATTCCTTTGCTGGGACGACGGCTAAAGCCTCCGCGTCTGCCGGATCAGCTATATCTGCGCCATAATTCCTTCCTGATCTGATTCCATACTTTGCGCACGGGGAAACGTGAGTGACACTCTGTCACGCGCGTTTTTTCGCGCATAACCATGTCTCCATACCGGAATGGCGGACGGCTCCGAATTGTCGGGTATTTCGGTGTGAACGGGCAAACCTCTGCCTTTGCTTTTTGGGGACGAGCCCCAAAGAGCGAAGGTCAGGAACAACAATGTGACAAATCAGATCAACAACAAGATTTAACTTACTCTGGAGAAAACATTATGAAAAGACTACTCCTTGTTTCGGTCGTTTCCTTCGTGGCAGCATTGGCCATTGCTTGCGGGGAAAGCGGTAGTGGCTCAGGTGCCGCAGACACCGGAAAGGCGATCAATAGTGGTCCCGCCGGCTACAATCTCACCGCGGCCATCTCGAATGCCGATGGCGTTCTGAAGAAAGGGAAGCAGACGCTGACCCTGAAGTTTACTGACGCTTCGGGCAAGCCGGTCGACGTTGGCTCGGCCTCGCTCAATTTCTTTATGCCTGCGATGGGCACAATGGCGGCGATGAACAATGCCGCAACGCTGACCACAACGGGGACGCCGGGTGTTTACTCGGCAGCCGTCGATATAGAGATGTCGGGTGAATGGCAGGCCCAGATCGCGTACCAGGGCCCGGCCGGCAGCGGCAAGGCAAATCTGGCCGTGACCGCCCGATAGCGGAGATCCCGGTCGAACCGTAAAGATGATCAATGCACTGATCGATTGGTCGGTAAAGAATCGCGTCATTGTGATCGGCGTGTATATCGCGATCGCGGCCGCGGGCTATTGGGCCGTGCTGCGCACGCCGATCGATGCGATCCCTGACCTATCCGACAATCAGGTCATCGTCTTTACAGACTGGCCGGGCCGCTCGCCAAAGGAGGTCGAGGACCAGGTGACCTATCCGCTGGTGACGAACCTGCAAGGTTTGCCCGGCGTACGTACGGTGCGTGCCAGTTCGGCGTTCAGTTTCTCGATGGTGAATGTGATCTTCGAGGACAACATCGACCTTTTCTGGGCCCGAACCCGCATTCTCGAACGCCTGAATCTGGTGCAGCGTCAGCTGCCGAACGGAGTGATGCCGACGCTTGGGCCCGACGCATCGGGCCTTGGGCAGGTTTTTTGGTACACGCTCGAATCGGACAAGATGGACCTGCGTGACCTGCGTACGCTACAGGACTGGTTCGTTCGTTATCAACTAAGCTCGACGCCGGGCATCGCTGAGGTTGCTACTGTCGGCGGATTTGTCCAGCAGTATCAGATCGAGGTCGATCCGAACCGGCTCCGAGCGTTCGGAATGCCGCTTTCCAAGGTGATCGAAGCGGTCGAGCGTTCAAACAACAACGTCGGCGGCAATGTTGTCGAACAGTCGGGCGAGTGGGCGGTCGTCCGCGGGATCGGGCTTGTCGAATCGGTGGCCGATGTTGAGAACATCGTCATTGATTCGAACAACGGAACCCCGATCTACGTGCGAAATATCGGCAGCGTCAAGATCGGCAATGCATTTCGTACGGGCTCGCTGGATAAGAATGGAAAAGAGGCGGTCGGCGGCGTTGTGATCATGCGCTACGGTGTGAGCGCGATCGAAGCGATCGATGCGGTCAAGAAAAAGATCGACGAGATAAAGCCCGGCTTGCCCGAAGGTGTCAGCATCGTTCCGTTCTATGACCGGACAGAGCTTATCAACCGCACGGCTGATACCCTCAAGTATGCATTGATCGAGGAATTTGTCCTGGTCACTCTTGTCAATCTTATCTTCCTTGCGCATTTTCGTTCGATATTCATTGTTACGATCCCGCTTCCGCTTGCCGCGCTTGTTTCGTTCCTGTTCATGTACTTTTGGGGCGTAACGTCGAACATCATGTCGCTCGCGGGCATAGCTATCGCCGTTTCTGACCTCGTCGATGCGGGAATTGTTGTTACCGAAAATGCCTATCGTGCGCTGGAACGCGAAGGCCTGACCTTTCGCGACCGCGAACGTGCCTGGGAGATAATTCGCGAAGCAACAAAAACGATAGGCCGCCCGATATTTTCCTCTACGGCGATCATCGTTATCGCTTTTGTTCCGGTTTTCGCATTGACGGGACAGGAAGGAAAGCTGTTCCACCCGCTCGCATATACGAAAACTTTCGCAATGGCAGCCGCGGCCTTTATGGCCGTAACGCTTGTTCCGGTACTGTGCGGTTTTTTGCTGAAAGGCAAACTGCGGCCGGAAGAGGCAAACCCGATCATGCGTGTGCTGCGCGGCGTTTATAAACCTCTGCTTGAGAAGGCACTGCGCCACCGTGTAGCGACCGCATCGCTTGCGGCGATATTCTTTATCGGTTCGATGATCGCCGCAACGCAGATCGGCAGTGAATTTATGCCACCGCTCAATGAAGGCGACCTTCTCTATATGCCGGTAACAGATCCGGGGATTTCGCTCGATGAAGCGACCCGGATAATGAGCAAGCAGAATGAGATCATTGCATCGTTCCAGGAGGTCGCGTGGGCTGTCGGAAAGGCGGGGCGTGCTGAAACGTCGACCGATCCGGCGCCGATCAATATGACGGAAACGGTGATCCACCTGAAACCCGAGGCCGAGTGGCGCGATGGAATGACGCGAGAGAAACTCGTTTCGGAACTGGACGCTGCCTTGCGAATGCCCGGCGTCACAAACATCTGGACGCAGCCGATCATCAACCGGATCGAGATGCTCGCGACGGGCATCAGGTCGCAGGTCGGGATCAAGATATACGGCAACGATCTCGAAACCCTCGAAAGTACTTCACGCAATATCGCGGCGGTTGTCCGCGAGGTCCCTGGAGCGGCCGATGTTTATCCGGAACAGATAGGCGGCGCACCGTATATTGACATCGACATCGATCGACAAGCGGCGGCTCGTTATGGGATCGACGTGAAGACGATCCAGGATGTGATCGAGAAAGGTGTTGGCGAAACGAATCTAACGGTTACGATCGAGGGGCGGCGACGATTCCCGATCCGCGTGCGCTACGCTCCGGAGTTCCGGGGCACTCCCGATGCCATCGGCCAGATCCCGGTGACGTCGGCGACGGGAGTTCCGATAACGCTGTCGCAGCTTGCCTCGATCCGCACGGTTGATGGGCCGTCGATGATCCAAAGCGAGAACGGACTGCTTCGCGGGACGGTCCTGCTCAATGTCAGAGGCCGCGACATCGGAAGTTTTGTCGAGGACGCCGATGCGGCGATCAAGTCACGCGTCGACCTTCCGTCCGGCTACTATTTCTCATGGAGCGGACAGTATGAGAATCAACAGCGTGCGCGAAGCCGGCTGATGATCGTCATTCCCATCGTGATCCTGATCATTTTCGCGACGTTGTACCTGACATACAATTCCGTGCTTGAAGCGGCCCACGTTCTGCTCGCTGTCCCGTTCGCTTTGACCGGCGGCTTTTATCTGCTCTGGCTCCTTCAGTACAACTTCTCGGTCGCGGTGTGGGTCGGCTTCATTGCGCTTTTCGGGGCGGCCGTACAAACCGCGATCGTGATGGTCGTTTATCTGGAAGAGGCCGTGAAGCGAAAGCTGGAAGCACTCGGCTCACTTGATCGCGAAACGCTTCTTGAAGCTGTGACCGAGGGTGCGCTTCTACGCCTTAGGCCGAAGGTGATGACGGTCACCACGATCGTCGCCGGACTTCTACCGATAATGTGGAGTAGCGGAGCCGGGTCGGAAGTGATGCGGCCGCTCGCTGCACCGGTTTTCGGCGGGATGGTCTCAAGTCTCATCCATGTTTTGATCGTGACACCGGTGATCTTTTACTGGATGCGTCTCTGGGAGATGAAACGCGGACGGCTTCAACCGGACGGGGAAGTTGAAGAGATATAGATGACAGCTCGCGGCTTCATAGCATTGGTCTCGACGGCCGCCATCGTGGCGGCGGCCTTCGCCACGCGTTCGTTCGGGCAACAGCCGTCGATACCTTCGGCGAGCCTTCAAGCTTCGGCAAAGTACGTGGGCGGGCCCGGTGCAAGGTCGGTCGATGAACTTGTGCGAGCGGCGCTCGCCAATAACCTCGAGATCGTAGCGATGAGAAAAGAGGCCGAGGCAGGCGAGCAGCTCGTACGCCAGGCACGGCTCAGGCCGAATCCAAGCCTTGAGGTGAAAGGCACACAGCAGGCGGGAGGAATGGGCGACTCGAGCCGGATGATCGAAGGAAGCTGGCCGCTTGAACTAGGCGGGCGCCGATCGGCACGCATCCGGGTCGCCGAACGCGAGCTTGAGATCCGCCGGCTCGCCCTTGCGGAACGCGAACGGCAGCTTGCGGCCGAAGTGCGTTCAAAATTTGGCGAAAGCCTTGCGGCCGTTTTCAAACTGCAGTTCGTTGAGCATATGCTTGCGACGGCCGAACAGGATCTCGCGCTCGTTAAAGCCCGCGTCGATGAAGGACGCCGGCCGCCGCTCGAGCAAAACATGGAGACCGTCGAACTCAACCGCATCAGGGCCGAGCGGGAGCGGAGCGAGGGTGCCGTCGAGGCTCGAATGTTTGAGCTCCGGAACCTGGCCGGCATGAGGCCCGAGGAGCCGCTCACCCTTGTCGGTGGGCTGGATACTCTCGCCGCCAACGTGCCGCCGCAGGTCGGGGCCGAACAGCGGGCAATGCAAACTCGGCCCGACCTGCTCGGTGCAGTCGCTGTAGAAGGCCTAAGCGCGGCCCGCGTAGAACAGGCTCGCAGCGAAGGCCGCATCGATGCCGAGGTAATGCTCGGTTACCAGCGAATGAGGACCACTTATCCGTTGGCCGACATGGAGAATGCGTCCGGTGCGATGCGGCCGATCGCCGAGCGGATGAATTTCTTTACGTTCGGTGTGCGGCTTAACCTTCCCGTACGCGATCGAAATCAGGGAATGATCGCGGCGGCGCAGCTCGAAGCCGAGGCCGCACGAAACCGGCGCGAGTTTGGTGAGCTCACGGTCCGCCGCGAGGTCGCCGCCGCCTATGCCCGCTATGATCGGGCCTTTCGCTCGATGCAGATATATCGGGTCGGCGCGCGCGACCGGGCGGAGCAGAACCTGGACGTCGTGCGTCAGACATACGAACTCGGCTCGAAAACATTGCTCGACTACATTGCGGAGCATCACCGATATATCGAGATCGAGAATGGGTTTGTTGACGCGCAGCTGGAGGCATACCTTGCGATCGTCGAGATACTGAAGGTGACGAACGATCCGAATCTCAAATGACACAGGCCATCGACCGGCACGAAACTGAATCCTAAGAACGTGGAAATGGAAGATAAAGACCACATACCCGAAATTGATCTCGAGCCGTCACGCAAACGCGGCCTGATCGCTGCTGCTTTGTCCGTCGGTGCGTTGTTGCTTCTTCTCGCGGCAGGGCTTGTTTGGTATTTCTCCGGCAGCGGCGAGGCGGGCAAGCCGGTACCAAGCCCGAGCCTTTCGGCCGAACCTTCGACGGGTGCACATGAGAACTTCGCCGACCAAACGATCACGCTGACGCCGACGGAAGTGCAGAATGCGGGGTTCTCGGTTGAAACTGTGGGCGAGCAGTTGGCATCCGAGACCGAAACCGTAGCCGCTGCGGCGGTCGTCGAGGCAAACGGATATCGGCAGACGCCGGCGCTGACACTTGTTGGCGGAATAATTCGGCGTGGACTGCCGGAACTCGGCCAGAATGTTCGGGCCGGACAGCCCATTGCAATTATCTTCAGCAACGAACTTGCCGAAACGCAATCACGATATGTGGCGCTCCGCTCCGAGCTTGATAATGCGAGGCGCAACTACGAACGTTCGCGAAAGCTCGTCGAGATAAACCAGCCGGGCCGCGGCGAAGCGGAGGCCGCGACACGCCAGCGGAAGGCCGCCGAAGCTGCGGTTACCGAAAGCAGGAATCGATTCGAGCGAACGACGCGGCTGATCACTATCGGTGCTGCAAGCCGTGAAGAGCTGGAGCAAGATACAAGAAGATTGCGCACCGCCGAGGCCGAGCTTGAAGAGGCCCGCCAGCGCGAAGCGCGCGCGATGCGCTTGCTGCCGATAAGCCCTGAAGTGCTCGCGGCAAGCGAAGAGGCATTGAACAAACTCCGTGCCGCCGAAACAGAGCTTAGTGCGACCCGCCAGCGTCTTATCCTTTACGGAATGCCTCCTGCCCGTGTTGACGCTCTGCGTTCCGCATCACAGATTTCGTCTGAATTAGCTGTACTGGCGCCGGCCTCGGGTACGGTGACAGCCCGTGCCGTCAACAATAGAGAGGTCGTCGAGGCGAATAAGGAGCTGATGAAGATCACTGATCTTTCTACGGTGTGGGTCATCGCTCAGGTCTACGAACGGGACCTCGCGCGGATTCGCGTTGGCAGCGGAGCGAGCGTTACATCCGATGCCTTGCCCGACCGGCTTCTACGCGGGCAGGTCACGTATATCGATCCGCAGTTGGATGAATCCACGCGCACGGGAAAGGTGAGGATCGAGATCGCCAATCCGGGCAATGCCCTCAAGATCGGGATGTATGTCAAGGCGGCATTCGGAGCTCTTGGCAATGCCGAGCAAACGTCGCCGGTAGTGCCGTCAGGCGCCGTTCAGAACATCAATAACCAGCAGGCAGTCTTTATCCCGACGTCCGACCCGAACGTGTTCGCTCTGCGTCCGGTCCGCCTCGGTGCCGAAAGCCAGGGCCGCTATCTCGTCCTCGAAGGCCTCGCAGTCGGCGACCGCGTCGTCGTCAATGGAAGCTTTCTTTTGAGGGCCGCCTGGACGAAGGCCCACTGATCGGGATCTTTTCAAACGGCCGCCGCTGCATTTTGCGATTCACTCGTTTCAAGCGAAAATAAGGTCAAAGCTTCCTTTCAGCCTCAAAACATTATGAACAAAGCACTAACCGTCGTCATTAATCTCGCGCTCCTGTTTGGCTATCTCGGGGTAAATTTATCGGCCCAGACACGATCTGATGAAGATGCGTTGATCGCCAAGGCAAAGAAGATCCACGCTGAGGTGATCACGCTCGATACCCATAACGATATCAGTACCGCCAACTTTACCGATGCGGTGAATTACACGCAGGACCTTCCGAATCAAGTCAATATTCCCAAGATGCGCAAAGGCGGACTTGATGTTTCGTGGATGATCGTCTACACGGGCCAGGGGCCGCTGACCGATGCTGGCTACGCGGCGGCGTACAAGAACGCTATCGACAAATTCGACGCCATTCACCGCTTGACCGAAAAGATCGCACCCGATCAGATCGGGCTTGCATTGACCTCAAAGGATGTGCGGCGGCTCAATAAAGAGGGAAAGCTTGTTGCGATGATCGGCGTCGAGAACGGATATCCGATCGGCACCGACCTCGGCCGGATCAAGGAATTTGCCGAGCGCGGAGCACGGTATATGTCGCTTGCTCACAACGGCCACAGCCAACTTGCCGATTCGAACACCGGCGAGGCTGATGGCAAATGGCTTTACAACGGCCTCAGCCCGCTTGGCAAACAAGCCATCGCTGAATTGAACAAGTGGGGGATAATGATCGATCTTTCACATCCGTCAAAGCAGTCGAATCTGCAGGCGATAGCTTTATCAAAGGCGCCGGTGATCGCGTCGCACTCCGGGGCTCGAGCACTTTGCGACCATAGCCGTAATCTTGACGACGAGCAACTCGAGGCGATACGCAAGAACGGCGGTGTTGTACAGGCCGTTGCGTTTCGCAGCTATGTCAACAAGGAAAAGAGTGCCGCCCGTTCGGCCAAAGTGATGGCGCTCAGCAGGGAACTTGCAGCGAAGGAAGGATTCACGATGCTGTCCCGTGCTGAGATGATGAAACTTTCCGAGGCCGACCGCGATGCCTACTTCGCGAAGATACAGGAATTTCGCACCCGGACCGCACCCATCATTCGCGAACAGCTTAAAGATGTTCCTGATGTGAACGTAAAGGATTTTGTGGATCACATCGACTATCTGGTGAAAAAAATAGGGATAGATCATGTTGGCATCTCGTCGGATTTTGACGGCGGCGGCGGCGTGGAAGGCTGGGACAGTGCGGCCGAAACATTTAACGTAACACTAGAACTCGTCCGCCGCGGCTACACGAAAAAGCAGATCCAGAAACTCTGGAGCGGCAACCTGCTTCGCGTCCTTGACGAGGTACAGAAGGTCGCCAAAAAGATGCAGTCCGAGTGAGTCAGAACCCCCTGCGTAAGCGGGGGGCCAGTTCATTTATCAACGTCATCTACCGGTACCACACGAAACCCACGCTTACCGCCTTTCTTAGCGTCTTTGCGACTTTGCGGCAAACTCTTCTTCCGTCCGCCGGCTTCAACCCCAGCCGCTGGTTGAACCGGTCCCACATAATAAACACCGCCCCCGGCTCACCCAGCCGCCCCCACGTAACCCGGCTCATCGCTATCGACCCCGATCCGGTTCAACGTCACATACAACCGCGACCAATGCGCCGCCACATCTCCCCTCGGCAATATCGTCCACTCAATTTCCATATAAAACACTCATTCCTCCAAGCGGAACGAATGTACCATAGATAAGATATTGTTGCAACCGTCAGAACCGAGAGCGGTAGCGACCGGCATCCTCCACCGGTCACCAGATTGGCAACTACACCATTCAAGGATATAGTAAAGAGCCCAAAGCGACTCGGCCTATTTTTCTCAATTGCAAAAGACTCAAAACTGGAGTATTATCCGTCGAAAGCAAGACCCACATCTCAAACGTAAAGGAGCCCACTCAATGAAAATACTCCCATCTCTAAGAACCGCAGTCGCGTTTTTTTTTTGTTGTCGCTATCGCTTTGCTCTCAGTGAATAGGCATCTTGCCGAAGGCGGTAAAGCTACCGATTCCGTCAGAGTGATTTGGCCGATGAGCGGTCATGACGCGCGGAGGACGGGTCGAAGTCAGTTCATAGCTCCAGGTGAAATCCCATCGGGTCCAGAGTGGGTCTTTCAATCAAATGGTCCCGTTGTTGGGGATATTGCAATTTCGTCCGAGGGCGTCATATATTTCGCCAGCGATCGGCTTTATGCCCTGAATCCTGACGGCAATAACTTCGCGGTTCCTGTTCCTGTACCCGCGGCGCCGACGGGTTCGCCTGTGGTCGATGACGTGAACGGATTCGTTTACTTCGCCTTCATTATGACACCCCCAGCAACCTTCAATCAGTTTTTTGTTGTCCGATACAACAAGAATCTCGAGAATCCTTCCGAGGTATTTCGTGGACCGGCGTCTTTTTACGGTGGCGTGAGCCCGATGATCCTTGGCTCGGACGGCACGTTGTATTTCTCAGCAGGTAGGTATCCCTCTTCGATAACTGCGGTCGGCGAAACGATTTGGTCAAGAAATGTATGCCTTACCGAAAGCGGAGGTTCTCCTGCAATTGGAGCCGACAATAAGATATATCTAATGTGTCCCGGTGCGTCCCTCTTCAAGTTGGACAACACAACCGGAAACGAAATTGCCCATTACCCTTACCAGCTATACCCAGTAGAGCCAATTATTGATGACCAAAATCGCCTTGTTTCGGGATACGCTTTATTTGATGGAGTTGCGACTTACGGCAGTTTTACTAAATGGGACAGCAATTTAAATCTGATTTCCGATAGCGCGGGTTACACATTCTATAACATAACCGGGAGTCGTTCTGCTCTAATGCCGGATGGCGTGTCTACGCTTCAGTATGGTTCCAATACTCCCGGCCAAAATGTGCTCAGCCTCCGTGGCAACGTTACATGGCTGAAATTGTCGGGCCAAGTCAATTACTCGACCATGTTTTCAACGACGGCAACGGTCGATGGTGAGGGTAACATCTTTATTGGAAAGGCTTCTTCGGTAATGCGGATCAATCCGACCGACGGAACAACCGTCTGGGAATATCCGACATCTGGCCGCGTTACAACCCAACCTTCAATCTCCGAGAATGGAGCAGTCTACGTGGGAACCGACGACGGAAAAATTTACGCGTTCCCGGGTAGAATAAAGGGCCAGTTAAACACACCGCCGTCTGCTGGGTTTACCCTTACCAGTGGGACACAAAGCGCCATCGACGGCGAAACACTTAGCGTGATTAGTCCTCGCGGTAACGCTAGCGTTCATTTTGATGCGTCTCGAAGTTTCGATCACGATGGGGAAGTCGTTGCATATCAGTGGAAACTGAACGGAAGCGTCGTCTCTACAACTCAGGCTTTCGATGCGATCCTCACCTACGGCACACACACTATCACATTGTCCGTTATCGACGACGACAATGCCGTATCCAATCTTGCTCTCGGGTTTATTATAGTTAGCGAACGCCCCTGTTCGGCTAGTGTCGGTCCCGCTGATCGCTTTACCCGTCTAGTCGAAGATGTCGAGAACGATCCTTCCCCGTTGGGATCGAGAACGCCAGTGATTCTCGTTCATGGAAATCATGGAAATGAATTTGAAGACGGCTCTGATAATGTAGCGAATCCGTATAGAACATACTTCAAGAAGCTTCTTTACGCACTCAACAACGAAAGGTTTGAATCACGATACAAGGTTTACCGATTTCACTATGTCAGTGATGTGTTTTCAGTCCCTGAAATCGCTCGATCTTTCAGAGATCATCTTGAATCCGAGGGTTGTCGAGACGCTGATTTCGATAAACGTGTGATCATAATCGCCCACAGCATGGGCGGTTTAGTTGCTCGTTCGTATATGAACGAGTATTCGCATGTCAGCGGTAACTTTGCCGGGCAACGTGGAGGCGAGCGAATCGATAAGCTGATAACGCTGGGAACGCCTCATCACGGAACTCCTGGAGCGAACGTCGAATCGGCGTTAGAGCTAACTCCGCTGGGTTGGGCAAATATCTGGGAAGTCGCATCTTTTGCCTACTGGAACCGAGAAGAATGCATAATCTTCGATTTAGCTGATAGCCTACCGCCGTATTGTACTGACACGAATATTCCAAATCGAAAAGATCTACTATGGGACAATTATGACGGTTTCCTTAACCCGCTGAATCCAGACATAAACCTGTGGCTATCAGTTCTCAACATCCAGGAACGATATGCCAGTAAGATAACGGCATACTATGGCTACATCGCTCCAAATGATCCGCAACGCTCACGACTCATTCGTACTCT
>WBZY01000600.1_pt1 | contig 26077 bp, 22 predicted proteins | sample 5204191 | NCBI WGS metagenome assembly WBZY01 (sample SAMN12344363, study PRJNA552823) | activated sludge metagenome | biome: Activated sludge suspended growth; feature: Anammox Sidestream; material: Wastewater; isolation source: activated sludge from anammox sidestream of wastewater treatment...
CAAACTTCTTCGTCAGTATCGTCGTAATCGCCGCCGTCAACGTCGTCTTTCCATGATCCACATGACCAATCGTTCCCACATTCACATGCGGCTTCACCCGCTCAAATTTACTCTTCGCCATTACGTCTGTTCCCTTTTATTAACACTTGCATCAGCAATCCACCAAATCCAGCCACAGCTTACCTGGTGCCCATGGCCAGGATTGAACTGGCGACCTCTCCCTTACCAAGGGAGTGCTCTACCACTGAGCTACATGGGCAAATAGAACATCACTTTCACCGCGATGTGGAGCGGGTGAAGGGAATCGAACCCTCGTCGTAAGCTTGGAAGGCTTCTGCTCTACCATTGAGCTACACCCGCTTATTGCCCGGCCACCTACTACCTTATGCCCAAGATAAACAGCCACACCATCCGTGATAATCGATGTAACCAGTTCACGCCGACACCACGCGCCTCTCTGATTTTTATTATCGCAGCTGGTGGAGGGGGAAGGATTCGAACCTTCGAAGGCAGAGCCGTCAGATTTACAGTCTGATCCCTTTGACCGCTCGGGAACCCCTCCAAAATAGCAGGGCATTATGAACGTTTAGCCAGACCAAGTCAATGCCAATAAATCCTGCCCTTTAACTCGGTACATAATTGCTGCTTTCACTACCATCGCGAAAACCGCTAAAGCTCGTTGCGCCAGGTCTGATCATCGTTGTCAAACAAGCGATTAGCCTCTGCCGGCCCCCAACTGCCAGCAGGGTAAGTCGGGATATATTCGCGCTCTACCACCCAATGTTTCAAAATAGGATCAATCACTTGCCACGCCCATTCAACTTCATCAAAACGAATGAAAAGTGAGCGATCGCCTTCAATGACGTCGAGCAGTAGCGCTTCATAAGCATCCAGCGCCTGTTCATCGGTTTTGAGAAAACTTGCGTTCATCTGCATCACCCGGGTATTCATATCGAGACCGGGTTGTTTAACATGAATTTCCATGTGCATCGATTCTTCAGGCTGAATCGAAAGCAACACCCAGTTTGGCGCAATCCATTCCAATGGTGTTTCACGGAAAAGTTGCTGGGGAGGATGCTTGAAACGAATTGCGATCATCGAATTCTGTTTCGGCATACGCTTACCTGTACGCAGATAAAACGGCACTCCCCGCCAGCGCCAATTATCAATGTAGAACTTGGCTGCCACAAAAGTTTCGGTAATCGAATCCCGTTCAACATTATCTTCCTGCTGATAACCTGCCACCACCTGCCCATCGATATTACCGTGAGTATATTGAGCGCGCACAGCATGGGCATGTATCGCGCGCTTGGCAATGGGACGAATCGAACGTAGTACTTTGACCTTTTCGTCACGTAAAGCATCTGCCTCAAGAGCAGGTGGCGGTTCCATGGCAACTACGGTCAATAATTGCATCAAATGATTCTGCAACATATCACGCAACGCACCAGCACGATCATAATACCCTGCACGTTTTTCAATACCACCCGATTCCGCCACCGTAATTTGTACATGATCAATAAAATTACGATTCCACAGTGGTTCAATCAACGTATTGGCAAACCGGAAAACAAGCAGATTCTGTACGGTTTCCTTACCAAGGAAATGATCGATACGATAAATCTGCTCTTCATCAAAATGCTGATGCAATAAGCGATTCAGTACCTGTGCCGATTCAAGATCCTCTCCAAACGGTTTTTCAATCACCACACGATTCATTCCTCGCGGCTCATTAAGTCCTGCAGCTTTGAGATTCCTGATCACCGCAACGAAATCAGCAGGTCTGATCGCAAGATAAAATACCGTGCGAGAACAGGCTGACCCAGGTGCCAGACCAGCAGCTAACACACGATAGGATTCGATATCGTTAAGATCTCCCTGCTGATAGCGGAAACGCGCAAAAAAACGCTCCAGCACTCCTTCCGGAAAAGATTGATCAATCCTATTCTTCAGTATTTCGCGCAGATGTTCGAGCCAATCGTCAGTTGTCCACTCGCGGCGCGAGAAAGCAACGATGGAAAAATTATCTGCCAGGCGGCCAGCATTTTCCAACTCAAATAACGCAGGCAGCAACTTGTTTGAGGCGAGATCCCCAGTTGCACCAAAAATGACAAATAAACAGGGAAGCTTTTCAGTCTGGCTCATTTTTGCATCATTCATTGCTCACCTTTTTTGATGGCATGGCCACCAAAACCGTGGCGCATCTTGGCAAGCATTTTAGCCGCATAATCATTTCTGCCCTGTGTGGTAAAACGCATCATCAGTGAAAGCATGATTACCGGGGCAGGAATACCCTGCTCAATAGAAGCAAGTGCCGTCCAGCAACCTTCACCCGAATCTGCCACAAAAGGAACAATATCATCAAGCATCTGATCTTCAGCCAGAAAATCAGCAGACAAATCGAGTAACCACGAGCGCACCACACTACCATGCCGCCATAACTCGGCAATCTCGGCAAGATCGAGATTGAACCCGGATTTGTCTTTCATCAGCGCAAATCCCTCGGCAAAGGCCTGCATCATGCCGTACTCGATCCCGTTATGGATCATTTTCACATAATGCCCTGAACCAACCGGCCCAGTATGCAACCAGCCAGTCGTTGGGGTCGGTGCCAATACTTCCAGATAAGGCTTCAGTCGCGCAGCTGCTGTATCTGATCCACCAAACATGATGCAGTAACCATTTTCCAATCCCCATATCCCTCCGGAAACCCCGGCATCGACAAATTCGATACCCCGTTCTGCACAGCGTGCCGCACGTGGCGCATCATCCTGATAATGGGCATTTGCACCATCCACGATCAGATCACCTGGGGACAATAATGGTAATAGTGTGGAAAGCGCCGTTTCAGTCACGTCACCCGCTGGCAGCATCAGCCATATAATCCGTGGTTTCTCAAGTACAGCAACCAGCTCGGTGTAATCCCTGCACGCGATGTGCCCCGTTTCCTTCACCAATGCCTCGGCTACATCAAAACTACGGTTCATCACTGCAATTTTTCTGCTCTGTCGGGCAAGACGGCGTGCCATATTGCCCCCCATGCGCCCTAAACCCACCATACCGAATTCCATACTTCCCCCCTTCAACAGAGATGATCAGAAGGAAGCATCCGGTCAATCAGGGATTCCGATGATCATTCCGGATGCAACCTCAGATCGGATTCACACTGGCAGCAAGTTCCACAGCCAGCTTGCCCAGCACCGCCGAGTTGTCGAGTCCGTCAAGCAAATACTGCGGAATCCCGGACAAGCCGGTTTGTGCGCCCGCGAGCGCCCCAGTCAGCATGGCACGCGCCTGGTTCTGCCCCCCGCCATTGACCGCATGGAGGACGGCTGATTTGAAATCGTCACGAAACCTTGCTGCCAGATAATAGGCAGCCGGCAACTGATGATAAATCGCACATGGCATACCATACACAATGGATACTTTCCATGCCGGCTCAATACGAATTTCAGGATCTACAGCTGCCGCAGCCATATAAGAAGGTGTGAGCAACGCATCCGGGGAAGCAAAACGGCCCGCACGCGGTGGATCCGGATCACCAGGGCGCGGAGGTTGCAGATCATCGCCAGTCACAGCATGGAATGGCAGTGCACCACTTTTCACAAGATCCATGAGTTTTCCCGATAAACCGGTATCAAGCGCATGCCCCTGAATCAGCAAACCCAGCACCGCACCATATGCAACGGTCATCGAAACGATTGTTTCATCTGTCTGAGTAAGCGTTGTATTAGCTGAAACCGCCGCAGCAAGCTGCTCCGGCTGGTATGCATAACGAACAGCAATTGCAAGTGTACGCTCCACTGCCTCGGTCGTATCCGCATGGCCACCCGTCTGCCCCCAAGGCAATATCTGCTGCACACGCCGCCGCCACGTTTCACGAATCGACTGGCTGGTATAGCCACCAGGACCATTGACCGGCGTACCATCCAATAACGGAAACAGCTCTTCATCCATACGATGGCAGAAATCTTCAGCATCGTAACCGCCACATTCAACCAGTGAACGAACCATCATCTTCAAAATGAAACCAGACTGCGATAACTGCCCTGCTTTCAATCCAGCATGATATCGATCTGGCTTGGGGTCGGTGTAACCGGTAATCCAGTCACCATAATCTCGACGAAGCTCGGAAAGATCATAGTACCAATGCGGGCCCAACCCTAAAGCATCCCCGATGAATGCTCCCATAATGGCCCCTGCGGCACGGTCTTGTATATTTTTATCTGACATGAATAAACAACCTCCTGTTCTACATTCTGAAAAACAAATTCAGTAAACCCGGAGTACCATCGACGCAAATTCGAAAACATCAAATCTTACCCGGCAGTATCATCAAACGGCCGGTTATTCAGCTCTCATTTCACTGAATAACACCTCAGGTCCATTGGATGACTGACAGACTTCAACAACTTTATGCCGGGATTGTTCGCCGCGCTTCAGCGTGATGTTCTTCCGGGGAACATTAAAGCGTTTCGCCAGAAATTCCGTCAGCGCACGATTCGCTTTTCCGTCCACAGGAAGAGCTGCCAGTTTTATTTTCAGCTCTTCTCCGCAAATGCCAACTGCTTCAGTTTGTCTGGCACCTGGCTGAACGTAAAGTTTCAATATCAAGAGACTGCGATCGTTGCCAAAGCTATACCAGCTCATTAAAACATCTGTATGATCTGGCGCTGCAAATTCTCCACGACCATCATAAGTACCTGCAACAGAATAAAGGCAAATATCGGAGAAAGATCAAAGTTGGCTATGGGAGGAATATACCGGCGTATCGGCCCCAAAACAGGCCCGGTAAAACTTTCCAACACGGGTGCAAGTGGAGTATGTGGATTAATCCACGACAATACAGCCTGTACAATAATTGAAATTAACAGGATGTTAAGTGTCATGCTGGCAAGTTTCACCAATGCCAGCAATGCAAATGCGAACATGCTGCTTCCCGCACCGAAACCTCCCAGCAGATTGACGCCCACCAGAATAATAAATTGGGCAAGCCAGGCCAGTACAAAAGTAGATAGATCAAGACCCCGCCAACTGGGTATCACCCGGCGTGCTGGCCTGACGATAAAATCCGTTACCGCTACCAGAAATCTCGTAAACGGATGATAGTAAGGTACACGAGACCACTGCACATAAAATCTCAATAACAGGGCCAGTGAAAACAAGCTCAGCAGGGTATCCAGCAAAAATATCATTATTTGATTGGGCATGGCTTTTCCATTGAAAGTTAGGGTTATTGCCGAGTCGTGACCCGGTTACAGGCCGGATTATGTACGTCCGAATATTTCACCCATTTGCCGGGAACGATCACAGGCAGCATGCATGGCACGAATAAACGCCCCTCTGATATCGGCTTGTTCCATACTGAGTAAAGCTTGTTCAGTCGTTCCACCTTGCGAAGTCACTTTCATCCTCAGCGTTGCAAGTGTGTCATTACTTTGTGCGGCAAGATGTGTTGCGCCCAGAAATGTCTGCATTGCAAGCTGTTTCGCCGTATCTGCTGTCAGTCCCAACTGTGTTCCGGCCTCCTGCATGGCCTCCAGAAAATAGAAAACATACGCCGGGCCACTGCCAGATAAAGCTGTCACCGCATCCAGCTGCGCTTCTTCATCCACCCAGATTACTGTACCGATTGCCTCCAGAATCGTAGTGGCTTGTTCCTTCTGCCGGCTATCGACCAAAGGTAACGCATATAAGCCGGTAACACCTTCTCCAATCAGAGCTGGCGTATTAGGCATGGCACGAATGATAAATTCATGCCGGTTCAGCCACTGGCTCAGATCACTTGCACGAACTCCCGCTGCAATCGAAATTACAAGTTTATTCTGCAGAAATTGTGCAGCCTGATTGGCCACAGCACGTAACTGCTGCGGCTTTACGGCAAGAATAACAATCTCACTGCCATGAATTCCATCAGGTATCGATGCCGTAACCGTGACACCGCATGCCTCGGCAAGTTGCTGTCGTCGCATCGCATCGGTTTCCACGGCACAGATGTGTGAAGGTATGCTTCCATGATGTATCAGGCCGCCGATCATGGCTCCAGCCATGTTTCCGCCACCAATAAAAGTAATTTTCATGAATGACTCTGACTTATATAAATAAACGGCAACAGCAAGACTGAACACACCCGGCAGATAGTGCAGCTGCCAGGGATCATTTTTTGAACAGATTGATTATCACACTCAATACGATGCTCACAATAAGCATGGACGTGATGGGAATAAATATCTTGCTATGCCGGGTTTCAATTCGAATATCGCCCGGCAGCTTTCCGAACCAATTGAATAACCAGGGCGCAAAGTGCAGCACTACGCCAATAACAAGTAGCGCAGCACCCGCTATCATCAACCAACGTGTAATCTGTTCCATTCAATCAACGAAAAACCTCAGAGATACCTCTGAAAATCATCAGATATCAATGATCTGTAACAACACCAGCTCATAACCAATCAGACCAGCATACCCGGTTGAGATCATATAGAGCAGGTGCCGGCACCGGAATCCACCACGAATCTGCACTTCATGGTGGATGGTCAGAATAATTGCTGCCAGAGAGGTAAGCGCCAGTTTGAAACGAACGAATTTCTGTGTACTTTCTTCAATCAGCACTGCCATGAAATAATTGAGTTCCGTACCGCCATCGGACAATATATTGATCGTCAAAAAGGCATCTGTTGCGCTGAATAATACGATGGCAAGGCAGCAGATCACCAAAGGCCAACCATACTTATCAACATAAGCCGCACCTTTACCGGAACGTCTGCGAGTAACCCGCCTCCCCTGTTTAATCCCCAACTGGTAAGGACAAACGAAAGAAGCTCCGGCCCGTCTTTCCTGTAATCGCTGATCTATCGTCAATTGGTTCGCCACAATTCACTCTCCCTGGGTATAAGATCTGATCCGTTTTCTCGGGAAATCGACCCGGTACTTTACCTCATTTATACAAGAACCAAGTGTAAAGCCACCCGTTCAGCAGCGCAACACTGCATACCAGGCCAATTAAAAACACGTATAGCGCAATCTTTTCAGATTGGGCTATAATGTTCGGCCCAAAAAGGGACAGGTTAGTAATTTTCTACAGGCAAGTAGATATACCAGGACTTTTACTGACTTCACTTAGTTTCCTTACGCAAGTACAAACAGACATCATTAAAAATGAAACGTACCTACCAACCATCCGTCATCAGCAGAAAACGTACCCATGGATTTCGCGTCCGCATGAAAACGCGCGGCGGCAGAGCAGTTATTCGTGCACGCCGAGCAAAAGGACGAGCCAAGCTTAGCGTGTAATCATAAATATAAGTCTGGCCACTGCCCGAACTGCATTTCTTGACAACCAGGCAAATTTGTACGCTACCCAGGCAGTGCAAGCTGCGAAAAGCTGATGAATTTCGTGCTGTGCTGCGGAATCGGATCGTGTTCGAAAGTCTCTCGCTGCGATTATATGTAAAGCCCATCGATGTTGACTATGCGCGTATTGGTCTGATCGTGGCAAAAAGGGTTGAACGGAAAGCTGTCAGGAGAAATCGTATCAAACGCCTGATCAGGGAGGCGTTCCGCAGACACCGGCAAATGCTCATGGGTCTGGATTGTGTCATGCAGCTTCGGCGTCCCGTTGAACTGTTAGATTCGACCCGCATCTATCAGGAAGCTGTAATGCTTCTCAACAAAGCAGCCAGACAATTATGAAACAACTGATCATCGGTCTCATCAAACTCTACCGGTATAGTATTGGGCTCTTGATCCCGCCTTCCTGCAGATTTTATCCAACCTGTTCGAACTATATGCATGAAGCACTGGTGAAACATGGTCTCATCAAGGGGCTATGGCTGGGTATGAAACGAATATTGCGCTGCCACCCATGGAATCAGGGGGGATATGACCCTGTTCCATAGAAAAAGTGGATAATGCACTTCCACCAATTATCAGATTCCAGTCATTTAATATTTTGCACTAAAAATTTTCTGCTTTTCCGAGCTCCAAAGAAATGGACAATAAAAAAATCGTACTGCTTATCATTTTTTCGACATCATTGCTGTTTTTATGGGATGCATGGATAAAGGAGCAGGAAAAGTTTAATAATCCTCCCGCCATTACCCAGGCTGATTCTTCAGCCGGATCGACACAATCCAGAAATGACGACAGCCTCCCTGTTCCTGGCAGTGAGCTGACATCATCACAAGCAAGTCCGGATACAAACGGAATACCTGCAAGCGGTGGTAATGGAGACTCAGTTACTCCACGCCTCCTGCCATCAGGAGAACAGATACGCGTCGTCACCGACAAGGTCATTGCAGAAATCGATACGATCGGCGGCGATTTACGGCGTCTGGAGTTGCTGCAGCAACCTTCATCAGAAGACAAAGACACACCTTACGCTCTGCTGTACAGCGAGGCTGCGCGTACCTATATTGCACAATCCGGCCTGGTTGGAGAAGGCCTGCCCAACCATAAAACAACTTTCCGGGCAGAGTCGGATATACGCAACTACGAGCTCTCCTCGGGCGAGGATAAAATCGTCATCCGCCTGCTGGCACCTGAGGCCCAAGGTGTTCAGGTCATCAAAACCTATACTTTCCACCGTGACAGCTATGTGATCGATGTCGGTTTCGAAGTGGAAAACAAAGGTGACGCCACAGTTCGCCCGTTTGCCTATTTCCAGATGCTGCGTGACGGTAATCCGCCACCCGCCAAGACCATGATGATCCCCACATTCCTGGGGGCAGCCGTTTACACTGAGGAAGGTAAATACCAGAAAATTCCTTTTTCCGATCTGGACAAGAACAAGGCAGATTATCCGGCCAATGCGAACAATGGCTGGATTGCCATGCTGGAACATTATTTCCTGACTGCCTGGCTGCCACAACAGCAGACACCACGTGAATTTTTTGCCAAACGGCAGAGTGACAATCTCTACAGTGCCGGGGTGATTGTACCCGCTGGTGTCATCGCGCCTGGTGAAATTGCAGCCACCACCATGCCATTTTATGCAGGCCCCGAAGAGCAGGATAATCTGGAAGGATTGGCTCCCGGTCTGGATCTCACAGTTGATTACGGCTGGCTGACAGTGATTGCCAAACCGCTATTCCGCCTGCTTTCGTTCTATCATTCATGGACGGACAATTGGGGGGTGGCAATCATCCTGCTGACAATGACCGTCAAACTTCTGTTCTTCCCGCTATCTGCAGCCGGCTATCGATCCATGGCCAAGTTGCGCCTGGTAACACCCAAACTGAAGCGTATTCAGGATCAATATAAAGGTGATCGGCAGCGTATGCACCAGGCCATGATGGAATTCTACAAAGAGGAAAAAATCAACCCGATGGGAGGATGTTTTCCTATATTGGTGCAAATTCCGGTTTTCATCGCTCTGTACTGGACTATTCTTGCAGCAGTAGAGCTGCGTTATGCTCCTTTGGCGCTCTGGATCGATGATTTATCCTCTCCAGATCCCTTCTACATGCTGCCGCTGCTGATGGGTATTTCCATGTTTGTGCAGACCAAGCTTAACCCGACGCCGACAGATCCGCTCCAGGCAAAAATAATGCAAATTATGCCTGTTGCCTTCAGCGCCATTTTCTTCTTCTTCCCGGCCGGCCTGGTTCTGTATTCGCTGGTCAATAATATTCTGTCGATTGCACAGCAATGGAAGATTACAAAAATGTACGGGACTGCCCCCAGCAAGGACACTCCTGAACCACCCGTCAGTAAACAGGTAAATAGTTCAGAAAATCCTGAAACAACTGCCAACAGTCCGGCTGATAGCCCTAAACAGCCTCAAACTCCTGCCAATAATCCAAGGAAAATGTACAAAAGAACGAGAAAGAAATAGATATTTATCGCTTTAATCGCTCTTTGTCCTTTTGGATCAAAAAGCCCTGCCCTCTCTGGTGACAAGTAATGACACCATCGCAGCAATTGCCACGCCACCCGGTCGTGGCGGTATAGGTATAGTCCGGATTTCCGGAACAAATCTGAAACCGCTTGCCCGGGGAATCCTGGGCAAGCTTCCCGATCCGCGTCATGCCGGGTTATTCAGCTTCCTTGATCAGAACGGCCAGATCATCGATCAGGGAATCGCACTTTACTTCCTTTCTCCCCATTCCTACACCGGCGAAGAAGTGCTGGAACTGCAGGGACATGGCGGCCCCGCCGTCATGAATCTGCTACTGGATCGCTGCCTCCAATTGGGTGCCCGCCTGGCGGAACCGGGTGAATTTACGTTACGAGCCTTTCTCAACGATAAACTCGATCTCGCACAGGCAGAAGGCGTCGCAGATCTGATCACAGCCAGCACCGCCAATGCCGCGCGCTGTGCAGTACGCTCATTGCACGGAGAATTCTCATCAACGATCCACCAGCTCGTCAGTGCCCTGATCGATCTGCGTGTACTGGTCGAAGCAACACTCGATTTTCCGGAAGAAGAAATCGATTTTCTCCAGTCAGCCCATGCCGCAGAACAACTGGCGACGATCCGAGCCAAACTGGAACAGGTACTGGTTGCATCTCGCCAGGGCAATCTGCTGCAGGAAGGCATCAAAGTCGTACTGACTGGTCAGCCCAACGTAGGCAAATCCAGCCTGCTCAACCGTCTTGCCGGCGATGAGGTTGCCATTGTCACTGATATTCCCGGTACGACTAGAGACACTGTCCGGCAATCAATCGAAATCGAAGGAATTCCACTGCACTTGATCGATACCGCAGGGCTGAGAGAAACCAGCGATATCGTTGAACAACACGGAATTGCCCGCACCTACGCTGCAATCGAACAGGCTGATCTGGTATTGTTACTGGTGGACAGCCGCCACGGTGTAACAGAAGAAGATCGCTCCGTGCTGGCGCGCCTGCCGGAACGGCTGCCGGTACTGACCGTACACAACAAAATCGATCTGTCAGCCCAGCCTCCCCGCCTGGAAGAAAACACATCCGGAACAACCATTTACCTTTCAGCCAGAAGCGGGGAAGGAATGGAGCTGCTACGGACTGCACTGCTCAAAACTGCCGGCTGGCAGGCCAACATTGCCGGAGAAGGCGCCTACATGGCTCGCCAGCGTCATCTGCAGGCATTGCTACAGACAAAAGAACTGCTGGAAAGAGCAGCCGCCTGGCTGCATCGTGCAGATCAGCTGGAAATACTGGCCGAAGAATTACGCCTCGCGCAACAAGCCCTATCCTCCATCACCGGTGAATTTACCAGCGATGATCTGCTGGGTGAGATTTTTTCCAGTTTCTGCATCGGGAAGTGAGGTGGGGTCCAAAGACATCCATTGGCGTCTGCTGATGAGAGTTAAAGCAGCGCAAATAAAGGAATTTTTGTCTACTGAGTGATTCGGTGATACAGTCAAAGCCACTCGCTTTTATGTCCAAGTTTGGTTCCAAGTAGCTGGATTCTTGCCTTCCATCCTTTTGCTTGGACATACGGAGGATGGGATGGCACTGACCGATACCGCGCTCAAGGCGCTCAAGCCCAGGGACAAGACCTATACGGTTACCGACGACCGGGGGCTGTATGTGGAGGTCTTCCCGACCGGGGGCGTCGTCTGGCGCTACCGCTACCGGCTGAATGGCAAGTACGAGAAGCTGACGCTGGGCAAGTACCCCGCGCTGACGCTGAAGAACGCCCGCCTGAAACGGAACGAGGCGGCCCACCAGGTGGCGATGGGAGAGTCGCCGGCAAAGAAGAAACAGCAGGAGAAGGTGGCCGGCGCAGAAGACGCCACCGTGGCCGAATTCGCCGAGCGTTTCTTCAAGGACATCCAGTCACGCGATCGCAAGAACGTGACCATGCCCCGCCGCTACCTGGAAAAGGACATCCTGCCGCACATCGGCAGTAAGCCGATCCGGGACATCACCGCCGAGGACGTACGCAGCGTCATCTGGCGCAAGAAGGAACAAGGCTTCGACGCTGCCGCTGGCCAGGTGCGCGGCCTGCTCAAGCGCATGTTCGACTACGCGCTGACCTGCGGCCTGATCCAGGCCAACCCGGTCATGGCCCTGCCCATGCGGCACGTCTACCGCGCCGCCGCCCGTGACCGGGCGCTGACGCCGGACGAGATCCGGCAGTTTCTGCGCGCCATGCAGACCTCCAACATCCGCCGCCAGTTCAAGATCGCCTTCCAGTTGATCCTGATGACCCTGGTACGCAAGTCCGAGCTGATGCTGGCGCAGTGGAAAGACGTGCATCTGGACAAAGGCGAATGGCATATCCCGGTCGAGAACTCCAAGACCGGCAAGCCGCATATCGTCTACCTGTCCACCCAGGCGCAGACCTTGTTCAAGGAACTCAAGCCGCTGGCCAGCAGCAGCGTCTGGTTGTTGCCGGGCCGCGGAACTCTGGCCAAGCCCTTTGCCAGCAATGCGCTGAACCAGGCTCTGAAGGTGTCATTGCAGGGGCAGGAGATCCCAGCCTTCACCATCCATGACCTTCGGCGCACTGCTTCGACTCTGTTGCATGAGCAGGGCTGGCCTTCGGATGTGGTGGAAAAGGCGCTGAACCACACCATCGGCGGCGTGCGCGGTGTCTACAACCGGGCCGAGTACGCCGAACAGCGGCGGGAGATGTTGCAGGCGTGGTCGGACTACATCGACGGGCTGGCACCGTCGGGGAATCTAGTGATCGGTGCTGCTTCGGCTTGAGGGAGGCCTTTTCCTTTTTCGGGTAGGGCCGTTGTCCCTTGGGCACCATTCCCTTATCGTGTTTTCATCTTCCCTTTGGCCGGGCCAAGCCCGGCAATTCATTTTCTCTTCCTGCTGCTTTTGCCCGGCTTGGGCAGCGCCTTGGCGGCGTCCTCCAACGCTCGCACATTGGCATCTGCACCTTCGGCCTCCAACAAGGCCCGCCGCTGGACGGCGAACTGCTCATATTGGTTCTCAGCGTGGGCGTCGGCCTGCTTCTTGGAGATGCGGCCTGCGCCGGTGAGCACATCGCGTTCGTTGAAGGTCAGGAAGGCATCGAGCCGCTCCGCCCAGTCCTTCAGGAACACCTCCTTGCGCCGACGAGCCTGATCCTCGGCGAAGTCCAGCCACATCGTGACGATGCGGTTGAGTTCGCTGATTTCCGATTCCCGCAGGTAGTTCTTGGCAACAGTCACATCGGCCTTCTGCACGCTGCCGGACCTCCAGGTTGTCAGACCCATGTTGGGGCGGCGGCTGTCGGCGCGCTCGGCAATCAGCTCGGCGGCAGTCTTGCCTGTAACGGCGAAGTGCAACTTGTTCTGGATGAAGCGGAAGAACTGGGTGGTTTCCGGCAGCGTGGGCGAGTAGTCCGCCGCCATTGAGAAAATCTCGCGCACCCGCAGGTACATCCGGCGTTCGCTGGCCCGGATGTCGCGGATACGTTCGAGCAACTCGTCGAAGCGGTCGGGAACGGCGGAGCCCGCGACGGGCGGGTTCTTCAGGCGCTCGTCGTCCAGCGTGAAGCCCTTGAGCAGGTACTCCGCCAGGCGTTCCGTGGCCCAGCGGCGGAATTGTGTGCCGCGTGGCGAGCGCACCCGGTAGCCGACCGCCAGAATGGCCTCCAAGCTGTAGTAGGCCACCCGGTAGTTCTTGCTGTCAGAGGCAGTTGTCAACCATTGGTTGACAACTGCCTCGGGCCGCAGCTCCCCCTCGGCAAAGATCGCCTTCAGGTGCTTGGCGACGTTCTGCTTGCTGGTCTGGAACAGTTCGGCCATACCCGCCTGCGGCAGCCACAGCGTATCGGCCACGAAGCGGCATTCGACGCGGGCACGTCCGTCTTCGGTCTCGTAGAGCAGGAATTCGCCGGGCAGCGGCTGAAGTTGGTCGGTCATGAGCAATGTGCACGGGCCAGAATTTGGAGGTACTGAGCCTCATTCATATGAGGCGCTATCTTCAACATGAGAGACGACACCACGAACATCTTATTTCGCGAGATCGCGCGACTGGCGACGCATGTTTTCTACTGCGGCGGCCAGATCGACCTCCGCCTTGGGTTTGGCCCAACGCGCCCAGAACGGGATCGTCGCACTGCGTGGCTCGTACTTGGGCTTCGACATCTTGATTCGGGTGGGTAGCAAAGTGGCATCGCCCACCACAACGGCTTCGCCCACGTCCAGCGTCGGAAGCACTTCCATCAGCCCTTCAAGGCTTTCTGGCAAGAGCTGCTTCACGACAGATTGGTCGGTCTTGTTGGCAAGACGCAAGCTGATGATGTTGCTGCACTGGCTGAGAATGGTCGTGCTGACATCCGAAGGCCGCTGGCTGACCACCATCAGGCCAACGCCGTACTTGCGTCCTTCTTTGGCGATGCGCTCGAAGTTCTCCAGAGCACGTTTTTCCAGTGGGCCGGTAGATGCCGCGCTGCTGGGCAAGTACAGGTGGGCCTCGTCGCAAACGATCACGATGGGATGCCGTGCATCACCGTCTTCGCCCGGACTGCTCCAGAACTGAATCTGGTAGATCAACCGCCCGACCAAACCCACAGCTACCGGCAGAATGTCGGAGGGAACCTCGGAGAAGTCGATGATCTTGATGCCGGGATTGACGTCATCCTTGACGTTTCCCGTGCCGAGCAGTTTGTTCGCCAGCACGTGCAATGCTTCGTAGTCCTCGTATTCCTCCGGCGCTTGGTACATGAACGCATAACGGCGGTCATCTTTTTTGACCTTGATCCTGTTAAGGAATCGCGTCAGCTTTCCGAACAGCGGGCCTTGTTTTTCGCCCCTGCTCCCTTGAACCATTTCGCTGTCTTTTTCAGCGATGGCATTGATGAGGAGATCAAGTTTGTATGGAACTGGCGTATCTACCGTGAATCCATCCAACAGTTCATTTTTCCTCATTTGCTCTATCGCTGCTTTTTTCAGTTCAACGACCTGTCTCATCAGTTCACTGGCCTGATTGGGTGCGCTTTCTTCCGATCTATCCACAAACAGCGACTGCATCTCGTCATAGGTCAACAGCCAGAAAGGCAGGAAGATTGCGCCGTCGTTCTTAGTCTTGATGTCACCGATGCCTGCGATACGGTAATGCGAGGCGAACTTCATGCTCGAATATTCGCCATGCAGGTCGAGCACAACAATGTTCGCGTGAGGCAATAGCGCGGACTGCTCCAGAATGGAAGCCACAGTGAATGATTTTCCCGACCCCGTGCTGCCCAGCAGCGCAGCGTGCCGCTGGAAGAGTTTGTCTCCGTCGATGTAGGCGCTGGCCTTGCCGTCCAGCGTATAGGTTCCAACCTTGAGCGGAGCGACCGCATCCGTCTTGGACGATGTGCTCAAGATGCCCATGAAGTCTTCGAGGGACTTCTCCTCGATGGGAAACACGGGCCGGTTGATTTCGGGCAAGATGAAAACGGCTCGCGTGAAAGTGTCCTTGCGCTGCCCGTCACGAGCGCGATAGGTGCCGACCAGACTGATCGAGATGCCGTTCTCCTCCTGAGACACGCCAGTCAGGTCGGGGATTTCTTCGCCCTCTGAGAAAGTTGGTAACTCGACCGGGTGACGCCAAACGCGCTCGATGATGCCAATCAGCCACTCGTCTCCCATCGACTGGATGGCAACCAAGCGGCCGACGCGCGCCTTTTGCAGGCGCTGCCCATCGGTCACGCGCACCGTGATTCGCGAGGTTTCAACGCTGCGGACTTCGCCCAGGGACTGTTCTTCGGTGAAATTGAAAATGCTCATCGTCGCCTCACTCCAAGAATTTTTTCAGGAAATCATCAAGCTGCCAGAGCGGCTCCGGGGATTGCAGCGTTTGCCCATTCCAGTGACAAACTGCCCCGTCGCCCGACTTGAACAGGGCGATCAGATGGGAGTGGTCGCTGAGCAGTTGCTTGATGTTCGGAGTCGCATCGCGGGTGACGATGATGACGGGCATTCCAGCCGTCAATCGGCGCTTGATGACACCTTGCAAATGGTCATCATTGAATCCGAAGCCGATGCACAACAAGGCTTCAGCCTTGGTGAGCACCTCGTTCATCTCGGCACGCATGGCATCGAACAGCGTGTTGACCAATGTGTCCTGATATTTCGCCGGGCCGGGCACGATAATGGCTCGCCCTGCGACGGACACGTCGTTAAGGGCTTCCACCGGCCCATCATCGGTTGTCAGCCAACTGATCGAACCATGCGGCTTGTACAGGCGAACAGTTTTACAGAGGCGGTGATCGACCTGCTGCTGGCGTTTTTCAGCCACCAGAACACGGCTGTATTGCGTCTGGAAAAGCGGGCGAGGTCGCGGCTTGCGCCGACGGAACCCCGTGAAGCCCGTGTCCAGTGGAAGCTCCGCCAGATCGCAGAACAACTCCAGCAAAGTGTCGTAGTTGGTCGTGATAACGTGGATGCTTTCCGCGTTCTGTGGCGAACCGTTGAACAAGCGGTTCAGGAGACGTGATGGCGCATGACCGCCTGCTGCTCTCTCACCCAAAATCTTTGCTTCCGCGGCGATGGCCTTATCAAGAATCAGCTTCGCAGTTTCTCCGCGTATGGCCGAAACAATCTCTTCCCATTCCGGTTTTCCGACCGCAATGCCATTCAGGCCTGTCTCTAGATTGGCCTTTACCGCATCGACTGATTGCGTCCAAGTAGTCTTTGCCCCATCGGTGGTCAGCACGTCGTGGACAGCGGTTGCCAAGTGCTCCGCCAAGGTTCCCATACCGGGAAGGCCATAACCACAGGAAAAGCCAGAGCCAACGAGCAGCACCGGGGTCTTGCGGAAAACCCCTTGGATGTCTGCGAAGAAATCATCTGGCAATTCGGCGGTTGTCATATTTACTCAATCGCTTCCAGAAAACACCTGCTCCAGCATAACGGATAGAAAAGTGCTGTTGGAAACGTGAACTGCGATGTGATTAACCATAGTCGCCTGCCAGCACGCCTTCGTACAGCGACTGCGCACTCGTCCCGTCGATCACTGCTTGCCGGATATCGGCGCTGGTCAAATCAAGCACGCGCAGCTTGCCGCCGACTTCCGCCACGGCCTCGATGCGCCTATAGATCTGCGCGTGCGTCTCAGCGTACCGTGCCAACCCCTGCAACTTTGGCAAGGCATCGGCCAAGTGGATGCTGTGCGGATCGACAATGTCCACGGCGACCGTACCGTCAGGCGACTCGGCAAAGAACAGAAAGTCGGGCCGCACAATCTTGGTTTCGTCGCCGTCCACGTAGGCGATGCCCAATGAATCCTGCGTGGGCCGGTTCGGATTGCGATACCAGAACTTGAAGCCGTCGCGCTGCGCCTCCTTCTTCAGCACTGCTTTTTCCCAATGGTTCAATTCGACCGGGTACACGCCGTCCTCATCGCAGAGCAAGTGGTGCGCGTAGGTTGGCAGCTTGGTTTCAGTGCCATCCTTCTCCCGCGCCGCCGTCGCTTCCATCCACGACACCGGGCGCACCAAGTCGATGTCCTGCGGTTCCCGGCTCAGGGCCCTGATCTGGCGGTAAACCTCCTGCCGGTTGTCGGGCAACAGCTTGATCTGCTCGCGGTACTGCGCCAGCCACGCATCGGAAAGCTTCTTGGCCTCGGCATCGTAGAACTGCGGCAGGTTCTCCATCAGGCCCAGCGCGCCGATGACCTCACGCGCCTCGATCAGCGCGTCCACATATTCGTCCTCGTCGGTTTCGTCTTCCACCCTGCGCTTGGCCAGAACCTCGGTGTACGTCCGCGCGATATCCGGGTTGAGGATGCGGGCCGTGCGCCGGTAGGCGTCGTTGACCACCACGTCGTCGGCTTCAGTCTGGAAGGTTTTTGAATCCGTCTTCCGAGTTCGAAGATCGGCAAACACCGTGCGGCCTTCGACCGTGGTCACCGCATCGCGCTTGCGGGCGAACTCCTCGCCGCGTGTCGAAAGAAAATCATCCAGCGCTGCGTGCATGACCGCATCCGCCTTGCCGACCGCGCCGGGCAGCAGACCATCCAGTACCAATTGCAGCGACAGCGCGGTCAAGCGATACGGTGGCCGGGCCGCGCGTCGCGGGCGCGTCTGCGAAGGCAGCGACACGAACTTCTGCCAGATCGCCTCCGTCGCCGCCGGATTGGGCTTCATCTCCTTCGGATTGATGAGAATGCGCCCGAGCGGCGGCACATCGCCACCGCCTTGCATTAACGCATCCACCACTTGCTTGACGGTTTCCTCGTCGAAGAACGGCAACAGACAGTCCACCGAATTGAGACGATCGTTGCCGGGAATACGCCGCGCCAGCGGCGTGCGCACCATGCGGCCGAGTAACTGCGTGATGTGGGTGCGATCCACTGCGCGTCGGAACGACACCATCACTTCCGCGCGCGGGCAGTCCCATCCCGTGCTGATGGCATCCTTGGCGATCAGCACCCGCACCCAGGTATCGTCCTGCACGCGCTCCGGCGCGATGTACGGCACGGAATATTTGCCGAAGGTTTGCGTCGTGTGCTCGCCAAAGACGTGGGCTACGCAGTTCTCCGGCAACTCACCCCACTGCTGGAAGATCGCGTCCAGCGCGCGCCCGATGTCATTGTGGTTCGGCGCATTGGGCACTTGCAGCACCATCAGCGGAACCACTGGATCGAAGTTGTCCTGATTTTTGGCGTAAGCGGCCCATTCGGTTGTTGATTCTCTGAGCTTGTCGGTGGCGCGGCGCACCAGCACGGTGTCGAACTGGCCCGCCTCGTCGGGAATGTCCAGCGCGATGGTGTCCTTCAGCAGGCCGGAATCCTGCACGCGCGTTGCATCCACTTCCACGTTCGGCAGCGTGATCCGGCCCTTCGCGCCTTCCATCGCCCGGTTGAACCGTTCCACGGTGGCTGAGATGCCCAGCACCACGGGAATGCCCGGAACACCCTTCTCGCCGTTGATCAGACGTTTGACCAGCGTAGATTTCTCGTTCTGCGCAGCGGTGGTCGGCGTGCCCATGCCGCGATGCGCTTCGTCCAGCACCAGATACAGCGTCAGCGCCGGATCTTCGATAGTGTTCTTGATCGTGTCCCAGATGGTGTGCGAGTGCAGGTCGGGCCGCGTTTCGGGGAAGAGGCCGCCATCGTCGTCGCCGTCGAAGCCGCGCACCAGCAGGCTCTTCTTGCCCAGCTTCTGGGTGTTGAGGAAGTAAATCTTTCCGGCCTCGAACTTCGCGCGGTTGAAGCTGTTTTCCACCACCACCAGATCGGTGTGCCGCAGCCGGTCGGAGCACTCCATGAAGCGAAAGCGCGTCTGCTCGTTCAGCGAAGGATCGTCGCTGAACCAGATCACTACTGCGCCGGGGTCGCGGTCGAACTCGAAATAATCGTCGCCCTGGAACAGCGCCTCGAACACTGCCGCCGCCATCACCGTCTTACCCGCACCCGTGGCGGCAGTCAGCGAAAAAGCGTGCCGGTCGTTGTCTTCGCGCCAACGCTTGCGTGCCTTGCGAAGGCTCGCCAGCACGTCGCGGACGGCTTCCTCCTGGTAGTCCTTCAACGTGAACTTCATGCATCGTCTCCATTGGCGAAGGCGAAATTGGTCAAGTACGACTCATATAGCCGCACCGCCTCCACGCCCTTGGGAAGGTCTTGGGCCAGCGATTGAAAACGCTGATCGTCGTCGGTGACGATGAAGGCCACGCGCAACCCGGCGGCCTGACGCACCGCCGCCATGAACGGTTCGGAGAAATCCGTATTGAACAGCAGCCCATACGCGTCCACGACCGCCCAGCCGGCGGCGGGCAGCCTGTCGATGCGCCGCCCACGACTGCCCGCGCGCAGCCACAGCAACGGTGCAATGCGGGCGAAGGCTGTGTGGTGGCTGACGGCGACCGGAGTTTCGTAGGTCAGGGTGAAGCACTCGGCGTTCTCCTCGAATCCTTCGGCCATCGGGAATTCGTCGGTGAACTTGTAGTCGCCCTTGATCAGTGCGCCGTCCGGCGTCTTGCCGGTAATCGCGGCGGCTACGCGCGGCTTTGTGATGTAGTCGCAGATACCGTGCTTTTCCCATTCGGGGTCGCCGGGGCGCAGGCCCTGCTCGCGCAGCGCCTTTTGCTCGTCGGCGGCGACCTCGTTGTTGGTGACGCTGATGCACTGGCGGCGACCGCCGTCCTGCTTGTTCAGCCGCATTACAGCGTGTGCTGTGGTGCCGGAGCCGGAGAAGAAGTCAAGGATGACGGCTTCGGGTTTGTCTCCAACGAAGAAGCGAAGCGAGTCTTCTACGGCATACAGCGACTTAGGAAACGGGAATCGGCGGTCAGGAAGCAATTTGGACAGGATCAGCGATCCACCGTTCTCAGCATTGTGCGACGTCATGTTCCATACCCGCTTGGGGATCACGCCTTTGCGTTCGCGGTGAACGGCTTGAACTGCGCCGTCTGGATCGCGGCCAACAACGTCGATCCGACCATCTTGAATTGCGCTCACCGTTCCGCTGGGAAGGTAGTGGATGGCAACCTGTTCAAACTCTGGCTTGTAGTTGCGGGCGCGGATGTAGCCATCTTTGAGATAGCGCTTCGCGGTTTCGGGCGTAATTCCCCAAAGCCCTTCGCCGCCATTCGGTCTTAGCGGCCAGACCGCGAAGGTTCCCTTTGGGGTTTTGACTTTCAGACGGTCAACATCATCAGTAATCGGTTCACCGATGGACTCGATGTGGCCGGTCTTCGTGTCCACGAAGATCGGGTAGAACTGATTTGGTCGCGCTCCACGCTTTGCTGTGGGCTCCCGACGGCGCAGCCCAAGCCAGTCAATGTCTTTCCCGATCTGTGCTGTCGCCGAACGCGACTCGTCCAGCATGTTCTGCTCGCCAAGCTGGACTGTGGACTTGCCGATTCTTGCGAAGAAGATGAACTCCTCGACACGAGAGAACTGACCGAAACGAGCCACGCCTTTTGCGCTGATCACTGTCGTGATCATTTCGATTTGGGCTTCCGGGAAAACTTGCTCCAACAGCAGCCCCAGCCGCAAGTATTCCTTCTCGTCAATGGTGACGATCAGCACCGAATTCGCCGGATTCAACAACTGCCGCGCGATCAACAGGCGCCGCTCCATCATCGCCAGCCATTTGCTGTGGCGATAAAGATCGTCGCCCTCAACGTAATCGTTGTTGTATTTCCAGTCCTTCGCGCCGGTGTTGTACGGGGGGTCGATGTAGATGGCGTCCACCTTGCCGCGGTGCGTGTAGGTCAGCGCCTTCAGGACGTGGTAGTTCTCGCCGTTGATGACCGTGTGGCAGGGCTTGTCGCCACCGCGCGTCACCTTGTCGGTGCTGACCAGCCCGGGATAGATGGTGTCCTTAAACTCGGCGACGACGATCAGGTCGTCCAGCGCCACGGTCTGCGCCTGCGATTCGGCGGTGTCCGGCAATTCCAGTACCGCCTCCTTGCGGCCGCTTTCCTTGCCGATCTTGGTGACCAGCCACAGGCGCTGATCGCCCTTCCTCGTGGAGCCGCGCTCCGGCAGCACACGCACCTTGTCGCCCTTGCGGATGGGGCGCAGCGGTAGCTCCACCGCTTCCGGGCGGTGCCGCTCGAAGTTGAGGCCGAAGGGCAGGCGCGACGACAGCGCCCGGAACTCGCGCTCCAGATCGGTCCCTATCTTGGCGTCCTTAGCTTTGGCCTGCGCGATTAGATCAGTGAGCCGAGACACGTCGGCTCCCTGTGCGTTGTTGTGCGCGGCGTGGATTGAGGAATGGCTGCATCAGCGTTTACCGTGTTTGAGGTTCTTCTTGATTCTTGATACTAGTTCAGCACAACCAGAAACTCCGTCGCCAGCGCCACCGGCTCCACACCGTGACCGTCGCGCTTGAGCTTGACCAAGCCGTAGCCTTCCATCATCCGCAGCGAGCGGGACAGATTAGGCACGCGCCGCCCGGAGAGCGCTGCGAGTTCCGTCAGCGACTTGGGCCGCTGGTCGCGGATAAGGCGCAACAACGCCCGGTTGTCCTCTGACAGCACCGCCGCCATCGTTGCCATCGACGGGAACCAGACCGAAGGCTGGCCAGGGCCGGTAGCAGAATGGCTCTGATACTCGGGTCGGCGAATGCCAACGATGCAACGCTTCATCTTGGGCAGGAAGGCGAAAGAAAGACAGGTGGGAGTTTATCATGCTGACACAAGGAAATAGGGACTGCGCATGATATTTCGATCGGCCTTCGTGCCGAACAGCACATTAATCGTGGTCCCAATCACCCACGACATACCGACTGGACTGCCGTTACCTGCCAAGATAGGTGCTGGTAATTTGAGTGCGCTCGTGCCCAAGTTCGCGGCTGATGACTTGGCGGGCATGGCTGCTTTTCACGTGTCGCGTTGAACTTAACTCCCTGACGGAAGGACCACCCGCCGCCGGTGCCTTCCACCCCGTCAGCGCCTCATACCGCATCTGCGCGTACTGATGCCGCAGTCCGTGCATGTTGCTCAACCCCGCTGCCTTGCACTGGCCGTCGTAGACGTGCCGCTGCTGGATGTAGGTCTTGTTCGCGGGGATCAGCGAGCCCTGCCCTGCTAGCCGGTGCGCCTCATCCAGCACCGTCCGCTGCTCCGGCTTCGTGAGCGGCACCGTCCGGTCGCGTCCGCCCTTGGCCCATGAACCCTTGATGGCGATGTGGTCGCCACGGTCGGCATAGCGGGGCTGGAACTTGATGGACTCTTCCCGCCGCAGGCCAAAGGCTGCTTGCAAGCGCAGGCTCATACGGACGTAGGAATCGGTGATTTTGTCCAGCCGGTTGTCCAGTTCCTTGGCCTTGCTCTCGTTGGTCACATAGCGGCGGTCAGGGATGCCCAGCCTGGTGTTGTCCGCTGGCAGGATGCCTGCTTTGCCGACCTTCTCTGCCCACCAGCGCAGGTGCGCCATGCGGTTCTTGATCGTGCCTGCCGACAGGCCTTCGGCTTGCCAGCGCTGCAGCAGGGCTTCGACATGCTTGCCCTTGAGCGAGGTGGTCCGCATCTGGCGGAAGCCCGCTTCGCGCAGTTGGCGGGCGGCCAGGCTCAGCGACCGTTCCCGGTCGGCCTGGGTGGCGTGGCTGCCGTCGCGGTTGCGCAGGCAGAGCTGGCGCAGGGTATAGGTCAGGTCATCCATCGCGGCGTTGTTCCATCGGTTGTTGGGGCTGAGAAGCAAACGGTCAGTGTTTTTGCCAACTCGCCAAGGCGAGATCCCCGAAGGGCAAGGGCCAGATGCTCAGTTCACCTGTGGCCTCGAATGAGGCGTCCGCCTTGCTTCCTGTGGGAAGACCGGGCGGAAGAGTTGCAAGGGAAGACAACGCGATGTGCGGGGATGGGTGGGTACCTCCTGTGGAGTGGTGGAAAACGAGCTGGCAGATCGCGCGAGGTCGGGCGACCCGCGACGAGTGCCTGGAGCGGCGGATGTGTGTTGCGACGATGGCGGGACGAACCACGCCGAGGATGAGGAAGGCTCTGCCCATGGGTAGGGCGGCACACCGAGCGAGCCTGGATGTGCCTGGGATGGTTCCGCCCGGTGAACCGGGGCGGCGCTTGCGGGAACCTGCGCCAGGGTTCCGGTGTTCATACCCACCGGCAGGTCGTTGCTGGGCCAGTGTGCCGGGGCATCGTCATGTGCGCAGCCATCAATGCGATGCTGCGCCAACCCGCATTGCTGCTGCAGTTCGCCGGGCCGTCACTGCGGCGGGCAGTGACGGCCCCATCGGCCTCACGCCGAGCCCCGTGGCCCCAGCCTTGCAGCAGCGGGCGTGTTCCCCGGAGCTGTTGGCAGCATTCCGCTGTCAGCCATGCACCCGATGATCTGCCCGATGGGTAGCGATGGCGTCTTCAGCATGCGCCTGATCTGATCCAGATGCCGTTGCGCGACCTCACGCGAGGCAGGTTTTGCGGCTTGGCTGCTGGACGACAGAGAAGGGGCGGGCGGCGAGTCATGCAGGCTGTTGCTGATGGCCTGCACGGGTGTCTGCTGCGGAGTGGATTTGCGTGCCGCCCAAAGCTTGAAGACGCCTTCCACGGCCTTCTTGATCAACCCGTAGAGGTAGGCGATGGCGTTGTGCACGCCACCTGATTCGCAGCGCACGTCCCACTCGGCCAGCACCGCCAAGCGTTGCTCCGGCGACAAGCCCCTGAGGCGTGCCGTGAGAACCCGTTGCTGATCCTGCGGCAGTTGCCGGAAGCGGATTGGCACATTTGGCTCGGATGTCTGCACTTCGGGTGATGGCCGGTACGTATGTACTTCTTTTAATACTTCTTTTTCTACAGTACGTACTGCTGTCGCAGATGCTGGAACGGGTTTCGGAATGCCGCCGCTGGCTTCGGGCATGGGGGCATCGCGCGCAGTTGAACCACTAGGACTGCCCGGATCATGATCATCGCTCCGGTGCTGCAAGCGCCGGATCCGTGCCTGCATCGTTGCGGGCAGCGTTTCCAACCGGCCCGGATGACGCATGGCCTCGTCGAGAATGGACTGTGCCAGTTGGCGAATCGTCGCACTGGCATGGCCGAGCGCCCGTTCCAGCAGGGGCAGGTAGTCCTCGTCCTCCATGCAGGCGTCGTCGAACGTGAGGGGCTGATTCCGCACCGCGTAGCGGCTGGCCATTGAGAAGCCGGTCATTGGATTGCGGCGGTATTCGACCAGCGCAATCCACGTGGACAGCCGCAGGCACAGCACGGCCCTCGACACGGTTTCAAGGGCTGCCCGCTTGCTGCCCGGTGCGCTGGGCAGGTACCCGCGCAGCGCGTCGTAACTGAGAACCACGGTGCCGTCGCTGCTGGCCAGCGAGCGGAAAGTCAGCCAGGCGTTGCGCTCCAGCGGCGTCAGCCGCTCATCGAGCAACAGGGCTTTCGGGGTGATGATGTCTGAGGCTTGGTGTGACATGGCGAGGCTCCCATCGGTATCGGCCGTATGGCCAAAGGAGCCGTCATCTCACCCAGGCATCACCACTGCCGCAGTCATCAATCCGAACTGCGCGCCTCCCGTTTTTTCGGGCCGAAGCAGGGCGCAACATCCTTGGTGTTCCGAGTCAGGAGGTGGGAAAATGAGCCTGTTACAGCGCATTGGACGTTGGCGGACGTCGATGGCCGGGTTCACTGCCTCTGATCAGGTTGTCCGCTGACACATCGCATCGGTAACGAGAGAGCGGGAAGCGTCCATGGATGGCCATCCGTCGCTACCAAAGGATGCGCTTAGTTTTTGTGTCCAAGAATAAGTCCAAGCGCGTTGCGGGATCGCCATGACTATCTTGAGAATCAACGATATACGGCAGAAATTCCGCTTCTGCATCGGGAAATAACAGCCTTTCCGGCGGTATCGAAGTATCCCGGATCCGGATCAACCGGATAAAAAATGGGAAAATCACAGGCATAAAGAAAAATAGAAATCAGGTCTGTGTGATAAGGTTAATGATAGCCACCGCCTCATTCAAACTGCATAAATTCATCATTCTCCTGGTATGAAATCTATCGAACAGCAATTCTTCAACGACCTGGAAAAGAAGCTCTGGACCGCCGCCGACAAGCTGCGCTCCAATCTCGATGCCGCCGTGTACAAGCACGTCGTGCTGGGGCTGATCTTCCTCAAGTATGTTTCCGATTCCTTCGAAGAACGGCAGCACGAACTGCGCGAACAATTCACCGATCCAGGCCATGACTACACCATGGATCCGGACGAGTACGGCGGTGCGGGTACGCAGGAGTACGAAGACAACATCGCCGCTGAGCTGGAAGTTCGTGACTACTACACCGAAAAGAATGTGTTCTGGGTGCCCCAAGAAGCCCGTTGGCAGACGCTGCGCGATTGCGCGCAACTACCGCCCAAGGCAGCGCTGCCCTGGAACAAACCGGGCAAGGACGAGCCGGAGGAAATGCGCTCGGTCGGCTGGCTGATCGACAACGCCATGGAAGCCGTCGAGCGCGAGAACGCCCGCCTGAAGAACGTGCTCAACAAGGACTTCGCCCGCGTGCAGCTCGACTCCAGCAAGCTGGCCGGGCTGATCAGCCACTTCTCGGATACCGACTTCGCGGCCCGTGAATACAAGGGCCAGCCGCTGGACCTGAAATCCAAGGACATCCTCGGCCACGTATACGAATACTTCCTCGGTCAGTTCTGAACCGTCCCGACAATCGAGGAGGCTATTTGGTTAAAGTAAAATATCCATCAATGTCTTATTATCCTGGGTTTGTCGGTAGTTTTCTTCAGCCTGAGCTGGAGGAATATACCCGATAGATCCAAG